>Ga0335070_10003904_pt1 | contig 17371 bp, 13 predicted proteins | sample Lox_Sample_13_FD_206722 | JGI IMG/M metagenome (GOLD analysis project Ga0335070, IMG submission 206722) | Soil microbial communities from Loxahatchee National Wildlife Refuge, Florida, United States - Lox_Sample_1.3 | ecosystem: Environmental > Terrestrial > Soil > Wetlands | place: USA...
GAGTCTCATGGTGCAACTCCAGGATGAAACGGCAAAGAAGCTGAAGCCGGGGGTGAACCCTGCGCAGATTTACAAATTCTACAATGAGGAACTGGCCAAGAAGAAATGCTCCCAGGATCTCAGGCTTTTCTGCCACGGGCAAGGATATGACTTAGTCGAGCGGCCCTCGATGCGTCCGGAAGAAGACATGACGGTCAAGGCAAATATGAATATCACGATCCATCCGATGGCCATGAATGCCAGCGGCAGCGCCTATGCTTTCTGCTGCGACAATTTCATCGTCACGGAATCCGGTACCGTAAGGATTCACAAGACTCCTCGAGAAATTTTTGTGGTGTAGTCTACGGGTTTGGGTGCGTTGGGTGTCTACACCCCAACGCACTACCTTTGGACGTAAACAGGTAAGTTGAGGCCGCCCAGGCAGGAATTTCATCCTCACTCTAAACTGAGAATATCTTGCCACTGTATGCACCTGGCAAAATGTTTGGATTCGAATGACATATAAAAACCTTAAGTCAGAGGATAATGACTCCCGATCGATTACCAATTGCAATGGAGCTTGCTTTGCCAACTTGCTCCCACGTAAATTTCAGGAAAGAGCCAAAAGGAAAGGGAGCTGCAAATGACACCTCCTACTCTCCACTGGCAACAATACTCAGCAATGGAACATGACAAGCTGAAAGAAAGGATGAGTCTAAAATCAGCTGACTCTGGTAGGGATTGGCTGGATGCTTTGGGCTGCCTCACCGGACTTTCTTAAAGGACAGTCCAATATAATTGACTGTATCTTCACTCAGTGAAACAATTTCTCCCGAGCCGGCGACACGCGCCAGCCACTCTGACAGCGGGACGAGCAGCAGCTGTCCTTCACCCAACCAGGTATTGATCTTAATCGTGGGCCATCCCTCTTTTTCGAAAAAAGTTAATTGATTCGACGGCAGATAGAGCTTCAAAATATCAGGATAAGTCTCCTTTTCATCCAAGACCCACGTGCCATAATAGCGGCTGTAGGTCTCCGGGATATTGCTTTTCTGGGTATGATGAAGGGGTAATGAAAGCGTAGACTCGCCTACATGGGCTTCCATAAAGAGGAATTTGTCCCCTTGCTGATTGTTGCTGAATCTGAAACGTATTCTTTCATAATCGGTAAACCGCGCCACATCGATATCCATAAAGAGGATTCGGATCACCGGTCTGAAAACGCCATCTCCTTCAGGGATCAGCAGAGCCGCAGGGCCTTTAAACTTTGCGTACAATTTATTTTTTTTCTGAAAAATATCGACAATGGGACCGAAACCTACGTACCGCCCGCACAACAACTCGTATTCGGCCGTTGATTCGATATTGGCTTGATGTTCTCCTTCAAGCGTCGGGGCTCCAGGACCCCTGAAACCGTCGAGGATGCAGCGAAGCCCCCTGGCGATGATATCCATGTCGGCTTTCCATCCAAGAGATGAATTCGTCAGGATGACGATTCCGAGCCTTTCCTCGGGAATGTACGTCATGGCCGTGGAGAAGCCGTTGATATTTCCACTGCTGGACAGTACCGTATGGATGCCCTTGAACTGATAGGAATTCAAATACCAGCCGGAAGAGTATATGTTCTTGCTATCATAAAATGTATCGACGGCGGGATTCGCGTTTTTTAGGATGGAGTCGACGATTGGGTTATGATTGATTCCCCCGCTTGGCAGAGTCGCCCCGGAGGAAAGAAATTTCAAGAACAGGGTCATATCCTTCAGTGTGCTGAACAGGCCGCTGGCAGCTTTGTCATCATTGTCGACCCGAGAGCTTTCCGTATTCCCATTATGGCCCTTGGACATGTGAGGGGCCATCTCAGCCGTATAATCGAAGGACGAGTTGTCCATGCCGAGGGGTTTGAATACCTCTTTCTCGAGATAGCTTTCAAATTGCTCACCCGTGACCTGTTCGATAATCATGCCCAGCAGCCGGTATCCGATATTAGAATACTTGCAGGCCGACCCCGGTTTAAAGCAGAGATATTCCTTCTGCAATTGTGAGAGATAATCGGCGTTGGAATACTTTTTTTCACCCGTTGAATGGACATAATAATCAATCATGAGCCCCGACGTATGCGTGAGAAGATGGTTCACGGTGATGGGGGCCTCACCCTCATAAAAGTTTCTGATGGAAAAACTGGGGATATAATTCTTTATATCGGCATGGAGATCGACCTTCCCCCGTTCGATGAGTTTTAGTACGGCCAATGCCGTAAACGATTTTGTCAGGGAGCCGGTCATGAAATAAGTATCTTCCGTAATAGCAACCTTTTTTTGGGTATCCCCGTACCCATAGCATCGCGAGAAGATGACCCGGCCCTCGTGCACCAGGGCTACGGCGGCGCCGGGGATCCCATGCTGCTTCAGATTATTCTTGATGAGGGTGTCGAGCGCGGTGACCGCACCCGATAGATCTCCCTCTTTGAAGACCGGGCGATCTGAATGCAGGGGGCGGCAGCTCAGGCAAAGAAGGAGTAATGAAAAAATGAGGATGAGCGGCCGGTTCATTTTTTGTCGGAAAAGATGGACGGAGGCCCATACGGCTTTAAGTCCTTGAACAGGCATTGGGTTCTTACTCATCACCATAAAGGCTATAACCTCCCTTGTCAAATTCCTGACATCCACCCCGCGCAGGGCCGGGGAACCACCGAACCGGGCTCCCCCCTATTCTTGGAGGGCAGAGAGCAATTTTTCCACTTGATACTCGGATCTCTCTTCGGCCTGGTGCCATTCCTGAATCATTGAATAGCATTGTTCCAACTCTTCAACCACTGCATGGATAGGGCGTAGCGGATCCGAACCGATCGTGAGCGCGGCCGCCATCATCAGCCACCACAACATCTCGTCAAACGCTTCTTTGTTAAACCACCAGGTCTCCTGGTACTGGTTTATTTGCAAGAACTTTCGGAGATCTTCATCCTTGAGTAATAATTCGATGGTTGCATGGGCCGAATTCTGCTCCGAAGGTTTCGTCTCAAACCATCTCTGATGAGTCGTGAGCCATTTGATGACTGCCAATGAACTCCATGCCTCTTCCTCTTCAAGCCCTAAGTCCTTCAACATACCCAGAATCGTTTTGCCGAGCCTCCACTCGTCAATCCAGGTTCGACTCTGGCCCGGAAAGTCCTTCTGGCCGGCCACTTTCCCGAGAGCATGGACGATTAACCAAACGAACAGGGTCGCCCAGGGGGCTGTCGAATCGTTCAATCGCTTGTGCAGATATTCTGCCGCCGCTTGAACTCCCTTGGGTTGGAACCGTGGGGAGCGGCTCGTCAGGACGGGTAAGTAGAGGATGGCTTCCAGTTTGCGCCTGATCTCCCTTGCAATGTTCATCCCATCTTCTCCTCCCCCGCTGAGCTGTTTCGTTTCCTGGAGAAGGTGAATGATTTTCTTTTCTATCTCCCCCATGAAGTTCTGATCGGGTTCTGCCTGCGGCCGGGTGATGCGCGCTTCCATGAAATGACGGAACATGCCCACGTTCACCAGCTCCTGAAAGGCATTCTGCAGAGGTTGCAACACCATTTCTTTCAATACCTCTTCGATACTGGGGACGCCACGGCCGTTTAAATCTTTGGCAATCTGCGCATAGGGGCGCCCTGGGTCATCTCGAACTTCTCTAAAATCGATAAAGACATGATACTGATAAGCACCCAGCTCCACATACAACCCCTTTTCAGTCAATTCCCGGCTGTTACGGATATATTCCAGTCCAGCCCGATTGTCCCTGAAAATGCAGAACCAGTCTTGATCACCCTGTAATCCGAGACCCTCTCCTAAGTCTTTTTGGACCAACGTGCGGTCATCCCCCTCGCCCGTCTTGATCGAATAGGCCACGGAAGAACGGACCCACCCCCGGGTGGACTCATACTTGTTCTGATAAATGATGAGCGCCCGCTCATCGCCAACGCGATTGGAGTAGGCGAAGACATCCTCATTGACGTAGCCCTCTGGGGTGAAAAAGTCGTAGAGCAGAAAGTTTTTTGCCTCAGCGAAAAGATGACGGCGCTTCATCAGTGGGAAAATCTCTCGCTCATGCCGCTCGATCAACTCCTCGTCCGGTGGCTCATCCCACTTGGCATACCGGTATTCCATTCCATATTTTTCGTTGAATCCTTCGACTTGACCGTGAGCAAACATGGGAAGCCCGGGCAGGGTCACCATCATCGTACAGACGCCGAAGTACTTATCCCCCTTGCCAAATTGGGTGACCGCCGTCTCCTCGTCGGGGTTGCTCATAAAATTGACAAATCGCTTGAGCACCTCCGGGTTGAACTCGAGCGTATTCTTTATGACGGAACGGTATTTGGAATTCTCTTCATCTTTCAGCATATTCATAAACGCGCTGTTGTAGACCCGATGCATCCCCAGGGTTCGGACGAAGTACCCCTCCAGCAACCAAAAGGCCTCGGCGAGTAATAAGGTATCCGGGGCTTCTTGAGCGACGCGGTCCACCACCTGCCGCCAGAACTCTTCGGGAAAGAGATCATTGAACTGTTTCTTGGACAGTCCATGCTCGGCCCGCGAAGGAATGGCTCCCCCCGTGCCCGGTTCCGGAAACCACAAGCGTTGATAATGCCGCTTCGCTAACGTCATGGCGGCGTCGAAACGGATGACGGGAAATTTTCGAGCAACGTGGAGGATCGTCTGAATCACTCCCTCCCTGACCTCAGGATTCAGATAGTTCAACTGGGCCGTATCATTCCAGGGCATCCGCGTCCCGTCGTTGCCGTGGTAGACGAACTTTGTGTTGCCCCTCCTCCGATCCACCCTTTTGAAGACCACGGCGGCATCACTCCGGTCGAAATAATGATCCTCAAGATAAATCCCTACCTCTCCATGCCAAGAGAGGTCTGGTCCGTTGAAACGATAGGCGGGAAAGGGGCTTTCGTCCGACGAAATGAACCAATCCGGATGTTCGATCACCCATTTGGAATCAATTCCCACGTGGTTGGGCACCATATCGCTCGCCATGCGGATGCCTCGCCGCCATGCCCGATCTTTCAAATTCTCAAAGGCTTCTTCCCCCCCGATGTCGCTTGCAATCTGATAATCGAACAGGGAATAAGCCGAAGCCACAGCGTCAGGATCGCCCAGGAGCTCTTTGATCCTTTTTGAGGCGAGGCTCCTCTCCCACACGCCGATGAGCCACAACCCGGTGAAGCCCCATCGGGCCAAAAGGCTCAGTTCTTGATCAGGAATTTGATCGAGTCGATAGATGGAGCGCCGATATTTCCTGGAGAGTTGATGGAGCCACACATAGACATTTTTCGCCATCAGGACCAGCTTAGGCATCCATTCGAGATCGAAACTAAAGTGTTCCGGTTCTTCCTCCATGCCTAGAAATTCATAAACCTCCGCAGGGGCACGGCCCCAGCCCGCCATCCTCCGCATCTCGGCAATTTTCTCCTCCTGGATCAAGTCGAGACTACTGAGAAGTCGCAACAGATAACGACCCAGTAAGTAACCCCATTTTTCTCGGATATATTCCAGCTGTCCCGAAAGGGAGTGGGGAACGGCCAGGGCAGGACTACGAAGCATGTCCACCAGGTTCTGATGGTCCGGACCAAAAAACGGCTGACCCTCAAAGAACGAATGGAGGGTTTCAATGATTTGAGGGTAAGACGTATTCTTTTCAAGGGCGGAGTCATCGAAGAGTTCGAGATAGGGCGAGAAAGCGGGATTCCTGTTGGCCAGCCAAAGCAAGAGCATCTCTTCCAGCGCGATGAGGCGATGTGAAACACCTTCACTCTTCCCCTCCAAGTAGCGATCGCTTTCGACTTCACCCCGGTAGACGGCGAGGGCTGGGAATTCATCGGAGAACTTCTTCAGACCCTGATCCACCTCTTGTTTACCCAACTTTTCATAAAGCCAATCCAGAGCCTGCTGCATCACTTGCGGATTCTTTTCAACCCGGTACACCCCAACGACATAGTGGAGAATCTCGTCTATCAACCCCATGGCATTGATCTGGCCGGCTTGGACCGTGCGTTCGGGAAATTTGATCAGATCTCTATTTTGATTCATCCTTTCGGCAAATAATCTTGCCGCATGGAAGTTGAAGAAGATGACATTCCCGCTTAAGGAAAAAAGAGATTGATCAAACTGGTAGAGGTCCCGTGCCTTCCGGGAGATGTGGAATTCCATTGTTACGGCGTTCCTCCGGTGTCTCATGCTATCCACTATAGGCCATTCTCCTGCCGGACTCAAGGGGAATTGTAGCCCAGTCAGCATCTTTTGTCCCACGACGGATGTGCCGGAGATATTGCCATTCTTAAGGCAGAGAGGCCGGCTGGAAGTCTACCCCGAAGCGCTCAGTTGGTTTCTTTCCATTTTCTTGCATCTTCGATTCGTTGCCGCTATAATTCGGACGTGATGAAATACAAACATGTTCTTGCGCTCAACCCTTATTTTGGGGATTCTACCGCACTGATCGGGGTTTTTCCTCCGACCGGACTGGAGTACATCGTCGCGAGCATGAAAAACCTGGTCGGCGAGGTCACGCTTCTCGACCTTCGGTATGAGAAGATTTACCAGGACCCGAAGGTACTCAGCAAGTTCATCAGAGACGAGATCGATCTGCTCTGCGTAAGCATTCGATGGGAATCCCGGTTCGAGGAAATCTGTGATTTCATCTCCCAGCTGCCTTCTGAGGTCTGCACCGTCGTCGGGGGGTACAAAGCGACGGAGGAAGTTGAATACCTATTTGATCGGTGTCCGAATATCAATATGATCGTACGAGGTGAGGGCGAAGATATCGTCAAACAGATCGTAACGGGAGTCCCGTCCAAGGAGATCCGTGGGCTTTCCTATCGGGAGAATGGAGGAATTGTTCACAACGAGATCCATCCCCTGCCCGACATCACGAAGATTCCGTTCCCGGACCGGTCCCTGAGAAAGCACGATTATCACATGGTTAAGTACGGTGTTCAAATCAGCAGTCATACCTTCGACACGGTACTAACCACGAGGGGATGTCCGTTCAAATGCAAATTCTGCACGTTCAGTCTAAACCCTCTCGGCCAGAAAAGGAACTACACGGAACGAACCGTCGAATCTGTCATTGAAGAATTGAAAACGGTGACAGCGGATGTTGTCCTCTTCAGCGACGACAACTTCTTTACGAACCCGAAGAGGAGCGAGCAGCTTTGCGATCTAATCATCCAGAACCAGATCAAGAAGATCTTTGTGGTCCAGGCCCGGATTGATGTCGCGAAACACCGCCGCGTCCTTGACAAGGCCCAAAAAGCCGGATTCAAGGTATTTTTGATTGGGGTCGAGTCCCCCCACGACAGGATCTTGAACCAGCTTCAGAAGGGCATTACCCAGCAGGAGGTCCGGGATGCACTTTCGATCCTGACACAGTACGACTTCTATCTCCATGGATATTTCATCTACGGCAACATCGGCGAGACGCTCGAAGAGATGCTTTACATTCCGAAGTTCGCCAAGGAGATCAAGCTGGATTCCATCAGCTTCCAGAAACTCCGCGTTGAGAAGTTTTCGCCCCTGAAAGAAGTGGTTGAACAAACGCCGGGGTACTATTACAAACGTGTCGGCGGCTCGGTCTATTCGGACCAATACGGGCGCAAAGAGCTGAAGCACATCCGGAACCAGATCCGGTCTGAGTTTTACGATCTGCCGCAGGTCTTCCGTATCATCGCAAAAGCGCGGCGAATTGGACTCATCGGCGGCCGCGACTTGACCAATCTATTCTTAAACATCCCTCGCCTCCTGTATGGCTTGGCCAGACGGAGAACGCGAGAGAGAAAATAGCTCCGGGATTCTCTCGCAAACCTCTCAAAGATCGCTCGAAAATCTCCCAACAAAGTTTCCGAAGGTTCTTGTCCAACCTTTTAACCCGTGCTATGTTTTTAGTCATGTCTGACCGTTGGGATGTGATCATTGTAGGGGCGGGAGTGGGAGGGCTCACCGCCGCATCCATGCTGGTGAATGCGGGGGTTCGTGTTTTGATTCTGGAGAGAAATTCCCATCCCGGCGGCACAGCCTATGTGTATCACCGCAAAGGATTTACTTTTCCGATGGGACCTCTTGGATTCAGCAGTCCTCGGCTTATCGGAGAGACCCTCAAAATATTGGATGGAGACGATCTGAAGCTTCTGCCCGTCCAATATCGAATCAAGGCTTTTGGTCTGGACATCCCCGTGTCGCTCCCATTTTGGGGGATGGCCGAAGTACTGACAAAACTTTTCCCAAAAGAGGGTCAATCGATCGAACGATTTTTCGAAGACATGGAAAAGATCGTTTCTGCGATGCAACTCCCCGACAAGGATCTCAAACGCTCCCTCCTTCAGGAGACTTTTAAGAAGTCCGGTCTTGAATATCTCTCGGGTTTGGTAAAGGATGAGAGGCTTCGGCGAGTCCTTGGAAGCATAGGCACCCAGGAACCTTATAGCAACCTTTCGCTTATGGCTGCCATGTGGAATCTGATGTCTAATGAAAAGATATGGTATCCCATGGAAGGAATGAGTGCATTCTGCGACAGGTTGGCCCGGGCAGTATTTGGGCATCGAGGAAATCATCAGGGTGTCGGAGAGATGAAATTAGGAACGGAGGTTTCAGAGATTCGAGCGGAGAGGGGAAAGGTTCTGGGGGTCACCCTTAAGGATGGGACAAGAATGGAGTCGCCTGCGATTATTTCTAATGCGGACTACAAAACCACCTTTATTAGACTAATCGACTCCAGATCGGTTCCTACGGAGTGGTATCGGGCTGTGCTCAACGCCAAGCAAACGAAGTCTGTCTTGCAGGTCTGTTTGGGTGTGGATACGGACAAAGTTGATTTGTCCTCCTTTAATGAAGCCGATCGGCTGATCTACAAGCGAAGCTGGGGAAATTCCTCGGAGGCGTTGGATGGAAACACAGAGCTCATCCATCCTGAAGTCCTTGCGGGTCAGGAATTGGAAATCAGTTTTTTGAGCAAGAACGACAGAGCCCTTGGACCAGAGGGAGCCGGGGTGATCGTGATTCGGACCGAAGCTGAACATTCTGATTTTACAAAATACAGACCGGAGTGGAAAAACAGGCTTCCCATGTACAGGGATGTCAAAATACGACTCGGAAGGGCTTTAATCCAGGAGGCTGAGAATATCATCCCGGGGTTGGAGAAAGCGATTTTAGCGATGGATGTTGCTACTCCGCTCACGTTTGAGGAGCAGGGGGGCAGGAGCGGAGGAGCGGTGGCAGGCTGGTCATGGAATTATGAAGATTGTCCGCATGACCGGCCCCGGGAGTTGGTAAGGACACCCATCCAGGGGCTATACATGGCAGGCTATCAGGCCTTCTCGACCATCTTCATGGGTGGCATTCCCACGGCCATAGAGAGCGGGAAGCGAGCGGCGCAGGCCGTGTTGATGGGCGTTGGACCGGCGGAAAAAACGATGATTCCAGCGGCAGGATGAAGGGGAAACCTTCTTTACATGCAGTTCCTAGGTTTTGATGGTTGATAGGCTTGAATTTGGGACTGGCGACATATCTTCATGATCGTCTTAAATATTCTTCTTAAATCCTGTTCCTTTAAAGGCCCTCTATTTTTTCGTTTTAATCTATCCAGGATTTCCCTTTCTCTCTCCGCGTCATAAATTTTTTTCCCCATCTCTTTTTTGACCCTTCCTATGTCCAGGCTGATGCGGAGTCGCTGATTGAGAAGGGTGAGCAATTTTCGATTGATGAGGTCCAATTCTTTCCTTTTTCTCATCAATTTCAGCGAAAGACCAGACTGAATCTCTTTTTTCATCCCTCAACCCTTCCTCTCTCCAATAAGATATCTAAATAGCCTCTTAGGTTGTCTCACGTCATTTCGGCCCCGTATCAAGTACGGGGTAAACTCCAGCCGGAATCTAGTGTTTCATGGGGTTACAATAATCTGGACCCCGGTTTTCACCGGGGAGACGGATACAGTGCGATTTTTTCATAGCTCCCTTCAGTCAGGGAGCGGAGTTTTTGGAACTTGTTTTTTTCAATGTCTAATTCTCAGCACTGCTTCTCTATTGCTGAAGAAAACCCTCCGTGCTATATTTTCGTCATGATGACACCCAAAAGCTGCCATGCCTACTATTATGGAGGCCTTCCGACGAAAGGGTCAAGACGGAAGGGTCGGATCTGGGTTGACACAAACCAGTTTTACTTTGAGATTCCAGAAGGCAAGGGCGGCGAAAGGATCCAGCTGAAAATTCCCTTCTCCGAAATGTCGAAGATCTTTCTCACCCGCGATAACTATTACGGAGTCGATACGGTCCTTTTCAACCTTACCTTTCGCGACCAAGCGGACCAATCGTTCACGTTGAGGTTTGCACCCATCACCCTCGTTCCCAGGAGACGGATCGCGCTCCAGAAACAGTGGTTCGACTATTTGGCCGATGCCATCAACTCCTTCGGGAGTCCTTCTCCTCTCCCGACCAAATAATCTTTATACTCCTCGTAGTTCGGCTGCACCCAGATGGGCGTTCCGAAGATCTCGTGCATCATAATGTTAAAAGCGACCTTGGTGATATAGTACCGGTGATGGTGCCTCAAGATGGGATTGGGTGAAAATATCTTGAGCATTTCTCCGGGCCGCCAGTAGTAGCGTCTCATGATGTCTCGATAAATCAGGTTGAGCTGTTCCAAGTCATCCACCTCTTTGGCTGACATGACCGCATGGAGATAGTCATAATTTCGATAATCCCAATCCTTGATCCTTCGCAATTTCTTCATTTCGTAAAACAGGGGAGTCCCCGGAAGAGGGGTGATCAGGTTCAAGCCGAAATGATCCACATACTTTCCAAAAAATTTGAAAAACTCGTTCCGGTCCTTTTCGGTTTCGTCCCAGTGGCCGATCAAAAGGGTGGCCATGACCATCAGTTTATGCTTTTTCAGAAGTTCCATGGCCTTGACGGCTTGCTCAGTGGTTTGGTGCTTTTTGATATCCTTGAGCACGGAATCGGAATGGTATTCGAGTCCCATCATGAACTGGTAAACTCCGGCCTCACGAAAACCGTCCAGAAGATCTTCGTCCCGGATGACCAGATCCGCCCTTGACTGGAGCCAGAAATGCTGATTCGTCTTTCGCTTGAGCATCTCCTCGATAAACCCAACTCCCTGCTCCCGTGTGACATTGAAGGTATTGTCGCCCACGTAAAAGATGGACCGATCATATTTTTCTTTCAAAAGCTCAAGTTCATCCGCAATCAGTTTCGGGTTCCTTCTCCTCCAGGTCTTTTTATAAAAGGCCGATTCCGAGCAAAACGTGCAATCCCAGAGGCATCCCCTTGAGAAATTAACCACGAGCCCACCCCTTCCCTCCGACGGAAGTTCCACGTAAGGGTGATCCATCCTGGCAAGATGGTAAGCAGGCAGAGGAAGGGTATCGAGATTTTCGATGAAGGGACGATCACCGGTATAGACGAATCCCCCCTTTTCATCGAGATAGGCAAGCCCCGGAACCTTGGAAAGATCTTTTTTCTTCTCGACAGTACGGAGAAATTCAGCCAGCGTGACTTCTCCCTCTCCCACACAGATGTAGTCAATGGCAGAGCAATCCCGGAGGGTCTCTTCGGCCATAAAGGAGGGGTGTTCCCCTCCCATGATAACGATCGTTTGAGGATTGGCCGCTTTGATCAGACTGGCCGCGTTCATCCCGTCGTAGACGAAGGCTGTGCAGATCACGGAGATGCCCACGACATCGGGTTTCTCTCTCCGAATCTTCTCTTCGAGGTCCCGCCAAGGGTCCTCGTTCAGGGTGCAATCCATATAATCGATGTCGAATTGCTCCCTTTCCAGATAGCCTAATAACTGAAGGCATCCCGGAGAAGGCGTCCAGGCCCGAAGAATGGTCCAGATTTTATGGGGTGGATCGACCAATAAGAATCGAATACGAAACCTCCTGGTGAAGCGATGGGTTACTCTCTTCTGAGACGTGATTTGACATGATGTTTCAGCAGGGATTTGAACGGAGGAATGCGAAAGATGAAATGGGAACGGGGAATTTGAAAAATCTCTCCGGACACAAGTTTCTCGGAAAAGTCTCTAACCTTCCGGGCTGCTTGCTCTACTTCCTTCTTCTTGACAACGGCCACCCTTTCAAAATAGTTTTCACAATAGTTGCATTGTGAACACGATGCTTGATTACAATCCCCATTCTTAAAATGTTCGATGAACCCCTCCAATTTTTGATTATCCAGCTGAACCAATTCCCTGACCTCTAAGTCAAAAACCTTTTCCAATTCGGAGACCTTCATAATATTGACATGCTCGGGCTGGATAAAGTATTCCAGATGGATCGGGGTGAACGCTCCTTTTCTGGGAAGGGTAAAGAGGTCTAAGAGGTTTCCATCATACCGCCGACTTTCGTAGACCCTGACATTTTCAAGGAGAAGAGGAGTTCGCTTAAACCGCTCCGTGATTTTGAAACGCTCGTAGCCGATGGCTTCATAGTGGCGAAGATCCTCGGGCCTGATCCAGGGAGATTTCAACAACTCCACAGGATCGGTCAACTTTCTATAAAGGCAGAGGTATCCCGGATATTGGAGATAACAGTATTGCTCTTCCTCTCCCTCCCTTGATGCATGGCCATCGTGATTGACGTGTTCATAATTGTAGGGACATTGCCAGAGGCAGATATTGTTGACGATCAATTCCAGATGACACTTCACGGCTTTCCGGATCGCCTCCAAGGTCTTGAACTCCCGGTTGATATGCTCGTCAACGATAATTTCCTCAACCCCCATGTCTTCATATTGGAGGGCTTTTCTTACAGTGTTGACCCGTGCGGTCGTCGAGACTTTCACTTTGAGGCGCGGAAAACGCTTTTTCACGAGATCAATCAGATAAGGAATGCCTACGGTCACGGCATCGGCCCCCGATCGGTCGATCCAGTCAAGAAGCTCGATCAGTTGTCCGTAGCCCTTTTTCGAATACTGGAGGTTTCCAAGGCAGGGAGCGTTGAGGAGATAGCTGAACTCCATTCCTCGATCGTGGCAAGCCTTGATGTAAGCTTCTACATCCTTTCGTTTGATCTGCGGAAGAACAAAACCGGGCCTTGCTCCGCCCACGATATCAAAAGGGAGTTTGCCAAAAAGAGCATCTACGGATGTCCCTCTGACAGCATCAAGGAAAGCAATATCCCAATTGGCACCTACCCGCAGTTTCATAATGGATTAAAAGTAACACGTGGGGCGGCGTGTTTTCAAGGGAAGGGGTGAAGTGATCTTATCGGTTTAAAAGGAAAGGGGAGAAGAAATTGAAAGGCCGTCTCTCGGGACGCCCTGATAGTTCATGATGAGCATGAAAGATCCAAATTATTCTACCTTGATCTTGATTTCTTTCCTCTTCGCTTCTTCAGATTTTGGAAGAGTGACCTTCAAAATCCCTTCCTTATAAGAGGCACTGATCTTGCCGCCCTCAACTTCTTGGGGAATTAAGATCGATCGGGTAAATGTCCCGTACCTTCTCTCGGTCAGATGATAGTTCTCTCCCTCTTCCACTTTTTCCTGCTTTTTCTCGCCCTTGATCGTAAGAGTCCCCCCGCTGAGAGAAATATCGAACTTCTTGGGATCCATGCCAGGAGCTTCCACATTCACCACAATTTCATTCTTCGTCTCTGCTACTTCCACGGCAGGAAGCCATCCTGCTTCCTCCCAAAAATCTCTCTTCTGAGGTACTCCAAATAAAAAGGTATCCCACAGCCTGTCTATTTCACTTCTCTCTTTCTCCGTATCTTCAAAGGGATTGGTGTTCATCAGTTCCCATGCCATATTTCCTCACCTCTTTTTCTTTTTCGCATTCTCCAACGCAAAAGTAATGCTGGCTTTTGGCGTTGTCAAGCTTCATCGACGCTTCAACTGCCCGAGGTTCAAGTGGAAGAAAATAAAAAAGGCGCCTTTGAGGGCGCCTTTTTTCATCGAAAAAAATTCGATCTACTCCACTTTAATTTTAATTTCCTTCTTTTTGGCTTCCTCAGATTTTGGAAGAGCGATCTTCAAAATCCCGTCCTTGCAAGAAGCACTGATCTTTTCGCCTTGAACTTCCTTCGGAAGTCGAACTGAGCGGATAAAAGACCCATAACTTCTCTCGACGAGGTGGTAATCAGCCTCTTTTTCTTCTTTTTCCTGTTTCTTTTCACCTTTAATCGTGAGCACTCCATCGGAAAGAGAGATATCAATGTCTTTGGCGTCCATTCCAGGGACTTCAGCCTTCACCACCAGTTCATTCTTCGTCTCTGAGACATCGAGCGAAGGCAGCCATTCCCCTCTCTCTTCACCTCTCCTTCTCGGTGCGCCCTCCAAAAAGGAATCCCATAGCCGGTCCATGTCCCTCCTCATTCGCTCGAATTCCCTAAAAGGGGTCAATTCCGTGAATGGTTTCCAAATCGTTACTTCCTTTGCCATCGTTCATCACTCCTTTCTTCTATTTTCTGAGGCAAAAATAATTATGACTTCTCCATTTGTCAAGTTTCCCCATCTTACGGAAATCACTCGGAAAATATCCTGATGCCCCCCTTCCATTTGAGGAAGATGGCGGAAAGGAGGCAGGACATGGCGTATACGGCAAAAGATTACAACAATCTGATCGGGATGGAGGGGTTCAGCGAAACCTTACTGAAAAACCATTTTACTCTCTATCAGGGCTACGTCACGAATACGAACAAAAGTTTCGATACCCTTTCTGAAATGGCAAAGGGAGGAAAGATCGGGACGCCCGACTATGCAGAATTGAAGCGCCGCTTGGGCTGGGAGTTTAATGGCATGCGGCTCCACGAGTTCTACTTTGAGAATTTGGGCGGAAAAGGAACATTGAATAAATCCGGGAAACTCGGAAAGAAACTGGCTGAAGAATTCGGAAGCTACGAGAATTGGGAGGCCGATTTTAGGGGCGTCGGAGCCATGCGGGGAATCGGATGGGCGATCCTGTATCAAGATCCTGTGAGCGGAAAATTGTTCAACCAGTGGATCAATGAGCATGACGCCGGCCACCCGGCAGGCTGCAATCCCCTGCTAATCCTGGATGTTTTTGAACACGCCTTCATGATTGACTATGGTTTGAAAAGGGCGGACTATATTGCGGCCTTCTTCAAAAACATCAAGTGGGAGACTGCGGAAGGCCGGATGAAGTAGGGACTCTTTTTGTTTTTCCTTTAAATAACCTTAATTTCTCGGCCGCCTGTTCGAGGGTCTCCTCCTTTTTGGGAAAGCAGAAACGAATCTTCGTCTTCCCCAACGAAGAACGGCTGTAGAAGCTACTCCCCGGAACCGTCGCCACTCCAAATTTCTCGACTAAATGGAAAGCGAAGGCCACATCGTCTGAAAAACCAAAGTGTCCTACGTCCGTCATGATGTAATAGGCTCCATGGGGGCGATAGATGCGAAATCCGGTTTCCTCTAAGACTCGTGAGAAAAATTCCCTTCTCTCCTGATAATTCCCGGCAAGCGTCGTGTAATAACTCCGGTCGATCCGCAGAGCGGTTGCGGCAGCCTCTTGCAGAGGATGGGGGGCTCCCACGGTTAAGAAATCATGAACCTTGCGGATCGACGTCGTCAGATGCTCCGGAGCAATGGCCCAGCCGACACGCCATCCGGTGAGGCTGTACGTCTTCGAAATAGAGTTAACGGTGATGGTCTGGTCACGCATGCCGGGGAGGGAAGCCATACTGATATGTTCAGCTCCATCATACAGGATATGCTCATAAATCTCATCGGTCGCTGCGATCACTCCCCATTTCAGGCAGAGATCGGCAATGAATTGTAATTCCTCACGGGAGAAGACTTTGCCCGTAGGGTTGTTCGGGGTATTGATGATGATCGCCTTTGTCTTGTTATTGAAGGCTTTTGCAAGCTCCTTCTCGTCGAAATGCCAGTCGGGTTCGTGGAGCGTTATGAATCGCGGCTTTGCGCCAGAGAGAATCGTATCCGGGCCGTAGTTCTCGTAAAATGGCTCGAACACAATGACCTCTTCACCGGGATTGACGACGGCCATCAGAGAAGAGATCATGGCCTCTGTCGCCCCACAACAGACTGTGATTTCTCTTTCCGGATCGATAGTGACGCCATTATACCAGGCAAATTTATCAGCGATGGCCTCACGAAGATTCGGCTCCCCCCAGGTTATGGCATACTGGTTTAAATCGGCCTGGATCGCTCTCAGGGCCGCTTCCTTGATCTCTGCCGGCGCGGGAAAATCGGGGAATCCCTGAGCCAGGTTCACCCCATCATGTTTGAAACAGACTCGGGTCATCTCCCGGATGACCGATTCCGTGAACCTCGATGCCCGTTTGGAAGAAAATACCTTCATGATTGCTCCCCAGACCTTCCCCTGACTAAAGTGGCGCCCCGTGGGCAAGACCCGTGGCACCTGGATAACACCCGAATGGGGCGACATCCGGCGACTTTCTGCTGCCGGGGTCATTCCTACTATAAAGGACAGCGGGGTTTGGGTCAATATTGAAAATTAAAACATGCTATTCTTTCCGCAAAAAAGAAATCCCGCCAACGCAGCCAAGGTTGGCGGGATTTGCAGCCCTGATGAAGGGGTGAACAAAGCAAGGATGTTCACACCAGCCTAAGGCACAGGATAGGCTGTGAACTCCATCTTGTATCCCATCGGGGAAAGACGAAATTTAATCGATTCCGGCTCAAAAGCGTAGCCCTGTTTGGAAGGAATGGCGATGTATTCGCCTTCCGGAAGATCTTTCTTGAAGATTCCCATCAAGCTTGAAGTATCTCCTCCAACCTGGCCCAACGAGATCAACCCGAATGAAATCTGGGCATCGCGAACAGGCTTTCCTGCGCTGTCTGCAACTTTTCCCCAAACCCAATAGGTTCTCGGATGGATAGCGCCGTAAATGACCAGCCTTGCTTTGTCCACGAGATTCCACCCGCCTTCATACCAGTTGAAATCGGTCGTTCCGCTGGGAAGCGGCTCGACGCGGATCGCCGCGACGCTTCGGGCTGAAAAGCCTGCGTTATGGTCCTTGTTTGCGTCATAATCCCAACCGTCTCCCAGGGGGACGGCGGTAGATGGCCGATCAGGACCCCCCGCTATTTTTTGAGGTGGAATCAGGCGGTATGGCCCCTCCCCGTCAAGCTTTAACGTGGTGGCATTTATCTTCCCCGGGGTCAAGAGGTCTCCGTCCCTCAAATACGCGAGAAGCATATAGAGTTTGTCGGGGATTTTGTACCCGTTATCATTGGGGTATCCTGGATCATATGCATAATCAACAAAATCGAGCTCACCGTAATAGTACCCGTTGGGATAAGGTCCCATGACGTCGTACTGGATGCCCGAGGGGGTCTGAGGATCGGAAGCGTCGATCGGGAAGGTCTGAGAAAAACCATCCGGGGCAAAGATCGTAATCTGCG
>Ga0335070_10003906_pt1 | contig 17364 bp, 11 predicted proteins | sample Lox_Sample_13_FD_206722 | JGI IMG/M metagenome (GOLD analysis project Ga0335070, IMG submission 206722) | Soil microbial communities from Loxahatchee National Wildlife Refuge, Florida, United States - Lox_Sample_1.3 | ecosystem: Environmental > Terrestrial > Soil > Wetlands | place: USA...
TCCTTTGATGTTGTTTCCATCTTCTTGATTGCAGGGTAATGACTGCGCACCCAGGCTAAACCGGCAGCTGCACAGACCATAGACACCGCCAGTGCCTGCCAATAAGCCGCTGCTCCAGCCTGAATGATCGAAGAGCCAAACAACGAACTCAGCAGTCCTCCGACCCGGCCGACTGTGGCCGAATAGGCCACTCCCGTCGCGCGGATGCTGGTGGGATAACATGTGCAGCGAGGGCATACATGGAAGTCTGAACCGCATTCGCCAACAGGCCGTTAATTCCAAGACACAGGATCAATAAGGTGTGGCCACTGTGCGCCTGAATGGGAACAAGCAAGAGTGCCAAGGCGCTGGCGGCGCACGCGAGTGCCCCGGAGAGAAGTGGTCCGCGAGATCCAAGGAAGGGCACCAGCGCAGCCCAAATCAGTATGCCGAGAACTCCCCCGAAGTTGTAAACCGCGAGCCCCGAGCTGGCAGTTGCTACGCCAAGACCACGCGCGGTTAGCATCGTAGGAAGCCACCCGAGGACCAGGTAAATCGAAGCCATGCAAAACAGGAAGGCAATCCAAAGGCCTGCGGTCTCACGGGCCAGGCCAGGACCGAACAACGCACGCGGTGAGGCTCGATGGGATTCCTCAGGTTCGGAAGTGTCCTCAAAGACAGTTTCGAGTGGGACCACATGCCGCATGCGGGTCAGCAAGTGAACAAGTCGCGGCCACTGCGCGGGTTGGCGCGCCAGAAAACGCGGTGACTCCGGCAGCGCTACCCATAACACGGCCACGAAGAGTAACGGCAGCCCTCCGCCTATGCCGTAAAGCCCCCTCCATCCAAGTCTTGGCAGGACCCAAGCAGCCAGTGCACCGCCTAGCATGCCGCCAAGAGGCACACACAGGATGGTGAGCTTAACCGCTGTGGCGCGGCGCCGTAGAGGCGCAAACTCAGCCGTGAGCGCGCTGACGTTGGGAAGTGCCCCCCCAGTGCCCATCCCGGTAACCAGACGCAAGATGCTGAGTCCGAAAAAGCCATGCACAAACGCGGTTGCAATCGTGGCCAAGCCGAAGACCGTGAGGCAGCCGATCAATGCAGGACGGCGGCCGAAGTGATCGCCAAAGTAGCCGGCCAGGGGCCCTCCCAGGGCCATTCCCGCCAGCCCGAGTGCGAGTACGGGACCGAACTCGCTACGCGGCGCGTTCCATTCGCGCATGAGCGAGGGAATGGCAAAGCCGAGGATCTGAATATCGAAGCCGTCGAAGATGATGGCGATGGCCGCGAGCGCCGTGACTAGTTTTCTGATAAGTTGACCAGTGGCCGGAATCGATCAGTGCCGCCACGTTCACGATCGGTTTCATTTCACCTGTCACATGCGTTGACGATATAAAGGGAGTGTGCCCAGTGGGTCGCCATCTTAGCATGGGGCATTGCAAGTCAAAGCCAATGCGACGCGTAAATCGCCAAGGGCCATCCGCCGTTCATACCTTGGCAATTTGTTTTCCCACTCACTTGGTTCTGGCCGGGAATGCGGACGCGGTTTTGTCCACGAACGCATAGCACCTCTCTTCCGCAGTGCTTCGCATTTCCAATGCCCGTTGTATGGACTAAGATGCTTCCAGCTTGCAGTTGCAGTCCCAAAACATGGCGGAGACTGAACGATGCAACGAATGTTCTGTATCGCACTTCTTCTTTTGTCTGTCCTCTTATTAGGAACCTTGGCAAGCGGCCAATGGGCTCCGATGAATCTCGTAACCGCAGTCCAGCGGCAACCGGACGGCGTGCTGTTGACACAGAAGACCGGAATGTTGAAGGTTCAGGTTTGCACCGACTCCATCATTCATGTGCTGTATTCGCCCACAGCAGTGTTTCCATCACGCCCAGACCCGGTGGTGTTGAAGACAGCATGGCCAGCCACGCAGTGGACCATGCAATCCAACAATGACGAAGTCACCTTGGGCACTTCGCGGCTCAAAGTCGTCGTGACCCGCAAGGATGGGGCGATCACATACCACGACGCTGACGGCAAGCAACTCGTGCAGGAAGCGAGCAGGAAGCTGACTCCCGTGGTCGTCAACGGCGAGCACACTTACCGCGCAGAGTCGTTCATGGCTGTCTACGGCACGCGGGAGGGTTTCTACGGACTGGGTCAGCACCAAGCGGGAGTGTGGAACTACCGCGGCGAATCGGTGGACATTTCACAGGACAACACTAATATTTCCGTGCCGCTGATGGTCTCCAGCAATGGCTACGGAATTTTCTGGAATAGTGACGCCCGGAGCCGCTTCAACAATCGCTTCGCCAACTACCTCTACGTAAGCTCCGAGGTGGCGGACGCGATCGACTACTACTTCTTTTATGGTCCGGAACTCGACAAGGTAGTCGCGGCCTACCGCGAGTTGACGGGACAGGCACCCATGTTCGGCAGGTGGGCCTACGGTTTCTGGCAGTGCAAGAACCGCTATAAGTCGCAAGAAGAAATTCTGGGTGTGGCCAAGAATTATCGCGAGTCGCACATTCCCGCCGACAACATTGTGCAGGACTGGTTCTGGTGGAACCGCAAGGGCGAGTTTGTGTTCAACAAGAATTATCCCGACCCCAAAGGAATGGTGGATGAACTGCACCGAATCAACTTCCACCTGATGATTTCCGTATGGCCATTTTTCGAACCGGGCTCCACCAACTACGACTACATGGACAAACAGGGCTGGTTCATTGACAAGTTCAAGTTCGCCAAGCCCCCTTTTCACACAGATGGAATGGCCGTGTACGACGCCACGAACCCTGAAGCGCGAAAGTATTACTGGAGCTTGCTCGACAAGGGCTTGTTCAGCATCGGACTGGACGCCTGGTGGATGGACACCACCGAGCCGGAGACCGAAGGCCAGGAAGAAAACATCCAGTTGGGCCACAAACTGGCCATGGGGAGCGGCGATCGCTACATAAACCTGTTTCCCTTAATGACCACGGGAGCGGTTTACAGCGGTCAACGGAGTGTTACGGACCAGAAACGGGTGTTTATTCTGTCGCGCTCGGCATTTGCCGGATCGCAGAGAAATGCCATTACTGCATGGTCGGGCGATATTGTTTCTGACTTCGTGACTTTTCGCAGGCAGATTCCCGCTGGTTTGAATTTCTCGCTCTCGGGCATTCCCTACTGGACCACAGACATCGGAGGATTTGTCTTCGGAGATCCCGACGATCCGCTTTACCGGGAATTGTTCGTGCGATGGTTTCAGTTCGGAACATTCAATCCCATCTTGCGCGTGCACGGCACACGCAAGACAGATCACAATGAACTGTGGTCGTACGGTCCTGATGCACAAGCGATATTGTTGAATTTCGACCGGCTGCGCTATCGCTTGCTGCCTTACATCTATTCGCTGGCCTGGAAAACCACAAGCGAAGCCTACACGCCGATGCGTCCGCTGGTGATGGACTTCCGCACCGATGTGCAAGCCCAAAACATCGGCGATCAATTCATGTTTGGCCCGGCGTTTTTGGTGAGTCCGGTAACGGAGCCGGGAGCCACAACGTGGCGTCTTTATCTGCCCAAAGCCAAGTGGTATGACTTCTGGACCGGTTCATCCGCCGATGGAGGCAAGACAGTCGATGCTGCGGCGCCGCTGGCTCAGCTTCCGCTTTACATTCGTGCCGGCGCGATTCTGCCCATGGGCCCGGAAATGGAGTGGAGCACGCAGAAGCCGGAAGACCCTATCGAACTGCGCATCTATCGCGGCGCTGACGGCGACTTCACACTCTACGAGGACGAAAACGACACCTACAACTACGAAAAGGGTGTCTACTCCACAATTCCCTTTCACTGGAACGAGGCCGAGCAAACTCTCACAATCGGAGATCGCAAAGGGGAATTTCCGGGCGTGTTGCAGACCCGCAGCTTCCAGATTGTGTTCGTAAGCGAGAACCACGGAGTAGGCGTAAGCCCGTCAGACATACCCGACAAGCTTGTGGAGTATTCAGGAAAGCAAATTGTTGTTAAGCGGTAGGCTGGCATTCTCAGGAGGCTCTCGTGTCTTCATCCTATGGTTTGGTTCGCTTTCTTGTGGTTATCCTGTTGCTTCAATTCGCTGGAATGGCACAGCAGAATCCGGCAGTCCATGAGGCCGGATCACACAACATTCCCACCCAGATTCCCGGACGGGACGCGATCCTGATGGGCGCGGCTTGGTATCCGGAACAATGGCCAGAATCTCGTTGGGAGGAAGATCTGCGTTTGATGGAAGCAGCGAATCTCAAGGTGGTGCGCATCGCGGAGTTTGCCTGGAGCCGCATGGAACCCTCGGAGGGACACTACGATTTCGACTGGCTGGAACGCGCAATCGCCCTGGCAGCGAAGCACCACATCATCTCAGTGCTCGGAACGCCTACTGCCGCCCCTCCGGCATGGCTGACGCAAAAGTATCCGGAAACGCTGCGGGTCGAGGAAAACGGCCAACGAGTCACACATGGAAATCGGGCACACGGGTCGGTCACGTCTCCCAAGTATCGCGAGTTGTGCCGAAAGATCGCTGAGCAAATGGCAATCCGTTTCGGCCACAATCCCAACGTAGTTGGGTGGCAGATTGACAACGAGTATGGTTATGCCCTGATGTCCTACGATGACCTGAGCCGGAAGCTTTTCCAAGACTGGTTGAAGGATAAGTACAAGACTCTCGACGATCTAAACACTCACTGGACCACCGAGTACTGGAGTGAGAAGTACGACGACTGGCAGGAGATTCCTATTCCCGTCGGCGGCCACAACCCAGGCCTCATGCTGGAGTGGAAACGGTTCGTTACCCTCGAATGGGATGATTATCAGCGTAACCAGATCGACGTGATCCGCCAGTACGCCGAGCCGCGGCAGTTCATCACGGGGAATCTGATGGGGTTTTTTGACGGATTCGATCATTACGTCATCACCAAGCCGTTGACGTTCGCTTCGTGGGATGACTATGTAGGCAGCGGCCACGTCGATCCCGATCGCAACGGTCTTACCCACGATTTGACCCGGGGGTTCAAGCGCGAAAACTTCTGGGTGATGGAAACACAGCCCGGCGCCGTGAATTGGCATGCCGTGAACAGCTTCCTGAATCGCGGTGAAGCCCGCGCCATGGCATGGCAAGCGATTGCGCACGGAGCGGACGACGTCAACTATTGGCAATGGCGGAGCGCGCTCAACGGACAAGAGGAATATCACGGAACGCTGGTGGGTCCCGATGGAACGCCGGTGCCTTTCTACGACGAGGTGAAGCAGACAGCACAGGAGTTTTCAAAGGCCGAAAACGCTTTCCGAGGCACGACGGTGATGTCACAGGTTGCTTTGCTCTATTCCTACGACAGCCATTGGGCCATTCAATCTCAGAGACACACTCGCAACTACGACGATATCGCGCTGCTGGAGAGCTATTACCGCGACCTGCGGAAGTTATCTCAGTCCCTAGATGTGATCAGCCCTTACGCACCGCTGGAGACTTACAAACTGGTGGTGGCGCCGAGCCTGAACGTCCTTCCCCAGGACCTTGCGGAACATCTGCTGGAATATGTGCGCAATGGCGGCCATCTCGTGCTGGGACCACGCTCCGGAATGAAAGATCAATTCAATGGGTTGCTGCCGCAGCGGCAGCCTGGCTTCCTGGTGGATGCCTTAGGCGGGCGCGTTGAGCAGTATTACGCACTGGAGAAGAATCTTCCGATCTCGGGCACGTGGGGCAGCGGCGAAGTGAGCACCTGGGCCGAGCAAATAAAAGTGAATGCGCCGGATGCTGAAATCCTGATGACCTACGGCAAGAGCAACGGTTGGCTCGATGGCCAGCCGGCGGTGGTCACTCACCCGTTCGGCAAGGGCAGGATCACGTACATAGGTGCGGTTCTGGACGACAAGCACATGACGACCGCCGTCGAATGGATGGTCAAAACCAGTGGAGTAACTGCGGCGTTTGGGCCGGTGCCGGACGGAGTTGAGGTTTCCCGCCGGGTTGGCGCCGGAAAGCAGGTCTACATCCTTATCAACTACTCGGGAGAAAACCGGCAGGTAGCGTTTCCACACTCGATGAAAATGCTACTGCAGAATAAGGAGGGCGCATCGGCCGACCTTCCTCCGTACGGAGTGGAAGTGCTGGTTGACAGCAAGTGAAGTTATTTCCGGGGCAGTCTAGTGAGGCAAATTCGATTCGGCGTGCGCCCCGTCGCTTGCCGAGCAGATGTAGGTCTCGGGATGGATGCCCATGGCTGCCTCATAACGCTCGCTGACTTGCCGGGCAAAGGCTTCAGCGGCGTCGGCTTCGACGAGGTTCACTGTGCAACCGCCGAAACCGCCGCCGGTCATGCGGCCGCCCCAGTACCCCGGCAGGCCCTCGGCTACTTCCACCATCAGGTCCAGTTCCGGGCAACTGACTTCGTAGAGACTCTGCAGATTGTGATGCGATTCCCGCATGAGCTGCCCAAGCCGCGCCAGATTTCCGGCAACCAGCGCCTCGGCAGCGTCGGCGACCCGCCGGTTCTCCCGCACGACGTGCAGGCACCGTTTGTAGATGACTTCGGGTATGTCAGCGAAATGCTCCTCTAGCTGTTCGACAGAGACATCACGCAACGCGAGGATTCGCGGATACCACTGCTTCAGCATCTTCACGCCTTCGCTGCACTCCTCGCGGCGGAGGTTGTATTGGCTACCGGCAAGTTTGTGTTTCACCATGGTGTTGCACAGGACAATCCGGATATGGCTAGGTACGGGGACAAACCTGAATTCAAGTGAGCGGCAGTCAAGCACCATAGCCTGCCCGGCGCGCCCCAGGCAGGAAACGAACTGATCCATGATGCCGACGTGTGCGCCCACAAACGTGTTTTCGGCTTGTCGGCAAAGTTTGGCAACCCGACTTAGCGGCAGCGCGATTCCGTTCAGGTTGATTAAGGCCAGCGCGGTAGCGACTTCGAGTGAGGCTGAAGAGCTGAGCCCGGCGCCGATTGGGACCTCGCCGTGTGCAAGAAGATTTGCGCCGCGCAGCGTGCTTCCTGTCTGGTGCAAGGCAACGGCGACACCGAGCACGTAGTCGTACCACGCCCCCATCTTATGGCTCGGCAAATTGTCTACGTGCCACTCGAACCTTTCGGGAAACTCCTCCGAGCAGAGAACCAGCCTGCTGTCAGAACGGGGCGCGATCGCCACTCGCGTGGCAAATCCGATGGCACAGGGCATGACCCAGCCGTCGTTGTAGTCGGTGTGCTCACCAATCAGGTTCACGCGGCCGGGTGCGCTGAAAATCCTGGGTCGCGTGCCAAATGTGTGCTCAAACCGGTCCGCCAGTTCCGTAGCAGGTCCTGCCGCTGAGTTTGATTGCATTGCTGGGGAGTACGATAAGTGTGCACTCGCGGTCTGTCAATGGAGAGACCCGGACATGCAGTGTTGCAATTCGCAGCGCGTTCAGCATGTTTGATACGGTAATCCGAATGGCTTTTTCTTGATGGCCTTGGGATCCGTTACAGTACCCGGCGGGATAACAAGAAACGTCGTGTGGGAGAGGACCAGCTTGAAAATCCCGGAACATCCGCACCGAAGATTCAATCCGCTGACAGGTGAATGGGTTTTGGTTTCACCCCATCGCACCATGCGGCCCTGGCAGGGCGCCGTCGAGGAACTTCCGGCGGCGCCACCCCAGTATGATCCCGATTGCTACTTGTGCCCGGGCAACGGGCGCGCCGGCGAGGCTCGCAACCCGAACTACACGGGTACTTTCGTCTTCGACAATGACTTCGCGGCGCTGAAACCTGACGTGGCCAGGGAGCGGTTCGATCTGGATGCCGATGGTCTGCTGGTCGCCGAGACTGAGCCGGGCGTCTGCCGGGTGGTGTGCTTCTCCCCGCGCCATGACCTGACGCTTTCCAGCATGAGGCCACACGATATTGAAGAAGTGGTGCGCACCTGGACGGCACAATATCAGGAGCTCGGAGCCATGCCAGGTATCCACCACGTGCAGATTTTCGAGAACCGGGGGGCCCTCATGGGAGCAAGTAACTCGCACCCTCATTGTCAGATCTGGGCCACCAGTTCCCTGCCTGAGATACCGGCAAAAGAACTTGGCGCGCAGAGGAATTACAGGGAGAACCGTGGAAGCTGTCTGCTGTGTGACGTGATCAAGGTCGAGGAGCAGAAGAAAGCGCGGGTGGTTTTTGAGAACGAATGCTTTGTAGTGCTGGTTCCCTTCTGGGCTGTATGGCCGTTCGAACTGCTGGTGTGCTGCCGAAGGCATCTGGGAAGCTTTCCGGAATTCACAAATGATGAGATTGCTCTGTTGAGCACGACGCTCTGCCAAATCAGTTCAACCTACGACAGAGTGTTTAACGTGCCCTTTCCTTACTCGATGGGGTTCCACCAAACTCCAACTGACGGAGAGAACCATGAGGAATGGCACTTCCACGCGCATTACTTCCCACCGCTGCTGCGCTCCGCCACCGTCCGGAAGTTCATGGTCGGATTTGAGCTGTTATGCACCCCGCAACGTGACATTACGCCAGAGTCGGCAGCGGCGCGGTTGCAGGAACTGTGGAAGCAGGGCTTCGCGAAGTCCTAAGCGCCGTCTGACCGGGCTGTCCTCTCCAAGTCGGAGCACGAACTCCTCAGAGTCGGCTTGCGAGTCCTTCTGAACCATCGGCACGGACATCGTCAGCGATATGGACAGAGCGTACGGCCTGCTGAGGCAGGACAAGGTGGAGCATGCGTCTTCTGGTCCGCAGCGGCTTCCCGACTGGAACAAGAATGCGAGCGGCATTTGGGCTTTCTATTTCAAGGATCCTGATGGCCATCCCGTCGAGGTCTTGCAGTTCCCACCCGATAAGGGTGCGGAAAAATGGCATCATGCGACCGGCAAGCTCTTTCTCGGAATCGACCACACCGCTATCGTGGTGTGGGATACTGACACCAGCGTGAAGTTCTAGCTGCTCAGCGAACTGCATCGGCCAAGGTAAATTTTGTTTCTTCCGGCGCAGTTCTGAATCAGACGGTACAGCTTGGGTTCACGAAGGCATTTGTGATTCGCGATCCCGATGGCCACGCCGTGGAGATCGGGCAGAAGTAAGGTTTACGATGCGCAGTGGGGAACGGCGCTTCCGCGCCGGAATCGAAACGGAATCCGGTTCAATACCTGAAGGCTAACGTCCACATCAAAGAGGGTTTGTCGTACAGGCGCGAAAGGCTGTCTTTGCGGGATCGCAATCTGGAGGACGGGCAATGTCGCTGACGCAAGAAGAAATCAGGCTTTCGGAATCCGGCGCGCGCAAGAAGCACTGGAAGCGCTGGGGACCGTATCTCAGTGAACGTGCCTGGGGCACGGTCCGTGAAGACTACAGCCCGTACGGGAATGCCTGGGAATATCTTTCGCACGATCAGGCGCGGTCGCGCGTCTACCGCTGGAATGAAGACGGCCTGGCGGGAATCAGCGACCGTCGCCAGCTGATCTGCTTTTCGGTAGCGCTCTGGAACGAGCACGACCCCATTCTGAAAGAGCGCATCTTCGGTCTCACCGGCAACGAGGGCAACCACGGCGAAGACGTTAAGGAATACTTCTTCTATCTGGACAGCACACCTACGCATTCTTGCATGAAGTATCTCTATAAGTATCCGCAGGGGGAGTTCCCTTACAAACAACTGGTTGAAGAGAATCGGCGTCGCGACAAGCATCAGCCAGAGTTTGAACTACTCGACACCGGCGTGTTCGACCAGAACCGCTACTTCGATGTGTTGGTGGAATACGCCAAGGTCGACGTGGAAGACATCCTCATCAAGATCACTGCTTCCAATCGCGGTCCGGAAGCGGCGAACCTTCGCCTGCTGCCAACGATATGGTTTCGCAACACCTGGTCCTGGGGGAACGGGACGAGGCGTCCTGAACTGCATCAGGCCCGCACTACGCCCAATCCGGCGATCGAACTGGATTATCCTCGACTCGGCAAGCGCTGGCTTTATTGCGAGGGATCTCCCGAGTTGCTCTTCACCGAGAACGAAACCAATGCCAAGCGGCTTTGGGGCGTTGACAATCAAACCCCCTACGTGAAGGACGGCATCAACGACTATATCGTCCACGGCGCGAAGGATGCGGTGAACAAGAGGCATACCGGAACCAAAGCGGCAGCCCACTACAACGTTAGGATCGAAGCAGGCGAGGACGCAGTTGTTCGTTTGCGCTTGAGCAACGCTGAGTTGAAGGGTGACAGTGCATTTCAGGACTTCAACCGCATTTTTGCTTTGCGACAGCGGGAGGCCGATGAATTCTACGCTCGCGTGATTCCGCAGAACCTGTCTCCCGACGCGCAAAACGTCATGCGCCAGGGATTTGCCGGCATGTTGTGGTCGAAGCAGTTCTACCACTACGTGGTGAAGCAGTGGCTCGAAGGTGATGAAGGCAACCCTCCCCCGCCTCCAGAACGCCGTCATGGCCGCAATCGCGAGTGGCCGCATTTGTACAACGCCGACATTATTTCCATGCCCGACAAGTGGGAGTATCCATGGTATGCAGCCTGGGACCTCGCGTTTCACTGCATCCCCCTGGCTCTGGTCGATCCGGACTTCGCCAAGGAACAGCTCATTCTGCTATTGCGCGAGTGGTACATGCATCCCAACGGACAACTACCCGCCTACGAGTGGGCTTTCGGCGACGTGAATCCTCCCGTGCATGCCTGGGCGGCGTGGCGCGTGTACAAGATCGACAAGAAGCGCAAAGGCAAGGGTGATCGCGCGTTCCTGCAACGCATCTTTCATAAGCTGATGCTGAATTTCACCTGGTGGGTGAACCGCAAGGACGCCGACGGCATGAACATCTTCCAGGGCGGGTTTCTCGGCCTGGACAACATCGGAGTCTTCGATCGCAGCGCCCCCCTGCCCACCGGCGGACACATCGAACAATCCGACGGAACCAGCTGGATGGCGATGTACACGCTCAACCTGCTGGCGATTGCACTTGAACTGGCAAAGGAAGAACCCTGCTACGAGGACGTGGCCAGCAAGTTCTGGGAGCACTTTATTTACATCGCTCATGCCATGAGCCATCGCGGCCACGACGGAATGGGGCTGTGGAACGAAGAAGACGGTTTCTTTTACGACGTCCTGAAGCTGTCCGATGGCACCAAGTTCCCCATGAAGATTCGCTCCATGGTGGGACTGATCCCATTGTTTGCAGTAGAGACGCTCGAGCCCGAAGTATTGAACAAGCTACCGGATTTCAAGCGGCGGTTGGAGTGGTTCATCGACAATCGGCCCGATCTCACAAAGAACCTTGCTTGCATGCGCACCCAGGGCGTGGGCGAACGGCGGCTGCTTTCCATTGTTGACGAGGACCAGCTGCGCGACACCCTGCGCTACATGCTGGACGAGCGCGAGTTCCTTTCGCCCTACGGCATTCGCGCTCTGTCGCAGTTCCATCGCGACAATCCATACCGGCTCTCGGTTCACGGCATGGAGCATCGCGTGGATTATGAGCCTGGGGAATCTTCGACCGGCTTGTTCGGCGGTAACTCCAACTGGCGCGGACCCATCTGGTTTCCGGTGAACTACCTGCTGGTCGAGTCGCTGCAGAAATTTCATCACTATTTGGGCGACAACTTCCAAGTCGAGTTCCCCACCGGCTCGGGCGAAATGAAGACCTTGTGGGAAGTAGCGGGCGAACTGTCGCGCCGCATGACCAGCATCTTTCTGCAGGATGAAAAAGGCCGCCGGCCGGTGTTCGGCAATCTGGAGAAATTTCAGGCCGATCCTCACTGGCGCGATCTGGTGCTTTTCCATGAGTACTTCCACGGAGACTCCGGCGCTGGCGTAGGCGCCAGCCACCAGACGGGATGGACGGGGCTGGTCACGAAGTTAATGCAGCAGAGCGGCGAGTCTCGCGCCCAGAAGAACAATCAGGATCTGCTGGCCCGAGTGGCCGCGGATTGAATCAATTTTCAGGAGAAGTGCAATGAAAGCAATCAGCGTATTTCCAGGCAAGCCCAACAGTGTCCACTTGGCGGATTCGCCCAAACCCTCGCTGGATCAGGTTCCCAATGGCAGAGGCGTGTTGGTAAAAGTCCTTCGCGTGGGAGTGGATGGCACCGACAAGGAGATCAATGCCGCGGAATATGGCGCCGCGCCTCCGGGATACGACTACTTGATTATTGGCCACGAAGGCTTCGGTAAGGTGGAAGCCGTTGGACCGAATGTGAGCGAACTGAGGCCTGGCGACTACGTGGTTGCCACCGTGCGACGCCCCGGCAACAGTATCTATGACCTGATCGGCACCAACGACATGACCACCGACAGTACGTACTACGAGCGTGGCATCAACCTGCGCCATGGATATCTGACCGAGTACTACGTGGATGACGCGGAATTTGTCGTGAAGGTGCCGCAGGGGCTCAAGCACGTCGGAGTGCTGCTGGAGCCGACCACGGTGGTGGAAAAAGGCATTTACCAGGCCTACGAAATCCAGCGGCGGCTCAAAGTATGGAAACCACGCAAAGCGGCCGTTATGGGCGCCGGAACGATCGGCTTACTGGCGACATTGATCTTGCGCCTGCGCGGGCTCGATGTAACGACCTTTGCGCGCAGCCAGAAGCCGTACCTCAACGCCAACCTCATCGAAGAACTGGGCGCGCGTTACATTTCCACCAAAGAGACTTCCATCGCGGATGGAGCGAAACAGTTTGGACCATTTGATCTTATTCTCGAAGCCACGGGCAACTCGACAGTTGTATTTGATGCGATGCAAGCGCTCACCAAGAATGGCGTGCTTGTGTTGACCAGCGTCACCGGCGGCGACAAGAAAATTGAGATTCCAGCTGACCGCATCAACCTGGAATTCGTTCTGGGCAACAAAGTCATGGTGGGCAGCGTCAACGCCAACCGCGAGTATTTCGAGTTGGGTGTGCGGGACATGTCGCAGGCGGAGCTCGAATATCCCGGCTGGTTGGGCAAGCTCCTGACCGATCCGGTAAAGGGTTTGGATAATTATCAGGAGTTGTTCAAAAAGCTGACCTCGCCGAACGGTGCGATTAAGGTTTTCTGCCAGGTGGCGGATTTTTAGGCCTTCTTCGTGATCCGAGCGACCTCCGATTGGTTTGGTCACTTTCCCGGGCAATCCGCGTCTTACTGTGGCAGAAGTCGAGGCTGGTGGCGGTTAACCTGGCCAAGGATTCCGCTTATGATTCAGCTCAACAAGGAAATTTGCTCTGACCTGGGTTCCGCGGTTCGCCGCGAGTGGCTGGAAACCAACGGTATTGGCGGCTTTGCCTGTTCCACGATTGCCGGAATGAATACCCGCCGCTACCACGGGTTGCTCACGGCTGCCACTCGGCCTCCGGTCGGGCGCATGCTTTTACTTTCCAAGTTGGAAGAAACGTTGATAGTCGACGACCAGCGATTCGACCTCAGCACCAACCAGTATCAGGGCACTGTGCACCCTCATGGTTACGAACTGCTCGTAGGCTTCCGTCTTGATCCCTTCCCGATTTTCACATTCGAAGTCGACGGCGTTGTGCTCGAAAAGTCCATCTTCATGGTGCACGGGAGCAATACCGTCGTGGTTGAGTATCGCGTACTGGAAGCCCCCCGCAAGCGGTCTCTTCAACTGGAGGTACGCCCCCTGATCGCCTTCCGCGACTACCACAACACCACGCATGAGAACGGCGCGCTCGATCCAACCCTGCAACAAGAACCGGGGATGGTTAGCATGCGGCCCTATCAAGGCGTTCCACGGCTTTACCTGGCACACAACGCTTCGGAAGTGCTAGCCGCAGGTTACTGGTACCGGCAATTCTTCTATGCCGTGGAAGCAGAGCGCGGACTTGATTCCAACGAGGATCTCTTCAATCCTCTCGCTCTGAACTTTGACATCGGCAGGAGCCAGCAGGCGACGATCATCGCATCCACCGAACCTCAGAGAGCCGCCGGCGCTGGGCGGTTGCGGAAAGCAGAGGTATCCCGCCGCCAGCAGATCGCGGCATCATTAGCTCCTTCTGACGATTGTCTGGTACAACAGCTAGCGCTCGCCGCCGACCAATACATCGCCAAGCGCGGTGACGGCTACACCGTGATGGCAGGCTACCCCTGGTTCACCGACTGGGGGCGCGACACCATGATTGCCCTGTCCGGCCTAACGCTGCCTACGGGAAGAACCGAGATCGCGAAGGGAATCCTGCGCGAGTTCGCTCGCCATGTGGATCAAGGAATGCTCCCCAATCGCTTTCCCGACGCTGGGGAGACACCGGAATACAACACCGTGGATGCAACGCTCTGGTTCTTCGAAGCGGTACGCGCCTACTTGGAAAAGACCGACGATGAGCAATTTGTCCGCCAAGAACTCTACGGTGTGCTCCAGGGCATCATCGAGTGGCACGTCCGCGGCACTCGCTACAACATCCGCGTCCTGGAAAGCGGCCTGCTGAACGCGGGCGCGCCGGACGTGCAGCTCACCTGGATGGACGCCAAACTCGGAGATTGGGTGGTTACGCCACGCTCCGGGAAGCCGGTCGAGATCCAGGCATTGTGGTTCAATGCGCTCAAGATCATGGAGGATCTGGCGGCCCGCTTCGGCGACAACGAAAGCGTCAAGCGTTTCCGCACTGCCTCCGCTTTGGTGCAGTGGACCTTCAATCGGGTTTTTTGGAATGAGCGGGCCGGGTGCCTCTACGACGTGGTGAATGGGGGAAATCCCGACGCTTCGACTCGGCCCAATCAGATTTTTGCTGTCAGCCTGCATCACTCCATGCTTTCGCCGGATCGGGCGGCGCGAGTGCTCGAAGTCGTCGAGCGTGAGTTGCTCACGCCCTACGGTTTGCGGACGCTGAGCCCACAAGATCCGAGTTACAGGGGCCGATACGAGGGCGATCCCTATCACCGCGATTCTGCTTACCACCAAGGCACAGTGTGGCCGTGGCTACTGGGACCGTTCATCTTGGCGTACCTAAGAGTCCACGGCAGCACCGATGAAACGCGCCAGCGTGCGCGGGAGCTGCTGCAACCTCTGGAGGCCAATCTTAGCGAAGCGGCACGGGCCAGATCGCCGAAATCTACGATGGGGACCCGCCCCATCGGCCGCGTGGATGTTTTGCTCAGGCTTGGAGCGTGGGGCAGATTCTGCAGGTGCTTTGCGAAGGGGTATGTGAGATGGAGGACAGGCCACGCGATGCGATCGTAGCCTGAAGGGGTCCGTCTAGGAAGGTTCCTCGCGCAGAAAACGAGTACGGACAACGGGCGAAAGGCCTTGCAGGTCCAACAAGGTAAGGAAGTCGATTGTGCCGAACTGGCGGTCAATCGCCGGCGGACCGCAAATCTTTGCACCGACCGCAAGGTAGGCCTGCAACAGTTTTGGCGGTTTGGGGGCCGGACCGAAGTTCTCTACAAGCGGGAAGGCACAGGCCGTGAGCGGAAGGGTGCGCAGCGACGGTTCCACCAGAGCTCGCCGCAAGCTGCGGTACATTGCCGCGCCGAGAGTTGTGTCCTGGGTATTCAGCGAAGAGCAGCCGATCAAGTAGCGGAGGTCACGATGAAGCGCGTACTGTGCGATTCCCCGCCACAGAAGCGTAAGCACCTCCATCGAGCGGTGTTCGCGATGCACGCACGCCCTCCCCAGTTCCAGGAGTTGTCCGCGAACGTTTTCGTAGGGTGAGAAATCGAACTCCTGGGCGCTGTAGTAGCCCAGATTTTGGGCGGCCATGGGGCCGCTTTGCAGACGATAGGTGCCCACCACTTGCCCGTCGCGGAGATCCTCCACCATCAAGTGGTCGCAGCAGGCGTCAAACTCGTCGCGATCTTCCCCCGTCTGGAAAGCGTTGTCCAGTCCTTCGCTCATTTCCAGGTTGAAGACAACGAAGCGGAGGCGGTAGAGGGTAGCGCGGTCTTCGTCCGTCTCAGCCAACCGCACCGCATAGTGGCCCATCTCCAACGAGATTTCCTGCTTGGCCTGGGTTGCCGACCCCTGCCCACAGCCGGCCCCGTCACTGGGCAACTTGACCATGGAATCAAGTGTTCTCGCGGATTCTACCCCAAGCACGTCTTAGGGGGCACCGATGCAGGACACATGCCAGGGTGACCGGGGTCACACCCGTCGGCTTTGTAACTTTTCACGCCATCCTGCGTCTCACGGGGCAAATGAAGGTTGAGGAGAGACCCGTGACCGTCATGGGAGCGACACAAACAAAGCAGGAGACCTCACTTATAGCCGCGATCCTAATCTGGACACTGCGCATCGTGGCGGCGGAAGTAAGCCTGGAGTATTGTTCCGGCAGCCCCTGCCTCGACGGCACAGCCTGTCTGCGGTTAAGATTGCCCATTGTTTCGCATCGCCAGGTTGCAGCCTGAAACCTTTTTCCGTTCTTCAGCTCTCCTAAGACAGAACCGGAGCAAGAAGATGAGCATGGACGGCAGAATTGTATTAATCACCGGCGCCAAAGGGGGTCTAGGCACGTCTGTGACCGAGAGCTTCCTGAAGGCTGGTGCGACGGTTGTAGGGGCGTCGCGGTCCATAAAGCAAACCGATTTCTCCAGCCCTCGTTTCGCCGCCATGCCCGTTGATTTCTCCAGCGGTTCCGCGGTGCGCGAACTTGTCGATCAGATCGTGGCGCGCTTCAGCAAGATTGATGCCCTGGCGCACGTGCTGGGCGGGTTTGCCGGAGGCCAACCCGTCGCCGAAACGGACGACAAGACCTGGGAAAAGATGCGCGACTTGAACCTGACCTCTGCGTTTTACATCACCCGAGCTGTCCTCCCCCATATGCGCAAGGCCGGTTACGGCAGGATCGTTGCCGTCGGCAGTCTGACAGCAGTTGAGCCACATCCTGGCCTCGCCGCATATGTCACCTTCAAGGCAGCCCTGGTGACATTGATCCGCACCATCGCACTTGAAAATGCTGACGCCAATATCACCGCCAACGTCATATTGCCAGGAACCATGGACACGCCGGCCAACCGTGCCTCCATGCCCACTGCCGATTTTTCCAAATGGCTTCAGCCGACCGACGTGGCCAGCCTAATTCTATGGCTCGCCGCCGAACAGGCAGCACAGATCACGGGGACAGTCGTTCCCATCCCGGGCCACTGATGTATGAACGAGTCGCAGAAGCGTTTTGCTTCGGGGTCGATCCGCTGAACTCCAACGCTGACGAAAACCAACGCGAACAGGAATCCGAGCCGCGTAGCTCAGCAACCCGACCACAAACGATTAGACCGTGCTGCGGCGTCATGCCCGTGCGGAAACGGTTCTGGCGGAGATCGGCGCAGCAGTGGAGGCTGCTGTACAACGAGGAGCGACTGCGGTGCGCTTCCTGGGAAATCTAGGAATGGGCCGTGATCCTCTTCCGGCCGGCGAGGACGACGTGCTTGAGCTTGAGTCGCGGGCTATGTCCCTCATCGCCCCCCTG
>Ga0335070_10003907_pt1 | contig 17358 bp, 18 predicted proteins | sample Lox_Sample_13_FD_206722 | JGI IMG/M metagenome (GOLD analysis project Ga0335070, IMG submission 206722) | Soil microbial communities from Loxahatchee National Wildlife Refuge, Florida, United States - Lox_Sample_1.3 | ecosystem: Environmental > Terrestrial > Soil > Wetlands | place: USA...
CGACCACGCTAACATAATCTTTTGGAACAAAGCTGCAGAAACAATTTTCGGCTATTCCCAGAACGAGGCAATCGGCAAACCCATTGCACTCATAATGCCTAAGCGAGCAAGAGAAAGCACGATGCAGTCGATATTTCGATCAATCTCAAACAGAAAATTTATTTCAGCTGGCAAGACCCTTGAGGTCTTGGGACTCAAGAAGAATGGAAACGAATTCCCAATAGAACTCTCCTTTTCCGTCTGGAAAACAGGAAAGAGAATGTTCTCCACGGGGATCATACGAGACGCTACTCAACGCAAGAAATTAGAAAGCGAGAGAAAACACTATGAAGAAATGCTTTCCGCATTGAACTCCAGCGGAGGAAAACTCAGCGCCGCCAAAAACCTCACACAAATCTATGATCTAACCTTGGACGCCATGGAACAAACATTAGGGTTCGAGCACGCATCATTCTTAATCGTCACACGTGACAAGCTTAAACCCGTAAGCCAACGTGGATATCCTTCGCGACTCTCTTTCGAATTGCCCCTAGACGGAACCAAAAAAGGAATAACGGTCAAAGCAGCGATTAAACGCAAACCAGTCCTTGTTTCTGATGTCGCAAAGGACAAGGATTACGTCAGAGGCAACCCACGCGCTCCATGTGCACGATCGGAACTTGCAGTTCCAGTCATCGCAGAAAAACAGATTCTAGGAGTCCTAAACGTCGAAAGCAAAGAAATCAGCGCTTTCGACGAAAAAGACATAATGCTACTCCAAGTTCTGGCTTCCCACGCGGCAACCGCAATCAGCAATTTAGAGAAACGCGACGAAATCGAAAAACGAAGCAGTCAGCAGGCGTCGCTGATGAAAAGCTCAGCCGAAATGATTCACTCCTCCGATCTGCACCAGCGTATCCAAGCCATACTCAATGCCATACGCGGACTCGGATGGCGAAGAGTTGTGCTCTCAGTCAGAGACGAGAACCTAGACATCACAAAACCTGAAAACATCGTGACTGCAGGCTTGACGAAAGAAGAAAAAGAATACTTATGGACTAACAAGCAACCGGGACAAGCATGGGCAGAACGGTTTGGACCAGAATACGAACGGTTCAAAATCGGCGAATTCTATTACCTTCCATGGAGCGACCCGTGGGTCAGAAAGAGATTTGCTGAAGGCACGGTATCAAGCCATCTTAAGCCAGAAATGATGGTTGACTGGAACCCCGATGACTTGCTTTATGCACCTTTACAGCTGGCTGATGGACGCATAATAGGTGTCGTGAGCATGGATGATCCAATTGACGGCAAGAGACCTTCGAAAGAATCTCTTGCGCCACTGGAACTATTCCTCCATCAAGCTGCAGTAGCCATTGAAAACGCTCGACTCATTGAGCAGTTGAACACTGCCAAAACACAGATTCAAGAATACGCTGATCAGCTTGAAGTGAAAGTCAAAGAAAGAACCAAAGAACTTGTTGAAGCTCAAACAAAATTGCTCAAAACCGAGAGACTAGCAGCCATAGGTGAACTGGCAGGAATGGTCGGACATGACCTGCGGAACCCGTTGACAGGTATTGCTGGAGCAGCGTACTATCTGAAAGCAAAATATACGCCAAACATAGATTGCAGAGGAAGAGACATGCTCGAAATTATCGAAAAAGACATAGAACATGCCAATAAGATCATAAATGATCTTCTTGAATACTCAAGGGAGATGAAGCTGAAACTGGTGGAAACCGATCCAAAATCAATGTTGAAAGAAGCCATAGCGTCAATGCAAATTCCAGAGAACATTAAGGTCTTGGACAAAACCAGCAGCGAACTAAAAATAAAGGTTGATACTGAAAGGATGAGACGAGTTCTAATGAATATCATAAAAAACGCAGTTGACGCTATGCCTAAAGGCGGAAATCTAACTGTGAAAAGTGAGAAGATAGGGGAAAAGATGATTATGAGCTTTTCAGACAATGGAATAGGAATGCCAAAAGAAGTCTTGAACAAAATCTGGACCCCACTCTTCACAACAAAGGCAAAAGGCATGGGATTCGGCTTGCCCATCTGCAAACGCATCGTAGAAGGCCATGGAGGCAGAATTTCTGCCGAAAGCAAAGTGAGAAAAGGAACGACATTCACCATAACCATGCCAATCGAACTTGAAATCAAAGAAGAAAATACGCAAATGTGGATAGCCACGCCAGAACTTCTGGCTGTCAAGACAATGAAGAATTAACGTACATAAGTGTCACAGTTTTCCCTTCACTTGTATGGCGTGAAGCACAACCAAATAGGAAACAGCCCCAACAATCACCAAAGGAATACTCGCAAACAGAATATTCAGCAGATAGAAAGGTTGAACAGGCTGTCCAGCAAAAGTGTATTGACGCATGGCTTCCGCTGCTAGACTAAGAGGATTAGCGGATACGACGCTAACCATGAAAGATGGAAGGTATTTTCGAACGACCTCTATCGGATAGAACACTGTGCTCAACGTCAGCAGCAATGTCTGCACAATCTGCTGATAAGCAAAAAAGAATTCTCCATGAGTTGATGACAAAGCCGCTAATGCAGCAGAAATGCCTGCCAAACCCATTGCAAGAACAAATATGAAGGGCAGAAGAATGAAAGTGCTCCAAACGGCTTGCGCAGGGAGAACGACAAGCGCCACCAGTAAAAGCGCAGTTGAATATACGACCGCAGCAAGCCCTCCAGCTAGCAAGTAGGCAACGACAATGCCAAACGTGCTTATGGGCAGAGACAGATAATAGTGAATTACGCCTTCACCGATCGCCAGCCAGATGCGTCGTCCAGTATCTAAGGCAGCCACGAAAAGTCCCATAACAACGACAGCAGGAACAAAAAATCTGAAGTAGTCAAAACTCATGAGCTTGTTGTAGACCAAAGCAACGACAAGCATGTCTGATAGGTTTAAGCTCAAAAGAACTGCCATCAACCATTTTGTTCTGAAAAAATAGGAAAAGTCATTGCGTGCTAAGCGCAAGATGGAAAGAATTTCTGTCATGCGCTTTTCACACCTTCCACTAAACGCTGAAGAAGAAACATGCCCAATCCCAGCGTGGTTGCCATAAGCGCTGCAATCACTGCAACAGCAACCGTTGGGCTAAGAAGCATGCTGGGATCAAAACCCAACAAGAGCCTAAACAAGTCAGCTCCATAAGTCAGGGGGCTAAAAATCGCGACTGAAGCATAGCTTGGCGGCAGAAAAATGAATGGGTATAGCACCGTGCTGAAGCGAATAACGACAGTGCTCATGACAATCGTGACTGCTGAATACACATCGCTTGATTTGAAAGCGATGAAGGACAAGCCCAACATAAACCCCGCGATGCCGAAGCCCAAGCAAAACAGCGTAACTATTGCAGCAACCACACTAATGGCTGTGAGATTTCCAATCAACGACAGGGTGATAATCAGTGGAACAGTTATCATCAAAGCCAATTCGGCTCCTCCCTGCAGAGTTATAGCTAGGAAAAGCTTTGACCTTGAAATCGGAAGGCTAAGCAGATAGGGCAATAAACCATCATGCGCATGCTCCACGAAATGGCGTCCAGAATGAGAACCAACTTCAAACGTCATCATTACTACAAAGCCTGCAGCGTAGAACTGTTGATAATTGCTTATTCCAGAAACAAGCTGCGATATTATAGCGCCATAAACGAAAAGCTGAATGCCAAAAGTAACCCACTCCATAACTATCCAAACTGGCGGTCTAAGCTCCTGCTTCAAGTCAAACCAGACTAAACGAACCACATCACGCATTTGCTTGAGACTCCAGTTTCTTACCAGTAAAATGCAGAAAAACATCATCCAGCGAAGGTTCAGTCACTCTCACTGACGAAACTCGAATCTTTTTCTCATAGCATAAGCTTGTCATTTTGGGAACCCAAGCCTCAGCCATCGAAACATACGCCTTGTACATGCCTTTTCCAGTCTGCATCAGTTTTACCGTGCCAGGAATCTCGCTTAGATCTTGAGGAATTTCAGCATCTTCTTGAGGCTGTTCAAGTTCAAGCTCAACTATGTCGCCGCCCGTTATTTTATCCTTCAAATTGTGAACAGTATCACACGTAACACGTTCTCCCAAATCAAGAATTGTAACCCGATCAGCCAGATATTCCGCTTCCCGCACCTCGTTCGTAGCGACTAAGATTGTTGAGCCTTCCTCTCTTAATCGAAGGATTTGCTCCCAGATGGCACGTTTACCTCGCAAATCCACTTGACTGCTTGGCTCATCGAAAATGGCGAATTTCGGACGCTGAATCAGAAGCTTAGCCACTTCCAATCTCTTAGCTTGACCACCTGATAGATGCATGAACAGCTTGTTCCGCGCATCCCAAAGCTCCAGCATCTTCAAAGTCTCTTCAATCAATGTGGCAGATTCTGTTTTCCTTACGCCACACATTGCAGCGTGAAATCTCAGAATTTCTGCAGGTTTGTGTCGCCAGAAGCCTCTGGCATCTTGAAACGAAATTCCCAGCACTCGACGAACTTGCGTTGGTTGCTTCGTCACTTCCAAACCCATGACTTTTGCCATGCCTGAAGTAGGCTTTAGAACGGTCGCAAGAATTAGCAGAAGAGTTGTTTTTCCCGAACCGTTCGGACCCAGCAGAACCATTATTTCCTTTTCCTCAACTGAAAAGTCTAGACCTTTCAGTGCAAATGTCTTCCCGTAACGTTTGACGAGTTTTTGAGTTTCAACTGCAATCATGGGTGATGTTTCCCTTTTTTTGACAACATGCCCTTAGGGGAAATGATGAGGAGATATAAAAACACAGTAGTACGCATAAGTCCCGCTCATACTGATTGATCAGAACTCCAGTACTATAATCTCGTTCTTGAAAAAAGATGCAACTCTGCTCTGTAAGATACGAAGGCATATGTGCCAGTCTTAGAGTTAATGGATTTGCTGTGGCGATAGTCTTTCTTGTTTTGGCAACTGACTTTGCTACAGAGTGACTGAATGTTAAGTGTGGCGGGCGTGGTGGGATTTGAACCCACGACCCCCAACTTAGGAGGCTGGTGCTCTGTCCGTACTGAGCTACACGCCCACGCTTTTCTTTATTATTACGAACTCATCAGCTTTGATTTCAATTAAAACATTTTTCTCTGCCGCTCTATCTTGATAGCCTTGCTCTACGTTCAAAGAACGTCCGAGTTGGCAAACCACTACTGCTTTCAAACTGTTTAGAGAGTCTATCTAGGAGATGTTACGCTGGAAGCGGGTACAAGCAATACTTTCCAGTTAATCCATTTCGGTATTTGGATATTCTCACTTGGTTTTCCAAGTACTCAACATCAATTATGTATACTGTGATTGTTTTCACCTCGTTTTCCGCGTTTGAACCGTAGTCTGTCGTGTTCTTGAAAGCTCTTATCGTATACGCGCCCATGTTCTTCGGAATCCAGATGAAAGTCAGCGTTTCATTCATCATGGAGATCAACGTGATCGTTTGGGTGTCGGTGAAGTTCGCTAGCGGGCACGTACATTCTATACAAAGGTCGCACATTTCAGTGAAATTGCCAACGTTTGCCACCGACACCTGGATAAGTGCTTCTTGGTCAGTCTTCGGGTTAGCCATGTTCAATTTTATACCGACTATCGCGATATTGTTTCCAGGTCGTACGTATCTTCGGTTACTTGGCAAGTCATGAATCCTTGAAATGCTTACTACGCTGTTCCAATCATTTTGGAAGACTATACTGTAGACTCCTTTAGAAGGAAAACTGCAACAAACAGGGGAAGAGCCATAGATGAACTCTAATTCCCCACCCTGCATGACTGAAACACGTACGGAATTGTTTTCCAAATCTATACTGTACAATTCGGGGTCAACATCGTACAGATATTCGTATGAATATTCTTCTAATGGAAACGCAAGCACCGTGGTTTGCGGTATAATGCCCAAAAAAAACACGAGATTTAAGGCGTAAGCTGTAGCCTCACTAGAACTGATGGAGTCGCTGCTCCATTTGAACATCCCTGAATCGTACAATTCAGAAAAGGGGCTCATGAGTTGTGCCCAAGCTGCATTAAGGTTATCATATCCCAGAAGCATATCTTGCATTGCACTTTGAGACACGTTATCAAATGATCCATAAAGACTCTGCAGAGCAGTCCATGCCCCGATAGTACATCCCAACCGTGTTTGCGGATTACTAGGATAATGATGGACTACAGCATAGCTTGTTCCATTCCAGAAATCGCGAACAGCAAACCATTGCTTGCTGTTCCATTTATCAGCTAAGAACCGATTCTGCAAGTCAGCAATCACCCTTGACCAGTTACCCAAATCAGCTTCATAATACCTCAGATGAGCGATTATTTTCGCAAAGAAACCTGCTTCACATTCATAGTTAGCCCAGTTCAAGGCGTATTTGTAATGAGTGCCTTCGTACCAGAGGTTATTATTGACCCATGCCCACAGACGTAAAGCTTCGTCTATAGCACTTTTTATGCCTAGCTCGAAAAAGACCAAAAAACACTGAATAGAGCATGCAGACTCGTCATAATAACGCGGTCCATATTCCTTCGTCCACGAGTCACAATTCTCATCAATAAATAGCACAGGCTTCCCATTATTATCGATCGCATTCTTAAAGAAGTTATAGCCTTCAGTTATGTTCCATTTGTCAAGTCGATAACTATACTTTTCAGCATAGTAATAGCCAAACAAAGCATAACTATCCTCAACACAGAAGTAGTCAGTTTCTGAATTGTCTACAGTGCGGGGCAACGGTCCTATCATCTGCAAATTGTCTAAAGCCGCCTTGATTGCGGTTTCTCGTTCTATTTCGAACTTCCTGCAGATAGCAGTCCACTTAAGGACGCCTAGCCAATCCTTATCAGTTGCGAGGCTGTCTATCAAAGTTTCCAAGTCAGCTTTTGTTTTTTTGCCAAACAGCAAGCCCGGATAGACAGCACTTTCCCAATCTACGGAGTCTCCGATGGATCTCATCACTTCAGCAAGCGTCATGTTATTCAAAGACTCTTGTCTGATCAAGCCGCCTAATGATCCATGATTCTCGCCAGTGTTACCCGCCACGAAGATTGTTTGAGCATCAAAAGCAAATGCATTCAGAGTCAGCGAAAACAGAATTGCCACTGCCCAAGCAACCCCTACTTTCAACTTTCTGCCCCCTATCAAAAGATTAGTTTAATCGAGAAATAACTGTTTTGGAAAAAAATTTTGGACGCTCTTTCAATATAATGGTGAAAATCGAAAAATCATCATACGCTCGAACGATCTGCGAAGTCAGTTCTAACGGAATTATCGCATGCAAAAAACTTTAACTGTATTGCACAATCAACTGTACGTGCCGGTGCGAGGGTACCCGAGCCAGGTCTAAATAGGCGGCCAGACCAACATCAGCCTAAGACAAGGGGGAGGACTTAAGATCCTCTGGCGAAGGCCTACGTGGGTTCGAATCCCACCCCTCGCACCAAGAAAAGGCTCGAATGTACTCCTGAATTTGCAGAAAAACGTGGAAAACAATGAACACCGACACTAGGCACATAGCCCGACAGCGTATTCAAACACTCTTCCTTGAAGCAAGACAAGTTTTCCACGAAGACCCAGCCCTTGCACAACGATACGTGCATTTAGCTAGGAGAATCGCCATGGCTGCTCGAATTCGTTTGCCAATCCAATATAGACGTCAAGTTTGCAGACATTGTAAAAGCTTTATTTTACCCGGCGAGAACTGTCGTGTAAGAATCAGACAACAGAGAGAACCACACGTGGTTGTTACCTGTTTGAACTGTGGAAAGCAGATGCGGATTCCGCTTAAGAGAAGAAAGGAAAAGAAGCCAACATGAGCAGATTAACGGTTGGAAAGAAGCGTTTCGTCAAGCGTCAGTTGAGCGATAGTAGACCAACAGTTTGGATTGGCAAAGGAGGAGCATCAGCTGAAGTGTTGAAGGAGATTGAGAAGCAGTTGAAGAAGAATAAGATGGTGAAGGTTAAGCTTTTGGCAACCGCGCTGGGTGGAGAGGAAGCCAAGCAGGTTGCTTCATCAATTGCAGCTCAAACTGGGTCCTTTCTGGTTGAGGTGAGGGGTCACACCTTCATGCTTTACAAGCATCGACAAAAGTGAAAGCCTTTATATTTGGCTTCATGATTTTACTGAACGAAAGCTAGAGGAACAACGAATCTTGCTAACCCCTTACGATGTTCCAGCAAACAAACTCATCGAAAAACTAGCCAAATATCTAAAAGACAACGTGGATAAGGTAACTCCGCCCTCGTGGGCGAACTTTGCTAAAACAGGCTCACACGCTGAAAAGCAACCGCAAAACCCAGATTGGTGGTACATCCGTGCCGCCTCGCTCATGCGCAAAATCTACATCCATGGACCAATAGGCATAGAAAAACTCCGCGCCGAATACGGCGGATCAAGCGGTCCAGGCAGCAGACCTGAACATGTGGCAAAAGCAGGCGGATCAAACATTCGAAAAGCCATGCAACAACTAGCCAGCGCAGAACTGATAGAAACAGCCAAGACGCGCGGAAGAGTTGTGAGTAAGAATGGACGAAAGCTTATGCAGGAATTGGCTGATGAAATTGGCAAGGAAATGATTAAGCAAGTCCCTGAGCTTCAGAAGTATCAGAAGGGTGAATAGTAGTGTCGGATGCTGAGCTGGAAGAGCTTCGTAAAAGAAAGCTTTCAGCCCTCCAGCGACAAATGGCTGACGAGCAGAAGAACGCGCAACTAGAGCAGCAGGCAGAGTTGCAGAAGGAGGCGTTGCTGAGAAGCATCCTTTCGCCAGAAGCCCGCCAAAGACTAACTAACCTGAAGATGATCAAGCCAGAATTCATTGGACAGCTGGAACTGCAACTCATCCAGTTAGCACAACAGGGAAAAATTCCCATGCCATTGTCCGATGCTCAACTGAAACAGATCCTCGTTCAGTTACAGGGTCGCAAACGCGAAACAAAAATTAGAAGGTTGTAAACTTGACGAGACACAAGCCAACAGCCAAAAAGCGCAGGCTGGCAAAAGCAGGAAAACGCAAAAAGCCAGTGCCAACTTGGGTCATCGCCAAAAGCGGTGGGAAATTCAGGGCGCATACAAAGAGGCGGTCTTGGCGAACGCGAAAAATAAGAGCCTAGGAGATGTCGAGGGATGACTGAAGAGGAAAAGGAGAAAGAAGCTAAAGAACCTGAAAAAGAGAAGGAAGAGAAGACTGAGGAAGTGCCAGCAAAAGGCACCACTGAGAAGGCAGAGACAGAGGAATCGTTGGAGGAGCTGCTGAAAGAAGAGAAACCAGCGGAGGAAGCAGCAGAAGAAACGGTTAAGGCGGAGAAAGAAGCTCCTACAGCACCAGAGGCAGAGGAAGAGGAAAAGCCTGAAGAAGAGAAGGCGAAAAAAGAAGAGGAAGAAGAAATAGTTGAAGAAAAGTTTTACACAGTTCCTCTTGCCAAGGCTTGGATCATGCCTCCGAACAAGCGTGCACCAAGAGCCATGCGTATGCTGAGAAGTTTTGTTACTAAGCACATGAAGCTTGAGGCGAAAAAGGAGACTGAGGGTGAAGAGGAAGAGGAGGAAGCTAGGCTTGTTATCGATAATGAGGTTAATGAGAGGATTTGGGGCAGAGGGATACAGAAGCCGCCGAGAAAGCTTCGTGTTAGGGCTGCGAAGGATAAAGAGGGTAACGTGACTGTTTATTTGGCTGAAGGAGACTAATGCGCTGTTGCGCTGAAACGGAATTTTAACCCCCTACAAATAGGTTCAACATAGGTTTTTCGTTGTTTGTTTTGGCGTGTTTTAGGAGCAATGCGGGCTGCCCCTTCATATTTTTCATGTTCACTTCTTGTTTGGTTTCCTTTTTTCCCGTGCATAGGTCCGTGTTGTGACTGGGTGATTGAAGGAAGTCTCAGAAGTGCTATGTACGGCTTTTCAACGTTTGTTTAGGGCTGAAAAAACGTCTAAATTGACCTACCCCCCTCTAGGTTTCTGCAATGGACAGCTATTAGGCTCCAAATACTGAGAAATCGATGAATAAAAGAGTGTGTCTCGTTGCCAACTTATTTCAAGGCAAAGACTATTAACTTGAATTAACATTGTTTCAGAAAAATGAACGTGTCGAAGGAGACTGATTCTTGGCGATTTATCTGTGCAGCATTTTTGGAAGCCCAAGCATAGGCGTCTACTCGCTTGCAACAGAAAAAATCGTTATAATTCCAAAACCTGTCCCCCTTGAAATAGCCGAAAGAATAGAGCAATGGTTGAAAATCAAGTTGATCTACACGACAATAGGCGGCTCAGTGCTGGTTGGCTCGCTTGCATGCTCCAATTCAAACGGTATCCTCTTGCCAAACTACGTAAGAAAAGAAGAACTTGACGCCTTGGAATCCGTGTTCGAAGGAAACATAACGATCATGGAAACCAAGAGAACTGCCTACGGAAACTTGGTTCTTGCAAATGACCATGGGGCAATAGTTGACCCGAGACTCAGAGAATCAGATGTCAAACAGGTTTCTGAAACCCTAGGCGTTGAAGTCGCTTCAGGCGAGATTGCAGGTTTACCATACGTTGGCAAGCTTGCTATGGCAACGAACAAGGGTGTTCTAGCTCACCCACTTTTGAAAGATTCGGAACGCAAAACCATAGAAGACGTTTTGAAAGTTCCTGTTGACGTAGGCACGATTAACTGTGGAATACCGTATGTTGGAACAGGCTTGATTGGCAACAGTCGTGCAGTTGTTGCTGGTTCAATGACAACTGGACCCGAGATGTTTATAATTGGGAACGCTCTGGATGTTGTGAAAGAAGAGGATAAAGCTTGAAAGTCTTCAGAGTAACAGGTGAAATCACAAAGCCAAACCTGAAAACCACCTTCAACAAGGAATTAGTAGCGGACAAGCAGGAACATGCTGTTGAAAAAGTTTACGCGGAACTAGGCAGCAGACACCGAGTAAAACGCACACACATAAGGATAGACAAGGTGGAAGAAGTTCCAGCTGACCAAATTGAGAATCCCCTGCTCAAGAAATTTGTGACTGGAGAAGAAAAGGTTGGCTAGCAAAGAGGAAGAGGAATTCCGCAAACTGACAGTGGAACTGCGATATCTCGAGCAGACAGCAGACGCCATCCAATCACGAATCAACATGGTAAACGCCGTAATAGCAGACCTATCTTATTCCACAGCCACGCTGGAAGGATTGGAAAAGGAAAAAGAAAACGCAGACCTCCTTGTACCCATAGGAGGCAACTCTTTCGTGAAAGCAAAACTTGCAAACCCAGACAAAGTTATCGTCGGCGTGGGCGCCGGAGTATCAATCGAAAAAACGTTGCCCGAAGCCAAAGAAATCACCAAAAAAAGGCTGGATGACCTGAATAAAACTAGGCTTTCACTTCAACAGCAGTTCACGCAGGTCGCTGAAAAAATCAACCAAGACAGAGAAATGCTGGAAGCAGTCATAGCCAAGGCGAGACAGGAGAAAACTCCTTAGCATGTTTGAGAAGCTTAAATCAGGCTTGAAAGGTCTCGTAACCAAAGTAACAACTTCTGAACTTAAGGCAGAAAACCTTCGCCCCGTACTTTCAGACTTCAAAATAAGTCTAGTGGAAAATGACGTGGCTTTCCCAGTGGCTGACCGCATATGCGATGAACTCGAAAAACGATTGGACAAGGTTCAGGTTAAACGGTTTGAAGATCGCAAGAAAATCGTGGAGAAAAACCTCCGCGAAGTCCTGTTAGAAATCATGCTAACAAACAATGACAAAATAGACCTGCTCAAAGCAGTTGAAGAAAAACGCAGGAAAAATGAGCCCTACGTCATAGTGTTTGTTGGAATAAACGGCACAGGCAAGACCACAACGATAGCCAAAGTTGCCCGCTTCCTAAACAAGAAAGGCTACTCCACAGTTCTCGCATGCAGCGACACCTATCGAGCAGGCTCCATTGAACAGTTGGAAGAACATTCCAAACGGTTAGGCGTAAAGATGATCAAACACACTTACGGCGCAGACCCCGCTGCCGTCGCATACGACGCGATAACTCATGCAAAAGCACATGGAATAAATGCCGTCCTGATCGACACTGCAGGGAGAATGCAGACCAACCGAAACCTGATGGATGAACTGGCAAAAGTAAAACGCGTGGTAAACCCAGATTTGACAATTTTGACGCTTGACTCACTGATTGGCAACGACGCGGTCATGCAAGCAGAGGAATTTCACAAAAGCATCAACATTGACGCAACAATCCTGACGAAGGTGGATGCTGACGTTAAAGGCGGTTCAGCTCTGAGCGTGACCTACGTGACTAAGAAACCCATTCTCTTCATTGGAACTGGACAGAAATATGATGATCTGGAAGAATTCGATCCAGAAAAATTCGTGCAAATGATACTGAAATAGCTCGTCAATACTTTTCCAATAGTTTCAGCATTATCGATTTCGCCGAGTACAGCCTATTTTCCGCCTGTTCATAAATGACTGATTTTGGACTTTCGATGACGTCTGCAGTTATTTCGTATCCTCTGTGAATTGGCATGTCATGCATAACGTAAGCACTGCTGTTCTTCAACAATTCCTTATTGATTTGATAGGGCATCATAAGCTTGATCCGCTTTTCTTTCTCCGAAGCAAACTTTGGATCTGTGAAGAATTCCATGTCAACCCACGTGTCAGTGTAAACGAAATCCGCGTCCTTAACTGCCCGCCCCACGTCAAGCGTGGTTTCCCAGAGCCCAGTTCTTCTTGCCTCTTCCAAAAGCTCTTCGTCTCGGGTTGGCTCGTTGAATATCGGCGTCACAGTCGTTATTCTGACCCCCGTTTTTGTGCACCCCTCAATCAGCGAATTACAGACGTTGTTATGAATGCCCACGTAAACGAGCTTTGCACCCTTTAGTTTGCCTTTCTTCTCTTTGGCAGTTATCAAATCAGCTATAGCTTGACTTGGATGATACTTCTCATCACACCCATTAATAACGGGAACGCGCGAAGCCTTAGCCATAACCTGCAAATCCGCATTCCTAACCAACCTAGCCATTATGCAATCAACATTCCTAGACAGATATTGCACTTCGTCAGATAGGTCTGCCAAAGCAAAGTTTGTCGTTCTCCAATCAATGAACAACGCATGTCCTCCGAGCTGGGTCATTGCAACCTCAAACGAGACACGAGTGCGCGTGGAAGTTTTCTGAAAAATCAAAGCTGCAGACTTGCCCCGTAGACTATTTTCATACTTCTGGGGATTGTGCTTTATTTCGATGCCTTTTTCAATCATTTCCGTGAGCTGTTGACCATTCAACTCTTTAAAGCTGATTAAGTGCATATTGTCACCATTTCAAGCCAAAACCTCACCGTTGAAATTATAAAAGCTTTCCTCGTTCATAATAGAATTCTGGAACAGATTTATGATACTGCTGGCAGCTTCAAACAAGGACATTGCGGGCCAAAACATTGCAAAACAAGTCCTTAGCAACTATGCTTTCTCAACAACATCCGAAAAGTTCCAAGAAAACCCAGTTTACAAAATACAGCTAAACGGCAAAAACGTGACTTTCGTAACATTAAACGAGGAATCTACAAATGCACAAAATCTGCCAGACTTCTTCCCCAACTTGGAACTTGTGATCTTCATTTCGAGGCACAGTAGCGAAAGCGGCACACCCACACTGTCAACGCATGTGCCGGGCAATCTTGGCAACGCTGAACTTGGAGGAATCTCCAGAAAAGTGTCGGTGTCACCTGCAAACGCAATGAGAGATGCCCTGAAAGCCCTGATGAAGCTTAAAGAGGAAATGCATTTGGAATATGAAGTTTCCTACGAGTGCACACATCATGGACCTTCACTTGACGTGCCCACTATATTCGTTGAGCTAGGAAGCTCAATCAACCAATGGAATGATTTGAGAGCAGCTGAAGCCGTTGCACATGCAGCCATCGCAGCAGTCTCAAAATTCGGTAACTTTCCTGCCAAAACGGTGCTCGGCATAGGCGGCACTCATTACAATGCAAAATTCACTCGAATGGCGTTGGAAGGCGAGTTGGCTTTTGGACACATGATACCGAAATACGCAATTCCATACGTGGATTCGGAGATTCTAAGGCAATGCGTGAAACGAACACTGGAAAGAGTGGAATGCGCCGTTCTTGACTGGAAAGGAATCAAAGGCGAAGACAAACCGAAACTCATCGAAATGCTCAAGGAAATAGGTTTACCATTTGAAAAAGTCTAGCCATTAAGCAATGAGGGAAAGGTTAATAGAAATCCTCGATTTATCTATCACAACCAACAGCAACATTTATATCAAGTTGAAATGTTGAGAGTGCGATGAACAATGGGCTTAAGATCATTCCTAGCTCAATGCGCAAGAACCCTGAAACTGGCAACGAAACCAGGAAGAACCGAGATCTGGCTATCAGTGAAAATCTGTTTCTTAGGCATAGGAGCTATTGGACTTGTCGGGTTTGCAATCAAACTAGTAGCGTCAGTCTTGGTGCCAAGCAGCACTGGATCAACTACATCAACAGGATAAAAGGAAGGATTCTTCATGGAGAAGATCCCAGTAGCCTCTACGAAGATTTTCGCAGTAAAAACAACTACTGGGCAAGAGAGAAACGTTGCCAGACTGCTCACCGCAAAAATCGAGATGACTAAGATACCGATAAAGGCGATTCTTGTGCCTGAAACATTGAGAGGGTACGTTTTCATAGAAGCTGAAGGCGCACATCACGTGCAAAGAGCCATAGAAGGCATAAAACATGTGCGTGGCATGCGAACAGAATTCGTGAAATTCTCAGAAATTGAAAAATACGTTGTAAGAAAACCAGTAATCGAGGAATTGAACGAAGACGACGTGGTGGAAGTGACAGGCGGACCCTTCAAGGGCATGAGAGCAAAGATCACGCGCATCGACAAGGCAAAAGGCGAAGTCACTCTCGAGCTGCTCGAGGCTACCTTCACCCTGCCGATAACCGTCAATTCCGACTATGTCAAACTGGTTGAAAAAGCAAAAACTGAAAGTGGTGAAACCTAAATGGCAGACAAGAAAACCATAGATCTCCTAGTGAACGGAGGACAAGCAAACGCTGGACCACCATTGGGTCCCGCTTTAGGGCCTATGGGCGTCAACGTAATGATGATTGTCAACAAGATAAACGAGCTCACAAAAGACTACGCGGGAATGAAGGTTCCCGTCAAAGTGGCAGTTGACCCAGACACTAAAGAATTCGAAGTGACCGTTGGAACACCGACAACATCCGCCTTAATTGTCAGTGAATTAAAGATTGAAAAAGGCTCGGGAACACCTAGCACGCAGAAAGTTGGAAACCTCACCATGGACCAAATCATTCGCATAGCCAAGATGAAACGTCCAGAACTGCTAGCCAAAACCTTCAAAAGTGCAACGAAAGAGATTTTGGGAGTTTGTGTAAGCCTAGGCGTAACAGCAGAAGGCAAAGACCCCCGAGAAGTCCAGAAAGAAATCGACCAAGGCAAGTACGACGAAGTGCTCAGTAAGAGTTAAACATAAGACAATATTTTTATAACCGCATCCCATTCCCTCATTGGCACGAGGCTTCAAAAATGCCCTTAGACCAAAACACCATAGTGGCAGCAGTAAAAGAAGCCAAAGAAAAATCCAAAAAACGAAAATTCAACCAATCAGTAGAGCTGGTTCTATTCCTCAGAGAAATCGACATGAAATCAAATGAAGCCAAAATCCAAGAAATCGTCGACCTACCATACGCTCCAGAGAAGCCCAACAGAATATGCGTCATCGGCTCAGGAGAGTTAGCCATGAAGGCAAGACAAGCCAACGCAGACTACGTCATAGAAAAAGCGGATTTGGAGAGCCTAGCAGGCAAGAAACGGGAACTGCGAAAACTAGCTAATGACTACGACTTTTTCATAGCTGAGGCTCCATTAATGCCTCTGGTGGGCAGAACCCTTGGCTCCGTTCTCGGTCCTAGGGGAAAGATGCCTGTTCCAGTGCCGCCGAACTCCGACATTGCAGCGTCAATGAAGAAATATCGCAAGACCATCATAGCGAGAATGCGCGGACAACCATTGATACAATGTCGCATTGGAACAGAAAACATGAAAGAAGAGGAATTGGCAGAGAACGTTCAAGCAGTCTTGAGGGCAATAGAAGGGAAGCTTAAGAAAGGAATCAAAAACGTAAAATTCGCCAGCATCAAAACATCCATGGGCACACCCGTAAAAATCAGACCTTGAGAGGAGAAAACCAATGCCTTCAGAACAGGTTTTGCAGCAGAAAAAAAGTGAAGTTGAAGACATAACACAGCTAATGAAGCAACACAAGATCGTTGGAGTAGCCAGTCTACAAAAAGTTAGAGCCCCACAGCTGCAAGCCTTCAAAAAAAACCTAGCGGGCAAAGTGTACATGCGCGTCATAAAAAACACGCTCATGAAGCTAGCCATCGAAAACTGTAAAGAAAAACCCGACCTCCAAAAACTCGAGGAACATCTGAAAGGACCTAACGTGTATCTGTTCACGGAATTAAACCCGTTCGGACTGGCACTAGCATTAGAGCAGGGAAAAGTCAAAACAACAGCCAAGTCAGGTGACATAGCCGCCATGGATGTCATAGTTCCAGCAGGAAACACTGGACAGCCGCCTGGACCCATAATCAGCCAGTTGAACTCCGTTGGTCTGCCTACAAGAATTGAGTCTGGAAGCGTCTGGGTGAGCAAGGACACGCTGGTTGTTCGAAAAGGCGAAGCAATTGATGAAAAACTCGCCAGTGTGCTATCAAAGTTGGGGATAAAGGCTGTTGAAAGCGGACTTTCAATGAACGTTGTGTATGATGATGGCTTGATCATTCTGCAGGATCAGCTCCGAATAGATGTTGACGGAACAAGGCACAATGTTGAAGACGCGTATGCAGCTGCTTTCGCATTATCGCTCAGCATAGCTTATCCAACGAAGGAGAACGTGGTGGCGCTTTTGCAGGTTGCCCATCGAGAAGCTTATGCACTGTCAATCGGCGCCACAATACCGACAAAGGAAACGGTTGAAGATTTGATACGAAAAGCTCATGCGGAAATGCTAAGTTTAAGTAGTAGATTGCCCACGTTAGAGCAAAAACCCGTACAAGCGGAGAAGATCGAAAAAAGTTAAAATAGTTGATTGGTGAGGTGAAAGGGTATGGAATATATTTACGCTGCGATGCTTCTTCACAAAGCAGGCAAAGAAATCAACGAAGAAAACCTAACACAAGTACTAACATCAGCAGGCATAAACGCCGACGCCGTACGCGTCAAAGCCTTGGTAGCATCATTGGCTGAAGTCAAGATTGACGAAGCAATCAAATCTGCTCCAACAATGATGGCTGCACCAGCAGCAGCGGCACCAGCTGCAGCTGCGCCAGCGGCAGAAG
>Ga0335070_10003908_pt1 | contig 17358 bp, 13 predicted proteins | sample Lox_Sample_13_FD_206722 | JGI IMG/M metagenome (GOLD analysis project Ga0335070, IMG submission 206722) | Soil microbial communities from Loxahatchee National Wildlife Refuge, Florida, United States - Lox_Sample_1.3 | ecosystem: Environmental > Terrestrial > Soil > Wetlands | place: USA...
AAGCTGACGATGCAGGATTGGGGATTGTCGTTTACATTTCCATGGCTTTCGGCAACCCGTATGGTGATTCGTGGAGCAGGGACGAAGTGTTGGACGCGATTGCCCTGCTGGAGGCCGAAGATCTGAGCATGATCTCGCTGGCCGACACTGTCGGAATGGCCAGCGCGCAGCAAGTGACCGACCTCACAAAAGCAGTGATGGACAAGTTCGACTACATGGAAATCGGCTTGCACCTGCATAGCCGGCCCGATCAAGCTGCCGCAAAAATCGTCGCGGCATACGGTGCTGGCTGCCGCCGTTTCGATTCAGCCCTGGGAGGCCTTGGTGGATGTCCCTTTGCACAAGATGCTCTGGTTGGTAATATTCCCACCGAAACTGTGATGCAGGCATTGACTCAACAGGGCGCGGAACTGCCGAGGCTCAAGCCGCTGAATGCGCTTCTGAAGGCAACGGCTGGGATTGGCGCCAAGTACTCAGGGGCGCACGCGGCAGACTAGACAACGATCGGGCAGGTCAATCGAACAGAGTCCGTTCCAAGCTTTCACGTGAACTATAAAACACTCAATCTCGCGTACGATCGAGCTGTAGCGACTATCACGCTGAACCGTCCCGACAAGCGCAACGCGATCAGCTTCGAATTGATCGACGAATTATTGCGAGCGTTGGACGAGGTGGCGACATCGGACGCGATCGTTCTCATTCTCACTGGCAGTGGTAAGGCGTTCTGCTCCGGGATGGACCTGGAAAATCTTAAGGCACTGCTGGGGCGCAGCCCGGATCAGAACGTTGAAGATTCCCGCACCATGGTTCGGCTTTTTCGCTCTTTGTACGAGTATCCCAAGGTGACCATCGCCGCGGTAAACGGTCCGGCAATCGCCGGGGGTACAGGCCTCGCGCTGCTTTGCGATTTCACGCTCGCCGTTCCGGAAGCGAAATTCGGATACACGGAGGTGCGCATCGGATTCGTGCCTGCGATCGTCTCCACATTTCTCTTGCGCCAGATTGGAGAAAAGCAGGCGCGTGATCTTCTACTGACCGGCCGCATTTTCGACGCGCAAGAAGCGGATCGGCTGGGGTTGCTGACAGAAGTCACTCCGCCGGAAAACCTGCTGAATCGTGCTCGCGACCTGGCCGATACACTCCTTCAGAACAGCCCGTCTTCGCTGCGGGCGACCAAGCGACTGCTGACCGACCATGCGCGCGCCGAACTTGACGTGCAGATCGAAGCAGCCATTCGAGAGAATGCGGCCGTGCGCACTACTGCTGACTTCCGCGAAGGCATCTCGTCATTTCTGGAAAAACGCAAGCCGGTGTGGACGGGGAGATGAGTTCCAACCATCATCCCACCGTGAGCGAAACCCGCGTCCGTGTGCGCTATGCGGAAACCGACCAGATGGGCGTCGTGTATCACTCGAATCACTTCATTTGGTTCGAAGTCGGCCGGGTAGAACTCATGCGCGGCATGGGGATCTCGTATCGCGACCTGGAGCGCGATGAGGGCCGGTTCATTGCAGTCGCTGAGGCAAAATGCCGGTACCGTGCTCCCGTCCGGTACGATGAAGAGGTCGTAATACGGACATGGCTGAAGAGCGTGCGGGAATCGGTAGTAGTCTTCAGCTATGAGCTGCGCAGCGCACAGGCTGGTACATTGCTGGCCGAGGGTGAAACTGTCCACGTAGTCACGGATTCCCATATGAAGATTGCCAAGCTGCCCCGGAAATTGCTGGATGTTTTTCGGGCGGCGCAGGGCCAAGAGCATCCGGTTCGGGAAATCGATTGAACGCACTGCACATCAACGGAAACGATCTTATACTCGAGGAAGTGCTGGAGGTCGCCGGCAGCGATCACCGGCGAGCTGTTCTCCTGGCAGCAGACGCTCGCGAAGTGGTAAATCATGCGCGTGCGGTCGTAGACGACATCGCGGCGGGAGAAAAGCTCGCATACGCGATCACAACCGGAGTCGGCAAACTCAGCGATGTGCGAATCGCCGGCGACCAGATCCGCGAGCTCCAATTGAACCTCGTGCGCTCCCACGCGTGCGGGGTCGGCGATCCCCTCCCCGTGGCCGAAACCAGGGCCATGATGTTGCTGCGAGCGAATTCCCTGGCGAAGGGCCACTCGGGCGTCCGCCCTCTTATCATCGACACGCTCTGTGAGATGCTCAACCGGGGCGTGATCCCTTACGTGCCGTCCCAAGGCAGCGTCGGCGCGAGTGGGGATCTGGCTCCCCTGGCTCATCTCGCTCTTGCTCTGATTGGCGAAGGCGAATGCCTTCTCGAGGGTGTCGGAAGAGTACCCAGCGCTGAGGCTCTTAAGCGGGCTCAGATCAAACCGGTCGTTCTCGAAGCCAAAGAGGCAATTTCACTGATCAACGGGACGCAGGCCATGCTGGCTATTGGAATCCTGGCTCTGCTCGCCGCCGAAACGCTTGTAGATTCTGCCGACGTTCTGGGGGGACTCTCCTGCGACGCGCTCAAAGGAACCGACACGGCATTTGATGAGCGGATTCACAAGGCGCGCCCGCACCCGGGCCAACTACACTCCGCGGCGAATCTGCGGCGCATGCTCGAAGGCAGCCAAATCCGGGAGTCCCATCGCGAGTGTGGACGCGTGCAGGACGCTTACTCGCTCCGTTGTATTCCTCAGGTTCATGGGGCAGTCCGCGATACGCTGGCTCATTGCCGGTCGATTTTTGAAACCGAGGCCAACGCGGCCGTCGACAATCCCCTTGTCTTCGTCACTGACACCCGGGATGAATCGGGAGATGTCATTTCCGGTGGGAATTTCCATGGCGAGCCGCTCGCGTTCGGTCTCGATTTTCTGGCCATCTCCCTCAGTGCGCTTGCCGGCATCAGCGAGCGCAGGATTGAACGGCTGGTAAATCCAGCGCTGAGCGAGGGACTGCCTCCCTTTCTGGCTCCGGGAGCAGGCCTCAATTCCGGATTCATGATTTCTCAAGTAACGGCTGCAGCCCTCGTCAGCGAAAACAAGGTATTAGCCCATCCGGCGTCGGTGGACTCGATCACGACTTCGGGAAACAAGGAAGACTACGTCTCGATGGGCATGGGAGCAGCGCTGAAGCTAAGGCGAGTCGTCGAAAATACCAGGAACGTACTTGCGATTGAGGCCATGGCGGTAGCCCAGGCACTGGATTTCCTCGCACCGCTGAAATCCTCAAAGCGGGGACAAGCAGCCCACGCGGCAATCCGCTCAGTATCCCCGAAGATCGAGCATGACAGGGTAATGTACGGCGACCTGGCCAAAATCGCGGCCTTAATCGCCCGAGGAACACTGTCCGATCTTCTCAAATAGCCTCACACTCGTAATTCCTCAAGGAAATCAAACATGAGAGCCTTAACCGAGTACCTGAAGTTCCATACCCGAACCCATCGCGCCTACGTCCACATCACGCCGCAGGTAGAAGAGATCGTTCATAAGAGCGGCGTGAAGGAAGGCATGGTGCTGGTATCAGCCATGCACATTACGGCTGGTGTGTATGTAAATGATGACGAGAGCGGGCTAATTGAGGACATCGACAAGTGGCTGGAGCATCTGGCCCCGTTCCGCAAGGACTATAAACACCATGAAACCGGAGAGGACAACGGGGATTCGCATTTGAAGGCGTTGCTGATCCATCACGAGGTAATCATCCCGATTACTGCCGGAAAGCTGGATTTAGGTACGTGGCAGCGGGTATTCTATGCGGAATTTGACGGCCAGCGCGACAAGCGGGTCATTGTGAAAGTCATGGGGGAATGACAGGATGACGGAAGAATTAGCCGAACTGCAGGAACATGCCGAACATGCCAAGGAAGATCCATCTCTTGCTCCGGTGTCGGTAACGATGGCCATACTGGCAGTGCTCGTGGCCGTGGTTACTCTGATGGGACACCGCGCCCACACGGAGGAAGTTGTTTTGCAGGCAAAGTCTTCCGACCAGTGGGCTTACTACCAGGCCAAGAATATCCGCCGACATGAAGACGAAATTTTCACTGATCTGGCTTCCGTCACCCCTGCTACTGATGCTGCCGCACAATCCAAGCTGCGCGACAAGTATTCCCAGGAAGCCTCCCGCTACAAGGATGATCAGAAAGGAATCGAGGACAAAGCCCGAGAGATGGAGGCCGAAGTAGCGACGGAACGGAATCGCGCGGACCGTTTTGATCTCGCCGAAGTGTTCCTGGAAGTAGGACTCGTGATCACGTCGATCACGCTGCTCTCGGGTCGAAGATTTTTCTGGTTTCTTGGAGTGGCCCTTGCGGCAATCGGGATTGTGTTGGCGGCAACTGGGTTCCTACTGCACTAGGACAGATGCATGGATTGAGTCCGGTAGGACGAGAATAGCCGCTATTTTACCTGCTGCGAAGCCGCGATCGCCCGGGAGGCTTGTTCCGAAGGCGGCTTCAAAGCCAGGCAAGGTCCGATTGCCAGAACATCCATGCGTGTACGCTGGAAACAGTCGATTGCTTCTTCGGGCGTGCAGACGATCGGTTCATTTTCATTGAAGCTCGTGTTCAGCACGACTGGAATTCCTGTCTTGCGGTGAAATGCTGAAATGAGATCGTAGTAGAGCGGGTTTTCCTCCCTCGCAACCGTCTGCAGCCGCCCCGTATCGTCCGCATGATTTACGGCACACAATTGCTTCCTCTTCTCCGGCCGGATCTTATATACGTGCAACATGAAGGGCGAAGGATGATCATGCTCAAAATACTCGGGCTGATACTCCGCCAGAATCGAAGGAGCAAACGGACGAAACCACTCACGGTGCTTGATGCGAGCGTTCAGCACATCCTTCATATTTGGCAAGCCAGGATGAGCCACAATGGAGCGATTTCCCAACGCACGCGGGCCCCACTCCGTACGTCCCTGAAACCAGCCCACAACATTGCCCGCCGCTATCTGCTCCGCCACAGCATCGAGCAAGGCCCGGTGCTCTAACTTGCGGTATTGCACTCCTGCGGCGTCCAGAGCCGCCTGGATGCGAAATTCCGAGAACTCGGGCCCCAGGTAGGAGTGCTTAAGCTCGTGCCGGCGAGGCTGGCCTAGAACGGAATGGTAGGTATGCAGGGCCGCTCCGATGGCGAGGCCCTCGTCGCCAGCCGCCGGTTGAATGTAGGTGTGACGAAACGGTGTGCGGTCGAAAATCTTACCGTTGGCAACGCTGTTGAGCGCGCATCCGCCAGCCATGGCGAGGTCATCTCCGGGAACTCGCCGGTGAAGATCATTCAAGAGGTGGAAGAATACCTCCTCGAAGCGACGTTGTAGCGCATATGCGAGGTCCATATCGCGTTGGGTGATCTCGGCATGCGGCTTACGCGCTGCACCGAACAGTTTCTCCATACGATCTGAGAAGTGACGCGCCAGGCGTACCGTGCCATCAGGAAGAACCTGCATGCCCTGATTGCTTCCGAGCGGCTTGAAATAACTGAGATCCAGGCGGAACCCGCCGTCCTGTAATCTGACGATCTTGTCGATCTCTGCGCAGAACGAATCTTTGCCGTACGGAGCGAGGCCCATCACCTTCCCTTCATCTCCGTACTTCGTGTAGCCGATGAACTCGCAGACCATCGTGTACAGGGTGCCAAGCGAGTGAGGCAAAAAAATGCGGTCGAGCACCTCGATGTTATTTCCCTCACAACGCGCCATCATCGTGGAGACGAAATCTCCCGAACCGTCGTAACTAAACCCGGCAGCCTTTTCCCAAGGCGAACAGTAATACGCGCTGGCGATGTGGGCGATGTGGTGTTCGAGATGGTGCTCCTGAAACCGCAGGTCTGAGGCCGGAACATCTAACGCTTTTGCAATCAGCGATCTCACATCACGCATCGCTTCTTTGCGCTGGCGGAGACGAATGAAATTCAGGATCTTCCCCGGATGGGCGAGGGCGTATTGAACTTTCTTGGTGAGATTGGCGTCGCTATCCTGACCGACTGCGACGTGGTCGATATCAGAGATGCGGGCTCCAACCGCATCCAGGCAGGCCTTGATCGCGAGCGCGGGAAAACCACCGAAATGCTTACGGCGATTCAGCCGTTCTTCCGCCACTGCGAATTTGATTTCGCCATCGAGCACGATCGCCGCGGAGGCGTCGGCGTGGAACATGTTAAGACCCAGAATCAACATGATTGAGCGGATTCCTCTTGCGAATGCTTTGGATAGTTTCACTCACCGGGCGAGCACCTATCATGCGATCGCCACGTCCGTGCCAGAAAGAATTTCGGATGTGAATCTGGCGGCGCCGCCATCCAGGTATGTTTGCATCCACAGCTCCAGGGTGAGAAGTTGCCACAGCTGCATGGACCAATCCTGCCGGCCAGATCGCTGCTCGTCGACGAAACGCCGTATCACCTCGGGCCGGAACAGGCCGCGCGATCGTATCTGAGCGGGAGAGAGAAGATCGTCGACCATGTCCCTCAGATCATGAGCCAGCCAATAATCGACAGGAGCGGCAAACCCCGCTTTCGGCTGATGCAGCACTTCGTCTGGCAGCACGTCAGCCATGGCTTTGCGAAAGATGTACTTCGTAGTCGGTCGGATCGTACCCTTGAGCTTGAGCCGCGGCGGTACGTTCCAAGCCACGAATTCCGCCAATTCGCGATCGAGAAAAGGCACTCGCACCTCAACCGAAGACGCCATACTCATCTTGTCGTTGTATGTGAGGTTGAGCGTGGGCATGAAGATCTTCGTGTCCAGGTACAGCATCTGATTGAGGAAGTCCGCGTCCCGCACCCTCTCAAAAGCGGCGCGATGTTGAGCGGCAGGATCCGGGAAGCAACTAGCCTCGAACTCAGGGTGATAGAGCTCGCTTTTTTGAGGGGCATCCAGATACGTGCAGTTGGCGATGAAACGATCCACGGAATCGAAAGATGCGCTCCGCGCCATTTTCTTCGCCAAACGAAGCGTTCCCTTCACCCGGGTACCGCGAAGAGCCGGCAGTTCCTGAATTGCGGTTTCGGCAAAATGCCTCGCGAAACCTGGCATCCGGCGGTACCCTTGCGACCAGTAATGCGCCACGTACTTGCGATACCCGGCAAACAACTCGTCTCCGCCCACACCCGACAGAAGTACGGTGGCATGGCTCCGCGCCTCTCGACATACCAGATAGGCAGCAACAATGGCCGGATCGGCAGTGGGTTCGTCCATGTGCCAGACCAACCGCGGGAGCAGGTCGGTAACATCCGGCTCGACAACGATCTGCTGGTTCTCGCATCCCAGGCGGCGCGAGAGCCGGGCTGGAACAGCGGGATCGTCGAGAGTCCCTTCGCCAACCCGGTACTTCGACGGAAACGTGATGGTGTAGGTGCGAACCGGCTGATCGGTTGCGCGCCGCATCATGGCAACGATGCTCGAGGAATCGAGCCCTGCACTGAGAAATGCCCCAATCGGCACATCGCTGACCATCTGTGCTTCCACCGAACGCCGAAAGCGCTCGCGGATCTCGGCCGCGAGTTCATCTTCGGAGGATGCGTATGCGTGTTCCGCGGGAGGAAATGTCAGGTCCCAGTACTGCGTCAGCTTCAGTTCCCCGCCCTGCCAAACCGCGTAATGGCCGGCAGGAAGCTTCATGATGTGCCGGAACATGGTCTTCGGATCGGGAACCCAAAGGAAGGTCAAATACTGGTGAAGGGACTCTGCGTCGAGCTCCGCGGCTAACCCTGGTACCTGCAAAAGCGCTTTGATCTCCGAGGCGAAGGCAAACTGGCTCGCCTTTTGAAAGTAGTAGAGGGGTTTGACGCCGAAGTGGTCCCTGGCCACGACCAAAGTAGCAGGATCCGTGCGCAGATCGCAGATCGCGAAGGCAAACATTCCATTCAGACGCTTGACGCACTCCGGCCCCTCATGTTCGTAAAGGTAAAGTATGACTTCGGTGTCAGTGTGCGAAGCGAAGCGGACGCCCTTCTCTTCCAATTCCCGGCGCACTTCCCGGAAGTTATAGATCTCTCCGTTGTAGGTGATCCAGATGGTGCCGGCGGCGTTGGCCATCGGCATATGCCCGAGTTCGGAAAGGTCTAGGATCGCAAGCCGGCGGCTGCCCAGACCGATGTAGGAGCCGTCGGGAAATCGTCGATCCCATAGGCCCGAATCATCGGGGCCGCGGTGCGCTTGGACGCGAGTCATTCGCGCCAGAACTTCCCGGTTTCCGCAGTTCACCAGCCCGCTAATCCCGCACATTGCCCCGTCAACCCTTGCTGCCGCCTTGGCGTAAATGTTGCTTGATTTCGAATATCTTTGCTTTCGTATGAAACATCTGCACCGCCTGAAAGCAGCAATAGATCAGGCCAGGAATGCCATCCAGAAAACCCAGGCGCAGGAAATAGCGATACACGAAAAGCAGCACCGGAGACCCCGGAAACGCATACAGCTTCTTCTTCAGCCAGCGGCGCCGCTGCGCCTGCGTTCCAAAGAGGGCAGGTCGAAGCTCGCGATCATTGCGTTCGCCCTGCAGCAACACGCGGGACTCCCAGTTGGAGTACTCATTATGCTTCTGAATGTATCTATCGAGTGATTCCACATTGTGGTGAATCAGCGGATTATGCAGCCGGTTTGTGGCTCCTGTCGCGACGACGTGCTCGTGGACCTCCATATCGGCCATCGAGCCGTCCTGATCCCGCAGCCGGCACTCATAGGAGGCTTTCCCCTTGCGAAAGAGTGCCAGTTTCCAGAACCCCGCATCGCCATGGCGCAGCACTCGCCCCATAAAATGCATGCGCAGGCAAAGATAAAAACCGTCTACCTCAGAATTGAGCAGCGCTGACCCGATCTCGTCCGACAGTTCTGGAGTAAGCACCTCGTCAGCATCGAGAAGCAGGATCCAATCGAACTGCAGCGGCACGTTCTCCATGGCCCACTGTCGTTTCTTAGGCCATCCGCCGCGATAATGAAATTGGACAACCTTGGCCCCCATCGCCCGCGCAATCTCCGGAGTGGCATCCGTGCTCTGCGAATCGATCACATAGATTTCACCCGCGACGCGCAAAGACTCCAGACAACGCGGCAGATTCTTCTCTTCATTTTTGGCGGCAACGATTACACTGATGGGCAGTTTGCCAGTTGGCATGGCTACACGTGTGCCGCCGATTTCCCGAGTCTTTTGCACTTTGCGACAGTGCCTAAAGGTTCAATTCACACCAGCGTTGCAATACGTAGAGCGACCAGGGGCGGGACCACGAAACTCTCCCGAGCAAGAAATCCTGCCAGATCTGGCTGCTCTGTTCTCCACGTAGAAATCTTCCGAGTGGCCCGGCGCCGACCCGTTTCTCGGTTAGTACTGGCTCGATCTCCGGCCGAAGATCGTGCCGCATCCAGTTCTCAAAGGGCAGAGTGAACCCCTGTTTGGTGCGATGCACGATGGCTGCCGGCAGAGGCTTCCCCAGCGCTTCGACCAGCAATTTCTTAGGCGTGTGGTTCACCTTCCATCCGCCCGGAAACCGCAGCACAGCCTCGGCCAGCTGGTGATCGATAAGCGGAACCCGCACCTCGAGGCCTTGTGACATGCTCATGAAATCTGCATCTCGCAAGAGTGTATTGAGCATATAACAGCGCGACTCCAGATAGGAAACGCGGTTTACGGGATCCAGGGCAAGGGAGCGCTCGAGAGCGACTCTCTGCGACGCAGTCGCCTCCTGGTGGAATTGTTTGCCGGCGGGAAACAGAAGGTCACGCTGCCGCGGAGTGAACAGCATGCGGCTAAGGAAATACGGGTGGGGAGAATCTCCGTTGCCGGCCGCGAGCAAATGCAATTTTCGGCTCTGGTCAGTATCGGACGAGAATGCGGCGAAGCCCCGTGCCAACGGAGAACGCAGCGCCGACGGGAAGTGTCGCCACGCTCGCACAAAGCGCTCCATCCGCGGAACGCTCCGGAAGGAGGAGTATCCCCCGAACACCTCATCTCCCCCCAGACCGGACAAGGCGACCTTCACACCTGCTCGGCGCGCTTCGCGGGAGACGAAATAGGTATTCACGCCGTCCATGGTAGGCATGTCCATCGCGGACAACGCACCGGGAACGCTGGAAAGAACATCCTCCTGGGATACTTCGATCTCATGATGATTTGTTTTGAACTGCTCCGCGATCATCCTGGAAAATCGTGCCTCAGAATAGTCAGATTCGCGGAAGACGATGGAAAATGTGCTCGGCCGTACTCCTTCCGCGGCCAGAATGCTCACCAGAGCGCTGGAGTCGATGCCTCCAGACAGGAAGACGCCCACGGGAACATCGCTCACGAGCTGCTGCTGCACCGTTTCCTGCAGCATGGGAGCGAGCTTGGTGGAATCAAATTGTGCCGCCGATTTAGCCGGGACTTCGCCCGCCGCATCGCCGATTAAATCCCAGTATGCCGACTGCCGCAGTTCTCCCTGTTGCCATGTGATTTTGTGGCCGGCAGCGAGGGCGTGCACACCCTTGACGATCGTCAAAGGGTCGTAAGCGGAACCAAACGTAAGGAAGTTCTCAAGCCCCGCCGGATCGATCTCCCGAGGAACCAGGCCCGTTCCAAGTAACGTCCGGATCTCGGACGCGAAGAGAAAATACTGTCCGGAGTCGAAATAGTAGAGTGGCTTGATCCCCATGGGATCGCGCCCTAAAAGCAGCCGGTGACTTCTCGCATCCCAGATGGCAAAGGCGAACATGCCGCGGAATTTCGGCAGACAATCTTCCGCCCACTGCTCGTAGGCGCGCAGCACCACCTCGGTATCCGAGTGACTGACGAATTTCGCGCCAAGGGATTCCAACTCCCGCCGAATCTCGCAAAAGTTATAAATTTCCCCGTTGTAAACGATCCAATCGCCGGTGGCGGGATTGTGCATCGGCTGATGGCCGAGCGGGGATAGATCGAGAATTGCGAGACGCCGGTTGCCCAGCCCGACCTCGATACCACGGTTCTCTTCTCCTCGCAGCAACACCGTCCCCGAATCGTCCGGGCCCCTATGGGCGAGCGACTCCGTGGCACGCTCGACCAAACCTTCGGGAATGCGCGCATCACGAGCTACGATTCCGAATATTCCGCACATGCGTTGAGGAAAGGTTCTCAACCAGCCTCTACGAAAAGGCGGGCGGGGTCAACACTGAGTCGTACGCTATAATCGCGCGTAGCCTTCCCAGAACAGAGGTCACAGGTTCGCTTGCCTTCTCCTGCCATTCAAATTCCCTATCTCGATCTGAAAGCGCAATATCACAGCATTAAGCCGGAGGTCGACGCTGCAATCTCCAAAGTTCTGGAAAGCAGCGAGTTTGTCCTGGGCAGCGAGGTCGCAGCTTTTGAGCGCGAATTTGGCGCGTATTGCCGGACCGCCGATTGCATTGCAGTGAATTCCGGGACAAGCGCGCTGCACCTGGCTCTCTTGGCCGCGGGAGTGGGGCCGGGAGATGAAGTTATCACGGTGCCGTTCACATTTATTGCGAGCGTAGCGGCGATCACCTACGCCGGGGCGCGGCCGGTTCTTGCCGATATCGACTCTCGGTCCTTCAACATGGACCCTTCCGCGGTTGAAGCCGCCGTGACCCCTCGGACAAAGGCCATCATGCCCGTACACCTATATGGCCAGACGGCGGACATGGACCCGATCTTGGACATAGCCCGTCGACGAGGCCTCGTGGTGATCGAGGACGCCGCGCAGGCCCACGGGGCCCAATACAAAAACCGCTTGGCCGGGAGCATGGGTGATATTGGCTGCTTTAGTTTTTATCCCACTAAGAATCTTGGCGCATTCGGAGAAGGTGGCGCGGTCACAACCAATAATCCGGAGTATGCGGCAACCATCCGCATGCTGCGCGACTGGGGACAGGATCGCAAGTACCACCACGCCCTGCGGGGCTTCAACTATCGGATGGAAGGCCTGCAGGGAGCGATTCTGCGCGTCAAACTCCGCCATCTGGAGCGGTGGACTGAAGCCCGCCGGACCATCGCCCGCCGCTATAACGAATTCCTCCAGGAATCCGGATTGACCCTTCCGTCAGAAATGCCGTGGGCGCGCCATGTCTACCATCTCTACACGGTTCGGGCGGAAGATCGCGAGGCGCTCAAGGCAGGATTACAGTCGGAAGGTATTCAGAGTGCAATTCATTATGCGATTCCGGCGCATCTGCAGCCCGCGTACGCAGATCTTGGATACAAGAAGGGTGACTTCCCACAGTCCGAGCGGGCCGCTGAACTTGTCTTGTGCTTGCCTATGTATCCGGAACTCTCTGAGGAGTCCGCAAGGAGAGTTGCTGACGGCGTCACGAAAGTGATGAGCGAGCGCGCAAACGTACTGAAAAATTGATACGGCCGCCGTTTTTACAATGGACGCATCCGCGATAACTTCCGAACGGCAGGCCCCTCCACAGCGGCGACAGATCGTTTCCCGAATCTTGCTCGGGGTACTCATTTTCGCTGCCGGCTCGGAGTTCATTGTTCGAGGCCCGATAAGATTTCTGAATCAATCTTCAGACTGGAACGACCTTGTTCCGGTCTACATCCCAGCCCGAGCCTGGCTTCACGGCCAGAACCCCTACGATCCGAATGTTTATACAGCCCAGGTAATGGACCTGTTCCATAAGCCATGGAATCCTGCCGCACCTAGAAGTCATGCGGTTTATCCGTTGAGCACCTTTGTTTGGATTTCTCCTCTTGCCGCTCTCCCGTGGGGACTGGCTCAGCCAGTGTGGACCTTGACACTCGTGGCGTTGATCGCTGCAATGATCATCTCGATGATCCGCGCGGCCGGTCTGGAAAGCGAGCGCGCCTGGATCTTTGCCGCCTGCACTCTGGCCCTTGCTCCACTGCATACCGGTTTGGCCACGGGCAACATCAGCATGGCTGCTGCAGCTTTGGCCGGACTACTTTTTTGCGAAATGCATGCTGGACACAAGTGGGCAGCCGGCATTTGCCTGGCCGCAATAGTTGGACTGAAACCACAGATCGGACTGCCGCTTCTGATCTACTACGCCTTTCGAAGTTTCTGGTTACCTTGCGGCATCGCGACGGGTGGCACTTTATTGAGCTTCGCGATCGGCGCCCTGCGTTTGAGTCGGCTTGGCACAGTTTGGACATATGACTTTTTTCGTAACACCCGCGTTTTCGTCGGATCGAACCTCTTCGACGACTTCTCTCAACGCAATCCGATCCGTTTTACGCTGATCGACCTGCAGGTCCCGTTCTCGTATCTGGTGCAAGACAGGACGTTGACCATAGTTGTCGCTTTGGCCGTTACGCTGACCGTTGCGATCCTCTGGCTGGTTCTCTTTCGGAAGGAACGCAATCACGATGATTTGCTCAACATCAGTACGATCGCGATTCTCAGCCTTTTACCCGTTTATCACCGGTTCTATGACGCCTCGTTGCTGGTGCTCCCATTGTGCTGGACCATTTGCACACACTCAACCGCGCTTGCCCATCTGCGTCGGATCTGCTGGGTGCTGATGGTGCCATTCCTCATTCCCGGCGCCAGCCTCTTGCAACAGGTTTCTTCCGAGGGACTCCTTGCGAGGTACGTAGTGAACTCCTGGTACTGGAACTTTTTCGTGATGCCTCACGAAACCTGGGCATTGTTGGCCCTCGTTGTCACGCTTCTGAGAGCAATGAGACGGCGGATTCGGGAACAAGCGAGTTTGCCAGAGATACCAGTCTTTTCACGTGAAGTCGCCAACTGAAAAGAGAGGGCCGCCTCCTGGCTTTAGCCGACAAACCTCCAGACGCATCAGGCGACGAAACTAAATACCCAACTTGCTGGGCAAGCTCCTCCGGCGAAAATCGCGAGAAGTATAGAGCCGCATCGCCGCAGACCTCATGGTGCACCGGGATGTCGGAAACGATCATCGGCAGCCCGCAGTACATGCCCTCCACCAGCGGATGGGCGAACGTCTCGGTATAGGCAGGCGAGACATAGATATCCGCTTGCCGATAGAGTTGATGCAATTGGGAGTACCGAATGGTCCCAAGTTCCACGACCAACTCACGAATTCCCAGCTCCTGAATCAGTTTGGCGGCTCTGTCCGTCCGATATGCTCCAGGGTTCTTTCCTGCTGAAAGCCTGCAGGTCAGAAAGAGTCGGACCTTTCTGTCCTTTATCCGATCACGGATAAGAGGTAGCGAGCGAAATAACGTTTCGAAATTCCTGTAGTAGTTATAGTGACTGACAAACAGTAGTTTCACTGCACCGTTCGCACGCTGGAGTTCTGACTGGACGTCCTCGGGGAGGGGCTCACTTTTTCTGGCGAACACTTCCGGATCAAAGCCGTGGTGGATTGCCACGACGTTCGAGGCGCTCGTCCATTGCCGCAACTGAGCAGCGAAGGATTCTGTTGGCGCCACGGTGATGTCGGCCCATCGGACTGAGTGGCGGGCCAGCAATCCTCTTGCTCGCGTGTCCAGCCACATTCGAAATTCGCCTCTGGACCGAAGGTCGCCATCGAAGTCGTTGGAGAGGTAAATCGAATTCCGTGAAAGCAGGATCTGTGGAACCGGCGAGCGTCGTAGCGCAAAATTTCCTGTGGAGAGCAGAACGTCAGCTTTGTGCTCTCGAATCACACCGGGAAGGGCTACTTGTTCGTACCAGAATCGACGGGCGGGAGAGGCATCAACCTCCACAAATTCTATGCCGGCGAAATGCCGGAACTCGCTTCGCACGTCCGGAGCGGCAGCCACGATCAACTGCAGTTCGCGGAGTGCTGCCAGGTGCGGAAGAACATTCCGGATGTAGGTAAGGCCTCCGCCCGCGCTGGCGGACAGCGAGTTAATGAAAAGGCGCATTGATCGGTCCGGAACCGGGTCTCGAAGCCCATGCCGTAGATACGCGGGGCACTCTCAACTGCGACAGTCTCATTTGCGGGATCGAAGGAACGACATCGATGAGAATGAAAGCTACACTCCAGAAGAACACGCAAAGATAGTATCCCGGAGCAAACAACCAGTCTTCGAAAGCTGCATGGACGATTCCGGATAACACGATCATGGCCAGCGGAATGGCGGGATGCTGGGGAGTCAGCGCACGCCGCATCCAGGCACAGGTGAAAACTACCCTCCACAAGAGCAAACCCACCAGGAACAGGAACGGCAACACTCCGAGCATGCCCACCCAGGTGAGAATCGCAAGATAACTGCTCCCGTTCTCGATGGTTGCATCGTCTGTGGTGGAAAAGGTTCGAAGATGCGCGCTCGCATCCAGTCCGTTATCTGTCGTCCCAAAACCCGAACCGAACCAGAAATGCTTGCGGATGCTGTCCGTAGCCCGCTCCCAAGGAGTCTGACGGGAGGCAAAAACGCCGAGGGTAGCATCTCTCTCTTTGTAGATGATCGAAGATGTCAGAGACGAAACACGGTTAGAGAACTTCTCCGGATAAAAAATCGCCGCAGACGCCATAAAGATCAGTACGAAAACCATGCCTTGAGAGAACAGTTTGTAACGTCGGAGCGTCAGGCACAGAACAGCACAAGATAAGAAGGCGGCTACCAATCCGGCTCGGGAATGACTTTCAAACAGCAAATATGTCGCCACCGCACCCAGAGCCAGGCGCCGGTAGTAGACGCGAGGAGCTTCCGGCACCATTACCCCCCACAACAGCACTGGGACGGCAACAACGCCCATCACGGCGCCCAGGGAATTCGGATTGCCCATGACCTCCGATCCCGTAACGTAAAACGCGCCAACCACCGCCACAAAAACCTCAACCCCGGTCACCAGCCCAGCCATGAATCTTTTCTCACGGCCCGAAATCGCCAGTCGCGCACCGGTACCCGCATAGATGAACAGCAATGCGAGACTGGCTGCTTTCAACAGAGCAAATTTGGGATAGCGTGAAACAGCGGCGGATATCCCCCCTGCCGCTACCGCAAAGAGCGCGACCCCATGGAACAGGCCCAGCCGGCTGGTCCGTTCCTTGAGCATGATGAAGCACCCAGCGAAGGCGCCCGCGCACAATACCAACCCGCGTCCCATGGTCCAAACCGCGCCGGAAAGGGGCAGCAGAGTACCTGCCAGGAGGAATGAGATCAGGACGAGCGGGAAAAAGAATCGGCGGTAGAGCCAGAGCCCGGCGCATAGAACTTCCAGAAGCAACAGGCCGGCCAGCATTCGCGAATCGGTAAAATACCATGGTCGCGAATAGGCCATGTATGCCGTCACCAGCAGCAACAGCAGGGTACCGCCCACGAGAACTGATTTGGGTAAGCGCTCCGTCATAACCCACCAACCTGCTGCAAGAAAGCCCGGGCCGCCCCAGACGCCCATGCCTCGGGAGAATACTGTGCAATGTGCTGCTGGCTTCGCACTCCCATCTCACGGCACCGGACAGGATCGCTTCCGAGGTCTTCCATGCTCCGCGCCAGGGATTTGATATCCCCGGGAGAGACTAACCTGCCATTCCAGTCATCGGAAACAAGATCGGCCGCGCACCCCGCTACCCTGCTGAGAAGGACAGGAAGGCCGCAAGCCATCGCCTCATTGACCACTAGCCCCCAGGTATCACTGCTCGTGGGCAATATCAGCATATCGGACAGGGCGTAGTACTCGGCAAGCTCATTTCGCTGGACGAAGCCTGCAAATTTTATCATCCCGTTCCGGACCGTCTGCGCCCGCTCTTCGAGCGCGAGGCGACAGGGTCCATCTCCCGCGAAGACGAGTCCCACTTCCATGCGCAGTTCTTCATCCAGAATCGCATACGCCTGCAAAAGGTCAAACACTCCCTTCTCTGCCACCAGACGCCCCACAAAAAGAAAATACCGATTGGGCAAGGCTAGCCTTCGCCTGCAATCTGCGGCCGCGCTTCGGGTACGTCCGGCGATTTCGGCGAAGAGCCAGTTGTCAACCGCATTCGGGGCTGTGAAAATCTTCTCCTCGGGAATTGCGTGTGCCTGGAGGTACTCGCGGGCCGACCGGCCCGGAACCACGAAGCCGCTGCAACGATCCAGGAACTCCCGCTTAAGAAATTCCGTGAGCAGGTAACCCCTGCGATGATCCTGGACATTGCTCTCGGACCAGAGAACAAACGGCACATGATGAGTACGCGCCCACAGCAACGCCTGCCATGAGGCGAAATAGTTGTAACCGCCACATAAAACTGCCTCGGGGTTCACTTTCTCGAGCGCGCGAGTGGTCCCGGAATTAATGAGCAGGTTGTATCTTCCCACTCGCTTCCGCCACGACCGAAGTACTTCATACGAGAAGCGGATCTCTTTACGATAGATCTCCCACTGGCGAAGGCTCGGATCATTTTCGGACAAAAAGATCACATGCAAATCGATCCCCGGTTGCCCTGCGAGGGCATTGAAGAGCGGAACCCGGTAGGGAGAAATGATTTCAGTAATGATCACCACCCGCCGGGTCATCGGGCGCTCTCCCGGTAAATCCGTGTAAGGCTTTCGGCCTGCTTCGCCAGCGTAAA
>Ga0335070_10003909_pt1 | contig 17357 bp, 14 predicted proteins | sample Lox_Sample_13_FD_206722 | JGI IMG/M metagenome (GOLD analysis project Ga0335070, IMG submission 206722) | Soil microbial communities from Loxahatchee National Wildlife Refuge, Florida, United States - Lox_Sample_1.3 | ecosystem: Environmental > Terrestrial > Soil > Wetlands | place: USA...
ACGCGGCGAAGACGAGGGGCGCGGCGGCGTCGGTGTCCATCGCGCCGTTCCAGCCCTTGAGCATCGCCTGGGCCTCGCGGCCTTCGTCGGTCGAAGGCTTCGCGGCGAGCGCGGCCGGAAGCAACTCGCGCGCGGCGGCCGATTGCACGTCGGCCTGGATGCGCGCGAACGAATCGAGCGAGTGCTTCGGTTTGGCGGCGAGCATCGCCTCGATGCGGTCGGCGCGATACGGCGGATACCAGTCCAGCGAGATGAACGGCTTGTAGCCCGGCGGGGTGATCTTGTTGTTCGCCGTCACGATCTTGTGCGACGGCGGATCCTGGAACTGCGGAAGCTTGTCGTACGGGATGAAGCCCTGCCAGTCGTACTTCGCTTCCCAGCCCGGCACCGGCACGCGGCCCATGGCCTCGTTGTCCGCGCGGCGGATCGGAACCAGCGCCGGCGCGATGAAGCCGATGTGCCCTTCGCGATCGGCATAGACCACGTTCTGCTGGGGCGCGTCGAAGTCCTTCAACGCCGCGACGAGCTCTGCGCGCGTGCGGGCGCGATCGAGCGCGAAGCCCGCGCGGGCCACGCCGTTGTCTTCCGAAAGCGCGGGCCAGGCGAGCGCGAGCACGTGCCCCCTGGGCGCCGCGTCGGCCGCGATCTTCAACGCGTCCGAGATCACCGGCCCGTGGCGGGTCGAACGCACGGTGATGCGGCGCTCCTCGCCCCTCACGCGGATCACCTCTTCGTGCGCCTCGAATTTCGCCGGGCCCCTGGGCGTGAGGTAGCTCGCGGGATCGCCCGGCACCACGCGCTCGACGAAGAGGTCCTCCGTATCGCTGGAGGTCGTCGTGAAGCCCCACGCGAGGTGGTCGTTGCGGCCCAGCACGACGAAGGGAACGCCCGGCAACGTTCCGCCCACCAGGTTGCCGTCCGGCGTGGACAGGTGCACGAGGTACCAGAGCGACGGAGCCTGCAGCCCCAGGTGCGGATCGTTGGCGAGCAGCGGCTTTCCGGTCTCGCTTCGCGTGCCGTCCACGACCCAGTTGTTGGAGCCCACGGCCTGCTCGTTGTTGGGCGTGACCGCGAGCAGCGCGCGCGCCGTGGGCTCGAGCTCGGCATAGAGCTGCTTGAAGTCGGGCAACGGAATCGCGGCGTCGCCCGGATACGGCGGCAGGATCTCGTTCACGCGCTCGCGGCCGAGCTTCGCGGCGAAGCGAAGGCGCGTCAGCTCGAGGCGGAAATTGGTCGACAGGTCCCACGCCATGACGCCCAGCCAGCCCATCGTGTCCGCGGGCTTCCACGGCTCGAAATCCACGTCGAACACGTGGAACTCGATGGGAAGGGTCGCGCCGGAATCGACGTAGGCGTTGACGCCGGCGGCGTAGGCCTCGAGGTTGGCACGCGTCCGCGCATCCGCGTGGGCCACGATGCGATCGGCGACGCGAGCGATGCCGAGCGTGCGCATGAGCCGGTCCGTGTCGAACGCGCGCTCGCCGAGGATCTCCGCAAGCCGCCCTTGCGCGATGCGGCGCTGGAAGTCCATCTGCCAGAGCCGGTCCTGCGCGTGCACGTAGCCCATGGCGAACCAGCCGTCGTGCTCGCTCCTGGCGAAGATGTGCGGGATGCCGTCCTTGTCTCGCAGGACCTCGACCGGGGCGGCGAGGCCCTTCGCGGTCACGCTGCCGTCGATCTTCGGAAGCGAGCCCTGGAGATAGATCCACGCGCCCCCGGCGAATCCCGCCACCGAGAGGACGATCGCGTAGAGCGTCTTTACGGCAACGGAGCGGACTTGAGCACTTCCTCGAAAGTGGTTTGCCCCAACGCGACCTTGATCGCGCCCGAGACGCGAAGCGGCCGCATGCCGGCCTTGTACGCCGCCTGCGTGAGCGCGGTGACGTCGGTCTCGCTGGCGATGAGGCGCTTGAGATCGCGCGTGATCTGCATGATCTCGTAGATGCCCACGCGGCCGCGATAGCCGGTGTGGCGGCACTCGATGCAGCCCACCGGCCGGTACACGTGCTCCGGCGGCGGGGCCTTGAAGGGCGCCGTCACCGACTCCCACATCTTGATCTCATCCTCGCGCTTGAACGGCACCTTCTCGCGGCACGTGGGACAGAGCGTGCGCACCAGGCGCTGCGCCATCACGCCGATGAGGCTCGAGTTCACGAGGTAGGCGGGCGCTCCGAGGTCCAGCAGGCGCGAGATCGACGAGGGCGCGTCGTTGGTGTGCAGGGTGGAGAGCACGAGGTGCCCCGTGAGCGCGGCCTGGATCGCGACGTCCACGGTCTCGTTGTCGCGGATCTCGCCCACCATGATGATGTCCGGGTCCTGGCGCATGAGGGCGCGCACGCCGGCCGCGAACGTCAAGTCGATCTCCGCCTGCACCTGCATCTGGTTCACGCGCGTATCGACCATCTCGATCGGGTCTTCGATGGTGCAGACGTTCACGTCGGGCTGCGCGAGCTGCTTGAGCGTCGTGTAGAGCGTCGTGGTCTTGCCCGAGCCCGTGGGGCCGGTCACCAGCACGATGCCGTTGGGCGACTTGATGAGGTTCTGCCAGACGTTGTGCTCCTCGTCGCTGAAGCCCAGGTCCTTGAAGTCCCGGTTGAGCACCTCGGGATCGAAGATGCGCATCACGAGCTTCTCGCCGTGCGCGGTGGGCAGCGTGGACAGGCGCAGCTCGATCTCCTGGCCGTCGGGCATGCGCGTCTTGATGCGCCCGTCCTGCGGGCGGCGGCGCTCCACCACGTCCATGCGCCCGAGGATCTTGATGCGCGAGGTCATCGCGACCATCACCGAGGAGGGCACCTGGTAGACCTCGTGCAGCACGCCGTCGATGCGGAAGCGCAGCAGCCCCACGTCGCGCTTGGGCTCCAGGTGGATGTCGCTCGCGCGCTGGTCGAACGCGTACTGCCAGAGCCAGTCGACGAGGTGGACGATGTGGTGGTCGTTCGCATCGAGCGCGCGCCCGGCCTTGCCCAGCTCCACCAGCTGCTCGAAGTTCGAAAGCTGCGGCGTCGACACGCCGGAGGTCTCGGCGCGCTTCATGCTCTTGGCGAGGTTGAAGAACTCGCCCTGGTAGCGGTCGATGTCCACCGGGCTGGAGAGCACGCGCTTGATGTTCAGGCGCAGCATCGAGGCGAGCTCGGCCTCCCAGCTCGTCACGAAGGGCTCGGCCACCGCGATGGTGACGTCCTTGCCGTTCACTTCCACCGGCAGGATCGTGCGCTTGGCCGCGTAGTCGGCCGACATCACCGTGGTCACCGACTTCAGGTCGATCTTCAGCGGATCGATGTTGAAGAACGGCATCTTGAGCCGCCCGGCGAGCCACTCGGTGATGAAACCCGCCGTGAGCTGCCCCTTGGGCGAACGCAGCCTCAGCTCCGCGATGCTCGCCGTCGGGTGCCGCGTGGGCCCGCCCTTGGTTCGGATGTCGGTGAAGGCCTTGGCCGCCGTGGGAGCGTCCAGCACCCCGTCTTCGACCATCCAGTCGAGGACTTCCTTCAGCCCCAGCTTGCGGTCGGCTGTCGATTTCGCGGGAGTGACGGCGGCCATGCGCGAAGTATATCGCGCAGGTCCGCAATCAGGCCGGAAGCTTGCTCCCCAGGGCGCCCTCGTCGAGGATCTCGATGGAGCGCAGCTCCTGGCGGATCCAGCCCCGTTCCTGGAACCGCGCGAGCATCCGGCTCACGGTCTCGGGCGTGAGGCCCAGGTGTTCGGCGATGTCGCGCCGGGTCATGGGCAGCGCATAGGCGCGCGCCGAATAGCCGCGCTCCATCCACCGCCGCCCCAGGTCGAGGAGGAAGCGGGCGAGCCGTTCGCGCACGGGAAGGCACGACAGCGACAGCGCGTGCTGCTGCGCGAACGCGAGCTGCCGGGCGATCAGCCGGCGGATGTGAGTGCCTACGCGCGGATTGAAATCGCAGAGCATCTCCGCGCGATACGTCGAGATCTCGCACAGCTCGCAATCGCTCAGGGCGACGGCGCTGCTCGCGTGCAGCCCCGTCGAGGACCGGTCGAGCCCGGCCACATCGCCCGGCAGCAGGAACTCGACGATGTGCGACTCGCCGTCGCAGCGCACCACGCTCTTCAGGAATCCGGCGCGCACGGCGTAGATCGACATCTGGGGCGTGTCGGCATCGAAGAGGGCCTGGCCGCGCGAAATGCGCCTGCGGGCCTCCACCGGCGAGGGCGTGTCGGCGCCGCGCCCGCGCGGACTGCAAAGCGGAGCGAACGCGCACGCCGCGCAGGCCACTTGCGCCTGCGGCGCGGCGGCGCCCGGAGCCTTCGTATCGATCGCGGTCAGGACCATCGGATTCACTCGAGCCTCCCCTTGAAGAGTCGGTGGACCCATCTTGGCCGCTCGGCGGAGGCCCGACCTTGATGCAAATTAAGCCGGGACCACTCCGGTGAGGAAATAGTCGATGAGATCGGCCACGGGCCGCAGCGCCGTCCCGAAGGGCAGCGGCTCGGAGCCGCGGAAGAAGAGGCCGTTCTTCGTGTCGCCGTGAAGCGCGTGCGCGAGGCGCGTGGCGATGCAGAACTGCCCCGCCGCGGCGATTCCGTCGCGCAACCCGCAGACGGTGAGGCACTGCGCTCCCGGAACGCAGCGGCGCGGGTCGGCCTTCGCGTGGGACTGCAGCGCCTTCTCGCGCGCGAGATAGCGGCGCAGCCACGGCGTGGCCACGGCACGCGCCGGAAGTCCGGCCACGCTCATGAACGTGACGATGTCCTCGGGCTTCGCTTCGGCGAGCACCTGCTTGAAGCGCGGATGCGCGTCGCCCTCGAGGCACACCGCGAAGGGCGTCCCGGCCTGCACCGCGGCCGCGCCCAGGCGCAGCATCTCGCGCACCTGCTCGTGCGTGTGGATTCCGCCCGCCACGATGACGGGAATGCGCTCGCGCTCCAGGCCGAGCGTGGCAAAGGCTTCGAAGATCGAAGCGAGCACCGGCTCGAACGCGAAGCGCGGATCGTCCACCTCGTCGAGGCGCGTGGCGCCGAGATGCCCGCCCGCGAAGCCCGGATGCTCGATCACGATCGCGTCGGGCAGCCGGTTCCTGCGCATCCACTTGCGCAGCACGATGCTCACGCCGCGCGCTTCCGAGAGGATCGGCACCAGCGCCACGTCCGGAAAGTCCTGGGTCGCATCGGGAAGGTCGAGGGGCAACCCGGCGCCCATGACGATCGCATGCGCGCCCGACTCGCAGCTCTGGCGCACGTATCCCGCGTGAAGGCTCACCGCCTTCATCACGTTCACGGCCACGGCGCCGCGCCCCTCGGAGAGCGCCAACGCCCCGCGGATCTCGCGGTCGAGCGCGACGAGGTTCAGCCGGTCGATCGCGTCCTTGTCGCGCGTCGCGCGGCTCGCCTCGAGCAGGTCCGGATGGTGTTGCCGCAGCTCCACGCTGGAGATGGTGCCCATCGCGCCCAGTGCCGCCACGCTGCCGGCGAGGCGATGGGCCGAGATTCCCACGCCCATTCCTCCCTGCACGATGGGAAGAAGGCTGCGCCCGCGCAGCCTCCACTCTGGCAACCACGATTCCATGGCCATCGGTCGAGGCTAGTCGATGCGATCGGCGCGCTCAACGGGCCCGGCGCCCTTTTTCCGCGCCGGGCATGATTCCGGTCAAGCGCAGGCCGAACAGATGCCGACGCATGGCTGCGGGTGGTCGATCCGCCCGCACCCGGTGCATTGCCATACCTTGAGCGTTTCGATCATGGATCGCCTTCGCCGCGCCAAAAGACAGGGTGCGCCCGCCCATCTTGCGGCCCTTTGACGCGCATCAAGGCCGCGCCGAAGAAGGTGGATAGGGTATCTATCTTATGAAGCTCACCACTTTCACCGACTACAGCCTGCGCATGCTGATCTTCGTCGCGGGCGTGCCCGGCGGGCACACGACAATCGCGGAAGTGGCCTATGCCTTCGGCATCTCCGAGACGCACCTCGTGAAGGTGGCCCATGCGTTGGGGCGCGCGGGCTTGCTTCGCACGACGCGCGGCCGGGGCGGCGGGCTTTCGCTCGCGGTGCCCGCCGACTCGATCAATCTCGCCGACGTCGTCCGCCTGGCCGAAGGCGCCGACCACCTCGCCGAATGCTTCACCGAGGACGGGCACTGCACGCTCGCCGGGATCTGCCGCCTGGAGCGGGCCCTCGGCGAAGCCGCGAACGCCTTCTACGCCTCCCTGCGGCGCTACACTCTCGCCGACCTCGTTTCCAACCCCCGGGCGCTCGCGCGCGCCCTTCGCTGGAGCTCGATCCCGGTACGCCACTAGGGGAAGCCATGTCTCCCGCGAACAAGACGAACGAGACGGTCCTTGCGGTGCTGGTCTCGCCCACCGGCAAGTACCGCTCCGTGAAGGTGATGCGCTGACCCATCGCGCACCCACGGCGCTCTGGAACCTCGGGTTCCGGCCCTTCTACCTCCTCGCGAGCCTCTTCGCCGCGGCCTCCATCGGCCTTTGGGCGCTGCAGTATTCGGGATCGCTGCCGCGACCGTATCTCGCCGGGCCCGCATGGCACGCCCACGAGATGATCTTCGGCTACACGCTCGCGGTGATCGCGGGATTCCTCTTCACCGCGGTGCGCAACTGGACCGGGCAGCCGACACCCACGGGCGCGCTGCTCGCGGGCTACGCCGCGCTGTGGCTCGCCGGTCGCCTTCTCGTCCTCACCCCCTTCGCGCTCGCCTCGGCCCTCGTGAACGCGGCCTTTCCCCTCGCGGTGGCCGCGGGCATCGCGGTGCCGCTCGCGCGAGCGGGCAACCGGCGGAACTATTTCTTCGTGGCGTTGCTCGCGGCCTGCGGGCTTGCCGAGATCGCCTTCCATCTCTCGCTGCTCGGCGTCTTCGAGTGGCCTGCGCGCCTGGGCCTGCAATGCGGTCTCGACATCGTGCTCTTCGTGATAGCCGTGATGGCCGGGCGCGTCGTGCCGATGTTCACCAACAACGCGATACCGGGCGCGGGCGCCACCCGCAATGCGTGGATCGAGCGCGCCGCCCTGGGAAGCGTGCTTGCGATCCTCGCGGCCGACCTTGCGGGCGCCTCCTCGATTGTCGTCGCGGTCATTGCCGCGGCGGGCGCCATGGCCCACGCGGCGCGGCTCGCGCTCTGGAGACCGTGGAAGACGCTCCACGCGCCGCTCGTCTGGATCCTGCACGAAGCGTACGCATGGATCGCGATCCACTTCGCGCTGCGCGCGCTCGCGGCCTGGGATGTCGTCGCCACGCCGTTCGCCACGCACGCGCTCACCATCGGCGCGATCGGCGGAATGACACTCGGGATGATGACGCGTACCGCGCTGGGCCACAGCGGCCGGACGCTGAAGGCGGGCGGCGCCGAAGTCGCCTGCTATCTCATGGTGATGGCGGCCGCCGTGGTGCGAGTCTTCGGCGGCCTCGCGTTGCCGCATCACTACGTGGGGACCATCGTCCTCGCGGCTTCGTTGTGGAGCGCGGCCTTCGCGACCTACGCGCTCACCTATTGGCCCGTGCTCACTCGCCCACGCGTGGACGGCAAGCCCGGCTAGGACGTCGTCCGCGGCGCGTCGGGGTCGTCCCAGCTGCGCGGATCTTCGATGGGCTCCAGGTGCGTGAGCAGCTCCACGTGCGGCAGCTTCTCGCGCACCTCCGCTTCGAGCCGCTCCACGAGGTCGTGCCCCGCCTGAACGCTCATGTTGCCGGGAACGAGCACGTGGACGTTGGCGAAGCTCTTGGCGCCGGCCACCCGCGTGCGAAGCGCGTGATACTCGCCGCCTTCCTTTCGCAGGTTGCCCAGCACCTCGCGGATCACGGCGAGGTCTTCCTCGGGCATCGCGCGGTCCATGAGCCCCTCGAACGAGCGCACCATGAGGTGCCCGCCCGTCCAGAGGATGTGCACCGCGACCGCGAGGGCCACGATCGGGTCGAGGCGGTACCAGCCGGTGACGAACACGAGCACCACGCCCACGAGCACGCCCACCGTGGTGATCACGTCGGCGAGGAGGTGGCGCGCGTCGGCCTCGAGCGTGATGGAACGATGGCGGCGCGCCGCCCGCAGCATCGCCCAGGCGCAGCCGGCGTTCGCGGCGGCGGCGAGGATGGCGAGCACGAGCCCCGCGCCCATCTGCTCGAGGGGCTGCGGCTCCAGCAGGCGAGGCATCGCGCTCCAGACGATGGCGCCCGCGGCCACGAAGATCAGCGCGCCCTCGATGCCGCTCGAGAAATACTCCGCCTTCTCGTGCCCGAAGTTGTGCTCCCGGTCGGGCGCATGGGACGAATACATGAGCACCGCGAGGGCCACGAGCGCGGCGAATACGTTCACGAACCCCTCGATGGCGTCCGACAGGAGCCCCACGGAGCCCGTGAGCCACCAGGCGGCGAGCTTGAGGAAGATCGTCGCGATCGAGGTCACGAGCGACAGCCACGCGTAGGCGACCGGCGTGCGCTGCCCCTGCCCGTTCATGCCGCGGCCTTCTCGCGCTTGCGGATGAGGCGCGCGCCCTCGCGCACCACGAAGCGCTGGAACGCCTCGGTGATGGGCGGGAGCCTGCGATCGCGAAGGTGCACGACGTACCACTGCCGCATGACGGGAAATCCCCTGACGGCGACCACGGCGAGGCTGCCCAGGGCGAGCTCCTGGTGCACCGCGTGCGCCGAGAGGAATCCTAACCCGAAGCCGGCCGCCACGGCCTGCTTGATTGTCTCGTTGCTCGCGATCTCCATCTCGATGCGCGGCACCACGCCCGCCTCGTTGAAGGCCTGCTCCATCGCAAGGCGCGTGGCCGAGCCGGGCTCGCGCGTGATGAGCGGCTCCTTCGCGGCTCGCGCAAGCGGCATCGTGCGCCGGCCCACGAGCGGGTGGCCCGGGGCGGCCACGATCACGTGCGGATGCGGCGCGAAGGACTCGGCGGCGAAGCGCTTGTCGGCCGGCGGATGGCTCATCACCGCGAGGTCCACGCCGTGGGCCGCGAGGCGCTCGAGTAGCTCGTCGCGGTTTCCCACGGAGATGCGCACGTGGATGCGCGGATGGCGCTCGCGGAACGCGGCGAGCAGCCACGGGAAGAAGTAGTCGCCCGCATTGATGACCGCGACGTCGAGCAGCCCCTGCTCCAGCGCGGCGAGGCCCTCGATCGCCTCCTCGGCCGCGACGATGTGGCCGAGGATCCCGCGCGCATGGGCGAGCACCTCTTGGCCCGCCTGCGTGAGCTTGAGGCCCCGGCCCGCGCGCTCGAAGAGCTCGGCGTGCGCATGGCCCTCGAGCTGGCGGATCTGGATCGAAACCGCAGGCGGCGTGAGGTGCAGCTCCTCCGCCGCCCGCGTGAGCGAGAGGTGCCGCGCCGCGCTTTCGAAGACCCGGAGCTGCCGGAGGGTCGCGTTCTTCATTAAGCGATCTATTAATGGTGGCGTAAGAATATTTTACTTTTATTTAACGCTTACGGGGGCTAGGCTGGTTCGATGACCGCCGACCGCGAAACGCTCAATCGCGCCTTCTGGGACCTGGGGCTTCGCTTCCAGTGGAACCCGGCCGTGTGGGCGGAGCTCGCGGCCATGCCGGACCTGCGCGCGCAGCTCGCGCATTACCTCGAGCGCTACCAGCCCCACCTGCTCGCGGTCTACGACGTGGACTTCCTGCGCAACATCATCGAGGAGCATCTCGCCCATCCCGCGCGCGAGGCTCGCGTGGGGATGGAAGCGCATCGCTCGTTCTGAGCGGCGGCGCGGCGTATGGGGCATTGAGCCCCTTGCATCCCCGGCCACGATCCCTTCAAATGGCGCCTCGTGCAAATCGAGGAGTCGCGGATGATGAAGGCGTGGCGCGTGTCGTGGTTGCTTTCCTGTCTCGTCGCTCTCGGCGCCGCCGCCGCGGACAAGGCCGGCTGCAGCAATCCTTCGTGGGCGCCCGCGCGCTTGCCCGGTTACGAGATCGACGACTGCGCCGTGAAGGCCTGGGTCCCTGTGGAGTTCGACGTGGCGGGAGGAAGCAAGACCGTCGAAGGGCGCCGGAGCACGGTCACCTACGAGCTCAGGGACGAATCGAAGAACGCGAGCAACGAGAAGGCGCGGCGCTTCTACGCGGAGCTCGGCAAGAAGAGCGGGGCCAAGCTCGTCTCCGATCCCGACGGCGGCTGGTCGGCGGTGCTCACGCAGAAGACGCCGCAGGGAGAGTACTGGTACTCGTACCGGCACGGCTCGGGCAACGACGAGTCCACGGGGTCCTACACGCTCACGACGCTGCAGGTGATGCCCCTCGTGCAGGAGGTGCAGGTGCGCCCCGACCCCGCCGCGCCCGATGCCGATGCCAAGGCGTGCAAGGATCCCGGCTGGCTGGTGAAGCAGTTCGCGTACTTCAAGCTGGACCAATGCGCGGTGAAGGACTTCGACACCGTGACACTCGACCTGCCCGACGGCGAGAAGCCGGTCGCGGGGCGGGTGTGGGAACACAACTACGTTCTCACCGACGAGAGCCGCAACCCCGTGCCGTACGCGGTCTGGAAGAACTACGTGAGCGCGCTGCAGGGCATCGGCGCCAAGCTGCTCACGAACCCGGACGACCACAACAAGGCGGTGCTCAACCGCAAGACGCCCCAGGGCGAGTACTGGTACGTGTACATGCACGGCAGCGGCAACGAGGAGTCCACGGGCACCTACAACCTGCTGACCCTCCTCGCCGGCGGACCGCCGCCGAAGAAATGCGTGCTCACCGTGTACGGAGTGAACTTCGATTTCGACAAGGCGACGCTGCGCCCCGATTCGATGCCGGTGCTCGAGCAGGTGCGCCTCCTCTTCGCGAACGACGCGACGTACTCCGCGGAGGTCGGTGGCCACACGGACAACGAGGGCAAGCGCGACTACAACATGAAGCTCTCGGCGAGCCGCGCAGAGGCGGTGAAGGCGTGGCTCGTGGGCAAGGGCATCGCCGCGGGGCGCATCACGACGGCGGGCTACGGCGACACGCGCCCGCTCGTGCCCAACACCAGCGACGAGAACAAGGCGAAGAACCGGCGGGTGGAGCTGCGCCGCGCGGGCTGCAAGGACTGACCAGGGCGCGCCCGCACGAAAATCCCGCCGGCCGCGCTACCCGGCGAGCTCCGCGCGATTCCTGAAGTGCTCGAGCGCCTCGGGATTGGCGAGCGCCTCGACGTTCTTCACCGGCTGCCCGTGCACCACGGCGCGCACGGCGAGCTCGACGATCTTGTTGCTCTTGGTGCGCGGAATGTCGGGCACCTGCAGGATCACCGCGGGAACGTGGCGCGGCGTGGTGTTGGCGCGGATCACGTCCTTGATGCGTTTCACGATTCCATCGTCCAGAACCATGCCGTCGCGCAGCCGCACGAAGAGCACCACGCGAACGTCCTTCTGCCAGTCCTGGCCGATCACGATGGACTCGACCACTTCGTCGAGCTTCTCGACCTGGCGGTAGATCTCGGCGGTTCCGATGCGCACGCCGCCGGGATTGAGCACCGCGTCGGAACGGCCGTAGATCACCATGCCGTTGTGCCTGGTGAGCTCGCACCAGTCGCCGTGGCGCCAGACGTTGGGGAACTTCTCGTAGTAGGCGGCGTGGTACCTGGAGCCGTCGGGATCGTTCCAGAATCCGAGCGGCATCGTCGGGAAGGGCTTGGTGCAGACGAGCTCGCCCTTCTGCCCCACGGGCATCGAGCGGCCCTCGTCGTCGAACACGTCCACCGCCATGCCGAGGCCGCGGCACTGCAATTCGCCGCGCCACACCGGCAGCGTGGGCGAGCCGCCCGCGAAGCACGCCACCAGGTCCGTGCCGCCGGAGACCGACGAGAGGCACACGTCCTTCTTCACCTTGTCGAAGACGTAGTCGAAGCCCTCGGGCGCCAGCGGCGAGCCCGTGGAGAGCAGCGCGCGCATCGCCCTGAGGTCGTGCGTGCGGATGGGCTCCACGCCCACCTTCGCCGCGGCATCGATGAACTTGGCCGACGTGCCGAAGTGCGTGATGCCCTCCTCGGCGGCGTATTCGAACAGCACGTTGCCCTTGCCGAGGAAGGGCGAGCCGTCGTAGAGCATCACCGTGGCCCGCGCGGCGAGCGCGCTCACGAGCCAGTTCCACATCATCCAGCCGCACGTCGTGAACCAGAAGACGCGGTCGTCCGGCCGGATGTCGCAGTGGAGCAGGTGCTCCTTCAGGTGCATCAGCAGCACGCCCCCCGCGCCGTGCACGATGCACTTGGGCACGCCCGTGGTCCCGCTCGAGTAGAGGATGTAGAGCGGATGGTTGAAGGGCATCGGCCTGAACTCGACCGCTTTCGCCGCGAAAGGCGCGATCGCCTCGGCGAAGGTCACCGCGCGCGGCACGGCCGAGGCGTCGGGCTTCTCCGAGATGTAGGGCACCACGATCACCTGCGCGACCGAGGGCAGGCCCTTCATGATCTCGGCGATGCGCGCGAGCGTCTCGTTGGTCTTGCCGTTGTAGAAGTAGCCGTCGCAGCAGAAGAGCACCTTGGGCTCCACCTGCCCGAAGCGGTCGAGCACGCCCTGGATGCCGAAGTCGGGCGAGCACGACGTGAACGTGGCGCCGAGGCTGGAAGCGGCGAGCATCGCGATCACCGTCTCGGGCATGTTGGGCATGAAGGCCGCCACGCGATCGCCTTCCTTCACGCCCGCTTTCACGAGCGCCTGCTGCAATCGCGAGACGAGCGCATGCAGCTCGCGCCACGTGATGCGCCGGCGCACCTTGTCCTCGCCGCGGAAGACGATTGCGTCGGCGTCGTCGTTGCGCCTGAGCAGGTTCTCGGCGAAATTCAACTTCGCGTCCGGGAAGAAGCGCGCCCCGGGCATCTTGTCGCCGTCGACGAGGACGCGATCGCCCCGTGTTTGCGCGATCACGCCGCCGAAGTCCCACATCAGGGTCCAGAACGCCTCGAGGTCGCCCGTGGACCACTTCCAGAGGTCGTCGTAGCTGTCGAGGGCGAGCTTGTGCCTCGCGTTGGCCTCGCGGGTGAACGCGGTGATGGCCGCCGCGGCGACGCGGTCGGGGCTGGGAGCCCAGAGGGGTTTTTCCTGCATGGCCTAGTCTAGCGCGCCCTCGGGCGCCTTGATGTCGTGTCGATTCTCGCGCGCCGCGACGATCGCCGCGACCACGCCCTTCACCATCGTGTCGATCGCCATCGAGGGCGAATCGCGATGGCCCGCGGCCTGCGCTTCGGAGTACGGGACGTGGATGAAGCCCGCCCGCGCGCGGCTGCCGCTCGCGGCGAGGTAGTGCAGCACGCCGTACATCAGGTGGTTGCAGACGAACGTGCCGGCGGTGTTGGACACTTCCGCGGGCACGCCCGCGGCGCGAACCGCCGCCGCCATGGCCTTCACGGGAATCGTCGCGAAGTACGCAGGCGGCCCGTTGGCTGCGACGAGCTCGTCCACGGGCTGGTGACCGGTGTTGTCCGGGATCCGCGCGTCGTCCACGTTGATGGCGACCCGCTCGATGCCCAGGCGCGCCCGGCCGCCCGCCTGCCCCAGCGAGATCACGAGCAGCGGATGCGTCCGCTCGACGGCGCCGGCCGCGACCTCGATGGCGCGGCGGAACTCGCACGGCACGAGGCACGTGTGCACGCGCATGCCGGCGATCTCGCGCGGAAGGCGCTCGCAGATCTCCCACGACGGATTGGTCTTCTCGCCGTCGAAGGGCTCGAAGCCGGTGACGAGGACCGCATCCTTCGGCGCCGCCTTGGCGTTCGGCTTTGCCATCGCCTAGCGCGCCGTCCAGCCGCCGTCCACGCTCATGGCGGCGCCGTTGATCGAAGCGGTCGCGGGCAGTGCCAGGTAGAGCGCCATGGCCGCGATCTCCTCGATCTTCACGAACTGCTTCGTGGGCTGGGGAGCCAGGATCATGTCCTTCGCCGCCTTCTCCGCGCTGATGCCGTTCGCCGCGGCGAGGTCGTCGATCTGCTTCTGCACGAGCGGCGTGAGCACGAAGCCGGGGCAGATCGAGTTGGCCGTGATGCCCTGCTCGGCCACTTCCAGCGCGAGCGTCTTCGTGAATCCCACGATGCCGTGCTTGGCGGCCACGTACGCGCTCTTGTTGGGCGAGGCCACGAGGCCGTGGGCCGAGGCGATGTTGATGACGCGCCCCCAGCGCTTCTTCTTCATTCCCGGGAGCGCGAGGCGCGTGCAATGGAACGCCGATGTGAGGTTGATCGCGATGATCGCGTCCCATTTCTCCGGCGGGAACTCATCCACGGGCGCCACGTGCTGGATGCCCGCGTTGTTCACGAGGATGTCCACGGCGCCGAAGCGTTCGGCGGCGCGCTTCATCATCGCCTCGATCTCGGCGGGCTTCGACATGTCGGCGCCGTGATAGTCCACGATCGCGCCGGACTGCTTCTCGAGGCGCGCGCGCAGCGCCTCGATCGCCGCCTTGTCGCCGAAACCGTTCAGCATGATGTTCGCGCCCTCGGCGGCGAACGCCTCGGCGATGCCCTGGCCGATGCCGCTCGTCGAGCCCGTGACGAGCGCCGACTTCCCCTTCAGTTGCTGTCCCATCATCCGTTCCTCATCATCTCGATGTGCATGATGCCGTCCTCGTCATAAGGCGCCGAGGCGCGGGCGAATCCGAAGCTGCCGTAGAAGCGCTCCAGGTATTGCTGCGCGCCGATGCGGATCGGCCGCCCCGGCCAGAGTTTCTCCAGGCGCGCGATCGACTCGGCCATGAGCTCGCGCCCCGCGCCCGTGCGCCGCGCCGCGGCCGTGGTGAGCACGCGGCCGATGGAAGGCTCAGGGTATTTCACGCCGGGCGGGACAAGGCGCGAATACGCGAGCACCTCGCCCTGCGGCGACGTGCGCCCGATCAGGTGCCAGCACTGCGGATCGGCGCCGTCCACATCCTGGAACGGGCATTTCTGCTCGAGCACGAAGACCGCGGCGCGGGCCTGGTAGAGGTCGTGGATGTCGCGCGGGGAGAGGTCGTCGAAGCGGGCGAAGTGCCAATTCATGGGTGAAAGGATCGAACCACGGAGACCACGGAGACCACGGAGGAAAACCAGGAACGTGTGCGATTCGTGACCCTGTAAGCGTGGGCACGAAGCGCCATCGAGGGTTCGGCTTTTCCTCCGTGGTCTCCGTGGTCTCCGTGGTTCACTGCTTTTCAGTCTGCCTCAACCCCGCCTTCGCCAGGTGAAGCCACGTCTCGACCACGGTATCGGGATTGAGCGACATCGACTCGATCCCCTCGGCCATCAGCCACTCGGCAAGGTCGGGATAGTCGCTCGGGCCCTGGCCGCAGATGCCCACGTACTTGCCGTGCTTGCGGCAGGCCTGGATCGCGAGGTGCAGCATGCGCTTCACAGCCGCGTCGCGCTCGTCGAAGGCGTCCATCACGAGCCCGGAGTCGCGGTCCAGGGCCAGCGTCATCTGCGTCATGTCGTTCGAGCCGATGGAGAAGCCGTCGAAGTGCTTGAGGAACTCATCGGCGAGGATCGCGTTGGACGGGATCTCGCACATCATCACGACGCGAAGGCCGTTCCTGCCGCGCTCCAGACCGTACTCCTTCATGATCGCGAGGACCTGCTCGCCTTCCTTGAGCGTGCGCACGAACGGCACCATGAGCTCGACGTTGGTGAGGCCCATCGTGTCGCGCACCTTCCGCATCGCCTCGCATTCGAGGCGGAAGCACTCGCGGAACGAGGCGGCGATGTAGCGCGAGGCGCCACGGAAGCCCAGCATCGGGTTCTCTTCGTGGGGCTCGTACTTGGTGCCGCCGATCAGGTTGCGGTACTCGTTGCTCTTGAAGTCCGACATGCGCACGATCACCTTCTTCGGCCAGAACGCCGCGGCGATCGTGGCCACGCCCTCGGTGATCTTGTCCACGTAGAAGCGCACCGGATTCTCGTAGCCGCGCGACTGGCGCGCGACCTGGGCCTTCAGCTCCGCGGGGAGCGTGGCGTACTCGAGGCACGCCTTGGGATGGATGCCGATCGTGTTCGAGATGATGAACTCGAGCCGGGCGAGCCCCACGCCCTCGTTGGGCAGCTGGCAGAAATCGAACGCAAGCTGCGGGTTGCCCACGTTCATCGCGATCTTCACCGGGATCGCGGGCATCTTGTCGAGCTTCACCTCGACCTGCTCGAAGTCCATCCTGCCGGCATAGATGTAGCCCGTGTCGCCCTCGGCGCACGAGACGGTGACGTCGCTGCCGTCGGCGAGCTTCTCGGTCGCGTCCTCGCAGCCGACGACCGCGGGGACGCCCAGCTCGCGCGCGATGATCGCGGCGTGGCACGTGCGCCCCCCGCGATTGGTGACGATGGCCGACGCCCGCTTCATCACCGGCTCCCAGTTGGGATCGGTCATGTCCGTCACGAGCACGTCGCCGTCGTGGACCTTCGCGATCTGCGAGACGTCCATGATGATGCGCACCTTGCCCTGGCCGATCTTCGAGCCGATGGCGCGGCCGCTCGCGAGCACTTCGCCGCGCTTGCCGATGCGATAGCGCGTGAGCGTGTCGCGGCGCTTTTCCTGGCTCTTCACCGTCTCGGGGCGCGCCTGCAGGACGTAGATCCTGCCGTCCTCGCCGTCGCGGCCCCACTCGATGTCCATGGGCCGGCCGTAGTGCTTCTCGATCGACATCGCGTAGCGCGCGAGCTCTTCCACCTGCGCGTCGGTGAGCGAGAAGCGCTCGCGTTCGGCGGGCGCCACTTCCACCTCCTTCACCGAGCGTCCCGCCTTCGATTCGCTGTCGAAGACGAGCTTCACCGCCTTGCCGCCCAGCCCCCGGCGCAGGATTCCCGGCTTGCCGTTGGCGATGCAGAGCTTCGAGACGTAGAACTCGTCGGGATTGACCGCGCCCTGCACGACGGTCTCGCCCAGGCCATAGCTCGAGGTGATGAACACCACCTCGCGGAAGCCCGACTCGGTGTCCATGGTGAACATGACGCCCGCGGCACCCAGGTCGCTGCGCACCATGCGCTGCACGCCCGCGGAGATCGACACTTCCGCGTGCGAGAAGCCCTTGTGCACGCGATAGGCGATGGCGCGGTCGTTGTAGAGCGACGCGAACACGCGCCGGATGGCATCGAGGATGTTGTCGATGCCGCGGATGTTGAGGTAGGTCTCCTGCTGACCGGCGAAGGAGGCATCGGGCAGGTCCTCGGCCGTGGCCGAGGAACGCACCGCGAAGCTCGCGTTGGTGGAACCCGCGACCCGCGCGTACTCCTCGCGGACCTGGCGCTCGAGCTCCGGCGGGAACGCCGCCTGCTCGACCATCGCGCGCACCTGCGCGCCGGCCCTTGATAGCGCTCCCACGTCGTTCACGTCCACCGCGCCCACGATCCTGCCGATGGACTCGGCCAGCTTGTTGTGCGCGAGGAAATCGTCGAAGGCCTGCGCCGTGGTGGCGAATCCCCCCGGCACGCGCACGCCCGCGGAGGAGAGCTG
>Ga0335070_10003913_pt1 | contig 17350 bp, 15 predicted proteins | sample Lox_Sample_13_FD_206722 | JGI IMG/M metagenome (GOLD analysis project Ga0335070, IMG submission 206722) | Soil microbial communities from Loxahatchee National Wildlife Refuge, Florida, United States - Lox_Sample_1.3 | ecosystem: Environmental > Terrestrial > Soil > Wetlands | place: USA...
ATGATCATGAAAGCATTTGTCCTCGAACGATATGGCAGGAAGCGCGCACTGCGGTTGGCAGACATGCCGCCTCCGCAGTTGCGCGACGACGAAGTGCTGGTCGAGGTGCATGCCGCCGGTGTCAACCTCATAGACTGCAAAATCAGAGATGGAGCGTTCAAGCTCATACTGCCGTATCGACTCCCGCTGATTCTCGGTCACGACGTAGCGGGGGTGGTCGTCAAGGTGGGCCCGCAGGTGCAGCAGTTCAAGCTGGGGGATGAGGTCTACGCGCGGCCAGATGATTTTCGCATTGGTGCGTTCGCGGAATTCATCGCTGTAAGGGAAGCTTCCCTGGCAATCAAACCCAAGAGTCTCACGATGGAAGAGGCCGCTTCCTTTCCGCTCGTCGCTTTGACGGGCTGGCAGGCGTTGGTCGAAAAGGCCAACCTGAAGAAGGGGCAGAAGGTATTCATACAGGCGGGTTCCGGCGGCGTAGGCACTTTTGCCATCCAGCTGGCAAAGCATCTGGGTACAACCGTCGCCACGACGACGAGTTCGACTAACTTCGCGCTCGTCAAGAGTCTGGGCGCGGACATCGTCATCGATTACAAGACGCAGAATTGTGAGGATGTACTGCACGATTACGACGTGGTACTCAACAGCCAGGACGGCGCTACGCTCGCAAAATCCCTCCGCGTGCTCAAGGGCGGTGGGGAGCTCATTTCCATCTCCGGTCCGCCTGATCCCGAATTCGGCAGGCAAATAGGGGCGCCCTGGTTCGTGCGCCTCATCATTCGCCTGCTGAGTGCCGGCGTAAGGAAAAAGGCAAACCGGCGCGGCCTGAAGTATTCGTTCCTCTTCATGCGGGCCAACGGACAGCAGCTGTTCGAAATCACCCGTCTCATCGAGGCCGGGGCCATCCGTCCCGTGATCGATCGCGTGTTTCCATTCGAATCAACCAACGAAGCTCTGGCGTACGTCGACGCAGGCCGCGCCAAGGGCAAAGTCGTGGTCAAGCTCAAGGGAGTGTGAGCTTACTTGTCGGGAGTTTCCCATGAAGATTGAAAAGGCCAGTACCCTCGTCACCGGCACAGCGGATTACTTCAACCGGATCAGCGTCGATCATTTGCCTGACCGCCTTGGTGGATACATCGGCAGGATATGGCTGTGTCGCGAACCTGCCCAGGGAGGCTTGGGATTTCACCACGGTTGAGCGGCAATCCAACCACCTCGGTACCGCTGCGGAGGAGACGATCGAGTGCGTCGCCACCGCAGCGCATCTGGGAAAGCCGACACAGGTGCGGGATGCCACGGTGACCCACCTCGAATCAGGTAAGACCATCGCGTTGTTCCGATGCACTCAGATGGTGCTCCAGGCAGGGAAACGCGCTTGATGCCAAAGTTCGGGTGGACTTTCATTTGGCGCTAATGGTTCGCCGTCGCGGCGAGACTGACGCGCCGCTGCTCCCGGTCACCGAAAATCCGGAGTTTCTGTGGTGGGTAGGTCTACCGCCGGTTTGACGTCAACGTCTACCGAAAGTCTACCGACGAGCTGACCACGGTAAGATATATCGCTTAACTGAACATTCGTCATCTCATCGTTACAGCCCAGTGTCGCTGCTGATACCGCACGCCTGCTTCTGGGATTAGACGCGAAGGCCGGGTTCTCATGCATGGCTATCGTGTTCGTACATGCCTCGATAGAAACGCCCCGCGACCTCGGCGGCGTGGTGCATCCACTGCCACTCATTTGCCGAAAGGGACAGAGATTCGACGAGAGACCGAAGCTCGGCGGTGTGTTGAATGTCCGTCTGACCATGGTTTATGAAGAATGACGCTTGCGACTTATCGAGGTTTAGGGCGGCAAGCAACTTGCCGCCATACACTGAACCGTATTTGGCGCCTATCCCCTCAACAACGCACGCCACTGCGAGTCGACTGACCGGGCATTCTTCTGCCAGGAAGTAATTGAGTCCAATGAAGGCTTGGGCCGAGTGGTGAGGTGGCAGGGATCGCGGAGGCGTACCGCGATAGCCTGTTGCGTCCAGATCATTAAGAATCCAGCGCCAATGGGTGCGTTCTTCGTCCGCGTGCCGAAGCAAGAACTCCTTCGCGGCTTCATGGTGCCAACTGCAATTGACTGCGGCACGAGCGAACGTGTATGGGCTGCTGTATGTCTGATGGAATAGCGTCGTGAGAATTAGATGGTAGTCAGACATTTGGAGGGTCCCTAGCTGCAGCCGTTGGAGCAGCGAGGAAGATGGGAAGGCTTCGACGGCCTTGTTGACAGTGCGCTCGAACTGCGCCAGGGCGCTTTGTGCTGCTGATTCTTCACAAGTCGATTTCGCGGCGAGCGAGTTCATGCAAGCACTCCCCTACTAGTTGATTTGCCGAAGCGCTCTCACCCCGGCGATGCAGGATGCGCTCAGATTGAGGCGCGGCCGCGTTCCCACCCGGAGCCGGAATCTTGTACATTCGGCGGAGTTCCGAGGTTCTTGCCGCCGGGAGTTGATAGGGATCCAGGTAAGGCGTAACAAGAGAGCCGCGCCGCCGATGAGCCTCGCAGTCACCGAAGAGGCTGATCATGGGCACCTGCCAGCCGGAGTACCTGGATTGAAACGGATCTCCGAGGCATTCGAAGCCGTACCTAAGGTACCGGGGCGCGAGTCGAGGCGCGCAGTGAAAGAGGGCGTACTCCATTCCACGAGGCCAGCCGAACTGGAGTAACCGAAGCATCAGAAACAACGCAGCGCCCCGGCCACGCAGAGTGTGGTCTAGCATTAACATTGAAATATACGCACCGCGAAATCCGTCTGAAGCGGCTATGTCGTAGATGCCCATGGACTGTAGTGCATGAGTGGGCATTGCTGCTGCAAGATGAAGACGTACGCACCCGACGGGACGATCTAAGTGGCGGCCGGCAAGGAAATGGAAGGCGGCTCCGTCATCCGGATCCGGAAGCAAACGACATTCATGGTTTGCCCAAGGGCGGCTTTTGCCGAGCTGCTCGATATATACGTGGTACCGAAAGCGCTGCAGAGCGTGGAGGTGGCTTGGATCCGACACGGAGCGAATGGGACCCAGCAGACCGTATCCGGCCAGTTGCAGCAGAGAAATGCGTACTTTGGCAGTAAGACGGCCCATTTTTATTCTGTTTCGAGTATGCGTGGCACCAGTCTCGAGAATCCACGCAGGCAGAGTTTCGCGCGCGAGTAGGTTCGTCGGCATCACCCATATGGGCTAAAGTCCGGTGGGCGGTAGGCCAGGCGGCGCGGGCTAACGCGGACGGGCACTGAGGCTCTCGCTGATCCGCGGTCGATTGGCGGATTCGCGGAGCGAGGCCCTTAAGGGTAGACCCCCTGGTGTCGATAGGGACCGGCGATCCGCACCATGCGCAAAGCGCCGCCCGATATTCCCTGGCTTCACGAGCGCATGTTGCGGCGCGGTAGAGGGGCCCGATTAAGCCAGCGGCAGGTCGTGTAGAGCCCGCGTATACTTCCTGGCGTCCGGCGACAGGGAATACAGGGACCGAAAGCGCAACGGGCAGCCGCAAGAAAAAGAACACAAACCAGGTTTCCTGGCACTGATGCGTCCGCGTTCCGTAAGTCTCGACAAGCTGATTCTATCGATCCACGCCGCTTGTTTTTCGGAGGAGCGCTGGGCTCAGGTTGTCAACGATCTGTCCCGGGCATTGCGCGTCCGAGGAGCCGCGCTTGTGCGACCCGCTCGCGACAGTCGCGTCAGATCATTGGTCACTCTCTACGAGTTCGACACCGCCTTCGTCGGTCAGTACGCCGAACACTGGGGGCAGTACGATCCTTGGTACCGGGGAGCAGTTCTTGCCGGGCGAATCGGCGTCGGTGTCGTCAATGTCGATAGCCAGATCATCGATTACCAGGAGTACAGGAGATCACCGTTTTACAACGATTATCTTCGGCCCATGAATATCGATCGGATGATGAACGTCAACCTGACAGGGCCCGAAGATGACTACGGCCCGACAGCCCTGAGCTTCTTCCGCGGCGTCGGAAGAGAGCCCTTCTCGAAGAAAGAGAGAAACCTCTTGTCTCGCCTCACGCCGCATCTTTGTATCGCGGCACATAATTACTGGACCGCGCAATCCATGCGATTGCTCGCACGCGTGCACACCTGTGCGATCGATGCCATGACGTCGGCCGTGTTCGGCACCGAACCCTCCGGGCGCGTGGCGTTTACCAATCAAGCCGCGGATGACCTGCTCCGCCAACGGCGATGGCTGCAGCTTGCGAACCATGTGCTGGGTCCTTCGAACGACGTCCTTGAGGCAACTGCTCTGGCAAGAGCACTGCGGCAACTCTCGGCAGGGCTCTCCTTCAAGCTTGTCGTGACGGAGCATTCGACGGGTGAACAGGCAATTGTGAGTGGTGCACCGCTTGCGATTACCCAAGATGACTTCAATCCTTCGCGGACCTCCTCCCTTGTCTGGCTGACACCCATCGTTCCTGGTGCCGACGTGGCGGCGGATCTCGCCAGGCTGTTCGGCCTGACCGTCGCCGAGAGGCGTCTCGTCGGCCGGCTGATCGCTGGCGAGGACCTTCGCGATGCTGCACTGAGTCTCCAGATCAGTCTGCACACGGTGCGAACGCAATTGAAGTCGGTTTTCGCAAAGACCGGCCGACGGACTCAGGCGGCGCTGCTCGCCCTAGCGGCGCGTCTCTCGAACCTGAGGACTCCGGCTGCATGATGCTCCACGGGACCCGGTGGCATTCGCAGAAGGCGTCCGTGATTGATGACTGACAGCGCTTCCACGAAGGTCATTCAGGATCTCTATGCGGGCACGCTGGAGGTTGAGGCTTGGGGACGAGCAATGCTCGGGCTCGCCGACATGGTTCGCGCATCCGGCGCCCTGCTACTTGCATTTGATCCCGCAAGCGGTGCGGTGCTGAGGGATGAGATCCATCGCTTCGATCCGGGCGTAGTTGACAACTACAGGCGGTACTGGACCTACGAAGATAGCCGCCGCGTACATTTTCTCGCAACGCCGGTTGCCTGCCCGGTGACGGAACGCACACTGGGCATCTCGCAGTGGTGCCGTAGCCCTATCTTGAACGAGTTCTTGCTGCCTGCCGATGCGCCGCACTTCATGCCCGCGTGGCTGCACAAATCCGGCGCCAAGGCCGTAACAATCAGCCTGCAAGGCACGCGCAGGCGTGGCCCCTTTGACGGCGGCGATATCGAGAACTTCCGGCAAATCCTGCCGCACGTCGCTCGGGCGCTCGAGATCCGCGATCGCCTCGAGCATGTGCAATTGAGAAGCAAAACGTTAGCCATCACTCTCGATCGTCTTGCACTCGGCGTGCTCCTTCTCGACAGCCGCGGCAGGGTTCTTGAGGCAAATTCCCAGGCGCAGGAATTATTGCGGGAAGGAAACGGCATTCGTCGCAACCATGACGGAACGTTCTGGCTACGCGAGTCCGCCGGCAGCGAGTTGGGACGATGGGTACGGACGGGGGAGCCGCTACGTCGGAGCGCAATGGATGGACTGCTACACGTTCGACGTGCCATGAGACTCCCGCTCTCGGTTCTCGTAACTCCACTGCCCCGGCGGAGCGTGTCGTGGGTGGCCCAAGACTCCCGCTGGCTCGTGCTACTCATTGACCCGGAGCGACGCATCGAAGCGTGCGCTGAACTCATTGGGCGAGATCTTGACATCACGGCGCGTGAGGCCGAAATTGCCGCGCTCCTGGTCTCCGGATACGGGGTGCAGAACATTGCGGTCCGCCTGCATGTGAGCCCGCATACCGTGAGAACGCAACTCAAATCCATCTTCCGCAAGACGGGATCACACACGCAATCAGAGCTGATTCGCAGGATCGCTCTGGGCCCCGCGCTCTTGCGCTCCAGATCAGATACACCATTTGGGTGATGCCGGTACCGGAACCGCTGGCGATACTGTATCCGTGAAGGTATGGCCCACACCAAAGCCCGTTGCGCCGGGCGTGACAGTTGGACACGGGGGGAGGTCATGAAGCGTGGCGCACGACTGTGGCCGCTAGCAATGTCGGTGCTGGTGGGGTGCGGTGGCGGTGGAGGTGGCGCCCCCGTACCGCAACCGGATTTCACCATGACCGATTCCGGCGCGGTAAGTGTCATACAGGGCGCGACCAGTGCTCCGATTACGGTGGGCGTGGCGGGCTCAAACGGATTCACCGGCGTGGTCACCGTGTCGATCTCCGGTGTGCCAACCGGGGCTGTAGTCTCGCCGGCCTTCCCGCTCAGCATAAAGGCCGGATCTGCTGCTCAATTCACGATAGCGATACCCGGTTCGACACCTCCCGGGAATACGACGGTGACTTTGACTGGTACGAGTGCCGGCACTTCGCACGCGGCACCCCCGGTAACCTTGACGATCATGCCGGCGATTCAGACCTCGCAGAGCAACGGAGTCCTGTACCTGACAAGCCACTCCAATGGCCACACGGTGCGCATCGGGTTGGATACCGCATGGGGAGGATCGATCGTTGAGGTCAGTCTGGATGGTACAAACTTCGTGAACGCTCACGACACGGGCCGCGAAGTGCAGCCCGGTCTGTACGCCGGGTCTGACAGTTATATAGACTACAACTGCAATCCCTGTAACCCGCCATGGGGATGGGATCCAGTGCTTGGTGGCGACAAGTACGGCCACGGAAGTCCGGTGCTGTCACAGCAGATGGGCGCGACGACCATCGACGTCAAAGGGCAGCCGCTCCAGTGGGATCCCGATAACTTTGGTGGGGGTGCCAACAGTCCCGTGACGTCGGATGTGACGGTAGAACAGACGGTCTCGCTTGTGCCTGGCTACCCGCTGGCTTTCAAGGTTCACTGGGTCATAACTCATACGGGGACCGACCAGCACTACAACACGCAGCAGGAGCTGCCAGCGGTCTACGTGGGGTCGCAATATAATGTACTCTCGTATTACGGCGGTGGCAGTCCCTGGACGAATGATACGGTGACGGTAAACGCATCGCCGCCAGCCTCACCAGATATGCCGCTGTTTTATTCCACGGAAGAATGGGTTGCCTACTCCGATCAGTCGGGAAACGGATTGAGCATCATCGCTCCGGGTCAGTATCCGTACGTCGTCGCCACGACCTTCGGCGGTGGCGGCACCGGCCCTGCCGGGAACGCGACGAACTACGTGCGCCCGTTCTCTGTCTTCACGTTCGGACCATCCGTCGTACTGGAGCGGGACATCTACCTGATTCCTGGAGACGTGACAACGGCCCGCAGCATCGCCTATGCCCTGCATGACACCGGGCCCGCGCCGGACGTCCTTCCACCAATGGGAAATATGGATGCGCCTGGCGCGGGCGCCAGTATCAGTGGAACAGCAGTCACTTCTGCAGGATGGGCTGTAGACAACATTGCGGTGAGCAGCGTCGAAGTCCTCGTTGACGGCGCTGATTTGCTCTCGCCCGTCCTGAACACCGATCGACCTGATGTCGTCAAGGCGTTTCCAAAACTTGCGCCACTTCAGTGTGGATGGAATGAAACGTTCGACTCAACGAAAATAGCCAACGGCCCGCACGTGTTTACTGTCCGAATCACAGACACTGCAGGAAACGTCGCACTGCTGCCGCCTGTGAGAGTAATCGTCAGTAACTAGCAATAGTACCGATGCATCGATATGCAGTGTGTCAATCCAGCGGAGAGGAGGGGCCCGTCGGAGCGGCTTCCGGGCAGCCTTTGCCTCGATGAGCCGGTCGCCGTTCCTGGTGAAGCGTGTTCCCGCGTTCTGCCGGAAATACAGACTCAAATCCACCAATTCAATGAAAGGAGGAGATAACAGTGAACCGAGCAATCGTCGTTCTTACCGCGAGCGTGTTGACCCTCTTCTGTGCAAACGCGGCTTTGGCCTCGGACAAGGACGATATCCTGGCGGTGTTGAAGCAGTGGACCGACACGCAAACCGCCGCCGGGAGTTGTGCAGACGATGCATCCGTGATTGACGATTTTCCGCCCTTTGAATGGCGTGGACCGGGAGCCTGCGCAAACTGGGCGAAGGCTTTCGACGGCGTCGCGCAAAAGAATGGCTTTACCAATCCAAGCGGCACCATCGGCAAGCCAAGGCATTTTGCTGTCGAGAAGGACCGCGCGTATGTGGTGGCGCCGGGTACTTTCAGTTATACGGCGAATGGAAAACCGGTGAAGATCACGGCCGTAGCAGCCTTCGTGCTGCACAAGACCGCAGCGGGCTGGAAGATTACCGCGTGGTCGTGGGCAACGACGAACGTCAGCTAGCTGGTCCGCGGCACATCCTCAGGATGCCTGTCAGAATCGGGGCGGTTTCGCATGCGTCCACGGGCGGACGCTTTGCTGTCGACCGAGTTGACCGGAAAATGCGCCGATGAGAATGTCGCCCACGATCCTTCTGCGAAGGTCGACGGTGCTTTCGGCCTCCTTTTTTGGCGCGCTGTTCGGGGTCCTTGGCGCCGTCCACGCCGCCGGCGCCGAAAGGGCGGATATTCTGATCACCGAAGGCACGATCATTACCATGGACCGGGACCGCCGCGTGCTGAACGACGGCGCCGTAGCGATAGTCGGTAATCGGATTGCCGCCGTCGGAACGACTACTGAGCTACGGGTGCGCTTCCATGCGAGCCAGGTGATCGATGCGCGCCGGAAAGTGGTGATGCCGGGGCTGATCGATGGGCACGGGCATGCGGGCCACGAACTGCTCAAGACGCTCGCGGCTGACAGCGACAAATGGGACGCGATCGTGGAACGCATTTACGCGCACGGCTCGACTCCCGATTTCTGGAAGGCCGATGCCATGCTGGCAGGGCTGGAGCGCCTGAAGTTCGGTGTTACCACGTCGGTGAATTTCTTTGGTGGTGGTGACAACGTATATCGTGTCGATGCTCCAGGATACGGTGAGGCGTATCTCAACGCCATCAGGACTGTCGGCGTTCGCTGGATTCTGGGTGTTGGTCCGCGTCGCGGGCCCTATCCAAGTTCGTTCACCGAGTGGAGCGGTGGGGTGCGCAGGGACGTTCAGGTGAGCTTCGAGCGACAGATGGAGGTCTCCGAGACCCTGATCCGCAAGGGCAATGGCCTGGGCGATGGACGTGTGCACATGGCGGTGGTGTTTCCCACCATCAGCCCGGATGAGCACCTCGCTGGAGAGGCGCTTGACGAGGTGAAGCGCGAAGCGCGCATCGCTCGCGACCTGTCGAAGCGGTACCAGGTATTGTTTCTTCAGGACGGGCACACCCGCGGCACGGTCAAGTATGCGAATGACGTGCTCGGTCTGCTCGGCCCGGACGTCATCCTGTCACATGCGACCAATCTGACGGATGAGGAAATCCGGCTGGTAGCATCGACGGGGACGCGCATCTCGCACAATCCCAGCTCGGTCTTCTCGATGAACGGCCGCTGCCCGGTGACGGAACTGATCGATGCCGGGGCGATTGTCATGCTGGGGTCGGATGGCGTGGCGCCGGATCGCAGCTTCGACATGTTCCGGCACATGTTTCAGGCGACGCGCTATCACCGCTTCTACTTCCACGATGCCCGGGTGTTACCCGCCGGCAAGGTGCTGGAGATGACCACCATCGATGCCGCGAAGGCGCTTGGCATGGAAAATGAAATCGGCTCGCTCGAACCCGGCAAGAGGGCGGACGTCATCCTGGTGGACTGGTTCAAGCCGCACCTGGTGCCGATGAACATGCCCGTCTATCGCATGGTCTACTACGCCAGCGGCGGGGACGTCGCGACGGTCATTGTCGATGGACGAGTCCTGATGCGGGACCGCCATGTGTTGACCGTGGACGAAGAAAGAGTCCTCAACACAGCGGAACGGGAATCGGAATTGGCCGTCCGTCGCGCGGGACTGCCGGATGATCCGACCGCGTTGCCGGATGGCTTCTGGGGGACGACGCGACTGAGAGACGGGACTCCAAAGTAGACCTGGCCGAGGGGACTTCTCTCGCGCCTGGCGAGAGCCGTGCGACGACATCTCCGATCGCATGAAGCGAGGAGTTACGAAGCTGCAGGCAGGCTCAGAAGGCCGATGCCGTCAATCGGGTGTCCGCGCCGCTCCATGCGATCTCGAATTGCCGGGCCGCCTCGGCCGCCTCGACGGTTCTGCCTTGCGCCTTCAGTGCGGCGCTCAGTCCATAGAGCGCCCACCCATTGGCGGGATTGCGTTGCAGGTCGTCCCGGTAGACTCTCTCGGCTTCGTGTGCTTTGCCGGCTTGCATCAGTTGCGCCCCCAACAGGTGACGCGCGGGAAAAAACCAGTCCTTCGGCTCGTTGTACGCAAGCCGATCCTCCGCGGCGATGGCCAGCCGAAGCGCCGCCACCGCCTCGTCGGAGCGCCCCTCGGCGACTGCGATTCGCGCCTGAACGGTCGGTACTGCAACTCCCAGCACGTCCCTGACCGTGTTCATGCGAAATCGTCCGGGAAACGCGCGGCAACGGCCTTCATCGCGTCGGCGCAGGCGACCACCTTCCGCAGTGCGTGTAAGATGAGTGACCCTCAAGCCCATCAACGACGGATTTCGCATCTCTACCCTGTGAGAATGCACCATGTACCTGGCAAGTAGAACGGTCATCTGCCTGATAGCCGCTGCAGCGCTCGGGATCATACTGTCCGCGCCTCGAGCCGGTGCCGCCGAACTCACTCCGAAGCCCAGGGTGACGAGCCCGCGCCTGTACGTGTTCGACTGTGGAACTCTGGTTTACAACAAGCCGGAGGACTACAACCTGAAGCGCGAGGAGGTCAAGGACACCAACATGGGGGTCACCTGCTATCTGGTCGTCCATCCGAAGGGCATGCTGCTGTACGACACCGGACTCAACGACCGGCTGGTCGGCAGGCCGCTGTACGAGAACGTGCTGGACGGTTATGCCCAGATCAAGTTCAACACCCTGAGCGGGCAGTTGGCCGACATCGGAGTCGCGCCCGCGGATATCGACTACCTGGTGCTGTCCCACTACCACTGGGACCATGTAGGCAATGCCAGTGACTTCGCCGGTGCCACCTGGCTGGTATACCAGGGCGATCGGGACCGGATGTTCAGCAAGGAGGCGCGCGCTTACGCCTGGTTCAGCCAGTATTCCCAGCTGGAGCACAGCAAGACCATGCTGCTGAAGGGCGACCACGATGTTTTCGGGGATGGTTCGGTCACCGTGATTGCGACGCCGGGGCACACGGAGGGGCATTGCTCGTTGCTGGTGCGCCTCAAGAATACGGGGCCCGTGGTGCTATCGGGCGACCTTTATCACTATGAGGAAGAACGCACTCTCAACCGTATGCCCGACGAGGAAAAGACATCGGGCACGGTCCAGTCGCGCAGGAAGGTCGAAGAGCTGTTGCAGCGAACCGGGGCGACCCTCTGGATCGGGCACAGCATGGAGCTGTTTCGCGTCGTGCGTAAGTCGCCCGCCTGGTATGACTGATCGGGCTGACTGACTCCCGGGTGCCGGGCGCCGGGCGCCGGCGAACCGAGTTTCGAGCGGACGGCTCGAGATTCCGTCCTAAGTCGGACGCCATACGGCAAGAACGACCGCCACGAGCCCGCCTATCCTCATCAGCAGCACGGGAGCCTCCACTCGTTGAATGGCGGCGCGAGCCGCTTCGAGGCTGCCCGCACTGTCGCCGGAGAGGGCGGCGATTGCCGCATAGGCGCGGGCGAATCGCGGGGTGAGGACGACCATGCCAAGGATTATCGCGGCCATGATCGCCTGCTTGACGCCCAGCCACAGCACGGTGAAGAAACCCCAACCGAGAATCACGGCCATCGCCACTCCGGCAGCGGCGACCACCAGCGTAGCCACGGCGACGATTCCGGCGTAGCGACCATAGATGCGAATCAGCGGGACTTCCTCGGGCAGGCCCCGCGCCTTGTGGATCTCCCGGACCAGCAGAAGCTCATACAGGCCGAATCCCAACCAGACGATGACGGCCAGCAAGTGGATCGACAGCAGGAAAGTCCGGATCACCTGGTGACTCCAGTTCCGCGGTACCTGTGCTGCTGGAGAGGGTACCCGGAGCGCAGATTCGTCGCACGTGAGTGTCGCATGGCGCCCTATTCGGGAGAATGCCGCAGCATACGCTGCGCCGCAGCGTCCCGTACTGGCATCCACATCCAACAGCTGACATGATGGATTCAACCAGGCTTGGCGCTGGCCATGCCCGACCCGGGGAAATCCATGAGCCTACAGGCCACTCAGGTGCCCGCGCCGCTGTTCACTCCCGAGTTCGTCCAGGATCCCTATCCGACCTATCGGATGCATCTCGAGGGACCGCCGATCCAGTCGCCGGTCAAACCGCCGCCGCACGCCATCGCGTTCACTTACGACGCCTGCGTGAGGCTCTTCAGGGATCCGCGGCTGTCGGCGGCAAAACGCCTCCAGGCGATGCAGATGCTGCCGGGGCAGGGCAGAAACGATCTGCCGTATCTCTACGAGCATATGGGGCGCTGGCTGCTGTTCCGGGACGCGCCCGATCATACCCGCCTGAGAAAGCTGATGAACGCGGGATTCTCGCCGATGGCGACCGAACGGCTGCGTGCCACGACAGAAACCGCAGTCGAGGAACTTCTGGACGCCATGGCCGATGCGGCTCAACCGGACCTCGTCCGGGATCTCGCGTACCCGCTGCCGGTGCGCGTGATTTCGCGCTTGCTGGGTGTTCCGCGCGAACTGGAGCAGCAGTGCGTCAATCTGTCCGACGCGATCGCGGTCTGGTGGGGTGATCCACACAGGACGGTCGAGGGCGGTCACGCCGCGCAGTCCGCTGCGCGGACCCTCACGGAGATGTTCGGCACGATCATGCGCGAGCGCAATTCCGGCGGCGGCGACGATCTGCTGGAACTGCTCCTCGGAATTTCCAGGGAGGATGGCGGGATGAGCGAGGAGGAACTGCAGGCACAATGTGTACTGCTGCTGTTCGCGGGCCATGAGACGACCCGCAGCCTCATCGGAAACGCAATGCTGACACTGCTACGCAACCCCGAGGCGTGCGCCGATGTCCGCGCCAGCGACGAGGCGATACGGCCGGCAATCGAGGAAGTGCTGCGCTATGAGTCACCAGTCCAGGGCGCAGTGCGCGTCGCTACTGAGGACGTCGAATACGACGGGCATCGAATCGGCAAGGGCTCGGCGCTGCTGCTGTTGACCGCCGCTGCCCAGAGGGATCCGCGCCGCTTCGAGAACCCCGATCGCTTTGACATTCACCGGCAGCACCTGCGGCACATCGCGTTTGGCGGCGATGCGCACGTGTGCCTGGGCGCGACGCTGGCGCGCCTTGAAGGGCAGATCGCGGTGCAAAGGGCGTTGCGACGCTTCCCCAGAATGCGACTGCTCGATCCGACACCCGCCTGGAGTCCGGTATTCGGATTCCGTGGACTCACGCGGCTCAATGTTGCCATCCCGTAGGAAGTTGCGCCTTCCCGGTTACGCTGCCCCGTGTGATGCCAGGGAACTGCAGAAGGAACCTCGTCAGCGTCTTCGGCACCACCGGTCCGCATCGGCGGAAGACGCGGCGGCAGTGAGCGCTCCAGCGAGATCCGCTCAGGGGCGCATGACAATTCTTTGCTGATCCGCCGTTCCGCGATCACACGACTGTCATACGGGCAAATTAGCTTTCCGCGAGCTTTCGCAGCGCCGGTTCGTCCCGATTCAGGGGCGGGCCCGGCGTGACTCACCCGAAAAGAACCGCAGGAGCACCCGATGATCCGCACAGTCGTGAATCGCAGCCTGATGGCCGCGGCGTTCGCCACCGTTCCCATGCTGAATGCATACGCCAGCCCCGATCTGGTGGCCGCCGCCAGTGTACCCGCAACCTACGAAGACCTGAGCAATCAGACCGCCGCGCCGCTGGAGAACGCCGTGCCCGGCAACCGCCTGGGCGGCTTCGGATCCTCGATCGCTTACGCGGGCGGAGACACCTTCCTGATGCTGCCCGATCGTGGCCCCAATGCCGTGGAATACGCCTCCAGCATCGACAGCACGGTGTCCTACATCAACCGCTTCCACACGTTCAATCTTCGGCTGCTGCCGGTCTCACCCTCGGATGCCGGTGTTCAGGACAGCAATACGACACCAAATCCGGTCAGTGGACTGACGCCTCCCTTCGATGTCGCTGGTTTGCCGTTCATCCTGACGCCGACCCTGCGCGCGACGACGCTCCTCTGGAGTCAGACACCGCTGAACTATGGCAAGGCAGGCGCCTTCACCGATGACAAGGGCAACGCCATCGGCGACGGCGCACCGGCCCTCAACAAGTTCAGCCACAGGTACTACTTTACGGGCCGCTCCGACGGCTTCGCCTTCAATTCGGCCAGGCCCGCGGCGTATCCGAACCTGTCGAACAATCCCGATAACGCCCGACTCGACCCGGAGAGCATCAAGATCTCCAACGACGGCCTGTTCGTCTTCATCTCCGACGAATATGGCCCGTATGTCTATCAGTTCCTGCGCGCCACGGGTCAGCGCATCCGCTCGTTCAGGCTGCCTGACAGCTTCGCCGTCATCCCGAACACGACCACCACCACGGAGACCGGCAGCTTCGGGTCGGATACGCAAAACAGCAACAGCACACGGTTGCAGGGAAGGGTGGCGAACAAAGGCGCGGAGGGGTTGGCCATCACGCCAGATGGCAAGACGCTGCTCGTCGCGCTGCAGAGCGCTCTGATCCAGGACGGCGGCACCGGTCCCAATGGCGCGTTCACGCGCATGGTGGCCATCGATATCGCCAGCGGCAAGGTCAAGGCCCAATACGCCTATCCGCTGTTCGCCACCAAACCCGGCAAGTACACCACCATCAGCGAGATTCTCGCCGTCAACAACCATCAGTTCCTGGTGGATGAACGCGACGGCAAGGGATTCGAGGGCGGCGGTTCCGCCGGGTACAAGATGCTCAACCTGGTAGACATCCAGGCCGCGGGTGTCGCGGATGTGAGCAACAACCCCAGCTTCCTGACGAACAGTCCCGCGGCCGTCGCGCTGCAGAAGGTGCCTTTCCTCGACGTGGTCGCGGTCATCAAGGCTCACGGCCTTGATCCGGCCGTTGACCTTCCTGCGAAACTGGAAGGCATCACCTTCGGGCAGGACATCAGCCTGAACGGGGTCACCAAGCACACGCTCTACCTGTCGAGCGACAACGATTTCCTGGCCAGCTTCGTGCTCGATGACGACCAGCAAGCGCATGTCCACGACAACCCCAGCAGGATCTTCGTCTTCGCGTTCGATCAGGGTGATCTGGACAGCCTCGGGACGGCGGGCACCGCACAGAACCAGGGCTGGAAGTACGTGGCCCAGCCGCTGGTATCCGAGCAAGTCCCGGACTTCTTCTCGCCGGAGCAGTTCCCCTCGTTCCTGTTTGGACTGCCGGGCCAGGGCGATTGACCGGCGTTCCGCTCACCGCATCGTCCGCCGCCATCCGAGCGGATGGCGGCGGGTTCGACAGGTCTCAACCCCTCGGTAGTCCGGATGGCCAGCTCGGCGCCTCGATCCCGAATTGTCTGGCGTACTCGACATTCAGGCGTGGCCAGTCGAACTTCATGGCATCCCCGGCGACAATGCGGCCCAGAGGATCGCCGCCTGCGAAGTGATCCAGCACATCGAGGCAGATGTGCCAGCCGGCCGCGCCCATCGAGATGAAGCCCCGATCAATGTTGTGCCACAACGTGAGCCGCGTGCCCTGGCCAAGTGGCTCGAGCAGCCAGCGCAGGTCGTTTCCACCCCAGCGGTACTCCAGGATCCTCGGGGCCTCCGCACGGATCACCTGCGAATCGGACACCTGCGGCCTGGGTGTTCCGACTGTGGAAAGCTTTACGCTGCCGACGCTTGCAAGGTTGCGATCGGCATCGAATGGCGCCCATTCGCGCAGCTGTACGGGGTCAGTCAGCGCTTGCCACACCTTTTCGGGTGAATGACGCAGCTCCCGAACGAGGATGAGCGTCCACTTGTCACCATCCTTGCGCACCTCGGCTCCCGCCGCCGGTCCCGGTCTGTAGCCGTCGCGACTGCTCATCGTTTCTTCCCCTTGCGTACGGGCAGTGGGTTCAGCCGATCGAGATGGCGCTCGAGCGCATCGACATGGCCCGACCAGAACCGGCGGAACGGGGCGAGCCACGCGTCAAGTTCCATGAGCGGCTCGGGCCTGAGCCGGTAGAGACGTCGCTGCGCGTCGACGCGCGCCGCCACGAACCCCGCCTCGCGCAGCACCCGCAGGTGCTTGGAGACCGAGGGTTGCGGCAGGCGCAAGTGTTCTTCGAGATCGCCCACCGATCGCTCGGCGGACGCGAGCAGGTTCAGGATGGCGCGCCGGTTGGGTTCAGCGATGGCTGCAAATGTATATTTCATTTAAGACATATACCACAAATAGAATATACGGGGAAGCCGGGTCTCACGCCGCTGCCCGCGCGTGCTGCCCACAATATCAAGCACTTTGCCCAGGTGCCCGGGCCTGAAGATCGAGGTGTGGCAGTAACGGCGGACCAGTCCCGGGCCCGTTGACGACGCGACGCACGCGCTGGGGCCCGAAGCCGGAGCATGCGCGGTATTCCCTAACTTCATTTGCCCTGGCGGCAGCGGCGGCGATACTGCGCTGAGTACAGGTTGGGGGCCCCATGCTGCAGGCGAATCTGACCGTTGAAGACGCGAAGGATGGAGCAAATGCCGCCCAGCTGTTCCTCAACGTCAGTCCCGTGGACATGTCTGCTCCGGGCCGCAATTCGCCCGTGCCGGGCGCACCGCCGCTGTCCAGCATCGTTGCCCGGGCGCGCGAACTGGTGCCGATGCTGTCGGCCGGCGCGGCGGGTGTGGAGGCGGCGCGACGGGTTTCGCCCGAGACGATCCAGTCCTTCCGCGAAGCGGGATTCTTCAAGCTCATGCAGCCGGCACGTTATGGCGGCTATGAGTACGGTTTCACGGCCTTCATCGACGTGATTTCCGAGCTGGGCCGAGGCTGCACATCCTCGGCCTGGAACTGCGCCATCGGCGCGATTCATCAATGGCTCATCGCGGGCTTCCCGGAAGCTGCGCAGGATGATGTCTGGAAGCAAGACCCGGATGCCTTCGCCTGCGTCTCCTACACGCCCACCGGACGTGCCCAGGTGGTGGACGATGGTTTCCTCGTCGAGGGTCGCTGGCAGTTTGTTTCCAACGTCGACAACTCGGAGTGGGTGATTCTCGGCGCCCAGTTCCCCGCATCCGTGAGCGGTGCGCCACCGCAGCCGGGCTTCGTGCTGGTACCGCGATCGCAATGGCGGATCGAAGACAACTGGCACGTGGCGGGGCAGGCGGGTACCGGCTCCAAGACGGTACTGATCGACGAGCCGGTGTTCGTTCCGGCACACCGACGACTCATGGTCGCGGCGGTGGCATCCGGATC
>Ga0335070_10003914_pt1 | contig 17349 bp, 17 predicted proteins | sample Lox_Sample_13_FD_206722 | JGI IMG/M metagenome (GOLD analysis project Ga0335070, IMG submission 206722) | Soil microbial communities from Loxahatchee National Wildlife Refuge, Florida, United States - Lox_Sample_1.3 | ecosystem: Environmental > Terrestrial > Soil > Wetlands | place: USA...
GCCAAAGGATGGCCGAAAATGTCGGATGGCAAGCGATTCGGATGGTAGCGTATTGGACTATTCAATCACTTAGGGTCATTTCCGAGACACGCGAACTTCTACGCCCTGCCACGATATCGTGCCGCTGCCCGAGGCGAATAAGGGTACGTGGTGTGTAGAACTTGGGGGTTGATTTGGGCATCGATTTGAAATAAATTAAGGAGCAACGGGAACTTTCTAAAAATACTTTAAGATTTTCAATCAAATACAGTGAATTCCCTATTTACGGCATTAACCCTTTTCTCGTAGAGTACGAATAAATCTCTTTGTCATTGTAGGATGCTTGAGGCCGCTCTTGATTAGAATGAGACTACCTTTCGCCATAAACATTTGCCTTTTACTCACGGGACTGATTTTTTTTCATGGCTCCCTCTATGCTCATATAGAGGAATCAAAAGATATTTCCGGCATCGGAGTCGATGAGAAGCTTGGTCAATTTGTCCCTCCCGACCTAACCTTTCACGACGAGGACGGCCACCCGGTCACACTCAAACAATTGATTCAGACGCCCATCATTCTTACCCCTGTCTATTTACATTGCCCCAACGTCTGCAGTCTTCTGCTGCAGAACTTGGCGGACGTCTTGAACAGAATGCCGGCCGAGCCAGAAGAAGAATACAAGGCGATTTCGGTAAGTTTTGATGAAACAGAAAAGCCGGATCTTGCCCTTCAAAAGAAAAAAATGTATCTGAAAATGATTCAAAAGCCTTTCCCCGAAGGTGCCTGGAGATTTTTGACGGGAGATAAAGAGAATATTCGCAAATTAACGGATGCCGTAGGCTTTCACTTCAAAAGAGTGGGAGAGGATTTCGAGCACCCGGTTGTGATCATCATTCTCGCCTCTGACGGCAAGATCACGCGGTACATGTACGGGGCAAATCCTCTTCCTTTCGACCTCAAAATAGCCCTCGTCGAAGCTTCTCAAGGCAGGATAGGGCCCACGATTGCCAAGGTCGCTCGCTTCTGCTTTCGTTATGATCCAAAAGCCAATAAGTTCGTCTTCAACACGCTGAAAGTGACCGGATCCGTCACCTTGTTTTTTGCGTTATCCTTCATCACTTTTCTTATTTTCAAAGGCAAAAGACAGCACCCCAAAGAGGAGCAAAAGGAATGACAACCACCGGAGCGGCGGTGACCTTTCACCCAAGAACCAGTTTCTATGAAGACCCGGGTCGCTATCGCGGAATCCTTTCATGGATTCTTACGTCAGATCACAAAAGGATCGGTCTTCTCTACTTCATTTTTGTCATCGCCTTCTTTTTTACCGGAGTTGTCCTGGGATTCTTCATGCGTCTTGAAATGATTGCCCCCGGCGGGGCGATCATGAAACCTCAGACGTACAATTCTCTCTTTACGTTGCACGGGATCACCATGATTTTTTTGGTCGTCATCCCTGCGATTCCGACCGTTTTTGGAAATTTCTTTCTCCCGATTCAGATCGGCGCCAGGGATGTTGCCTTCCCGAGAATTAACCTTTTGTCCTGGTGGCTTTACATCTTCGGAGCAGCGATCGTCGCCCTCTCCGTCTTCACCGGCCAGGGACCTCCTGATACGGGGTGGACGTTCTATGCGCCGTATAGCCTCAGGACGACGGTCAATATCCCCCTTGCGGTTTTTGGTGTTTTCATCCTGGGCATGTCGTCTATTTTGACGGGGATTAACCTCGTGACGACGACTCACAGACTCCGAGCCCCCGGTATGACCTGGAAGCGTCTCCCTCTCTTTGTGTGGGCGATTTACGCGACATCATGGGTTCAGATTCTTGCCACTCCAGTGATCGGAATCACCATGGTGCTCATCTTCCTCGAGCGATTCTTTGGAGTGGGGGTATTCGATCCCGCCAAGGGGGGCGACCCTATCCTTTATCAACACATGTTCTGGATCTACTCCCATCCGGCCACCTACATTATGATCCTTCCGGCCATGGGGATCGTCTCGGACGTGGTTCCGGTGTTTGCCAGGAAGAAGATTTTCGGATACATGGCGATTGCTCTCTCGGGCATGGCGATTGCCGCCGTGGGATCGCTCGTCTGGGGGCATCACATGTTTGTTAGCGGACAGAGTGATTTTGCTGACCTCCTCTTTTCCCTTCTTACTTTTTTGGTCGCCGTCCCCAGTGCGATCAAGGTCTTCAACTGGGTCGCGACTCTCCATAAAGGCTCCATCGTCCTTGAACCCCCTCTCCTTTTTTGTCTCTCCTTCATCTTTCTCTTTTCGATCGGCGGGCTGACAGGCTTGATCCAGGGCGCCCTGGCGCCCAATATGCACCTTCACGACACTTATTGGATCCCGGCCCATTTCCACTACATCATCTTTGGCGGAATGGGATTCGGCCTTTTCGCAGCCTTCCATTACTGGTTCCCCAAAATGTTTGGCCGCATGTATAACCGAAAAACAGCAAAGATGGCATGGGTCATTATGTTTGTCGGGTTTAACGTATTCTACTTCTCCATGCTCCTTTTGGGCTGGGAGGGGATGCCCCGGAGATATTACGACTATCTCCCCCAATTTCGGCCCCTTCATCTGACAGCGACCTTCGGTTCTTGGATTCTCATCGCCGGGTTGGTCGTCATGTTCGCCAACCTCTTCCATGGACTCTTTAAGGGAGAAAAGGCCGAGGACAACCCTTGGGAGGCGGCAACGCTCGAATGGCAAATCTCCTCGCCTCCTCCCACAGAGAATTTTGAGAAAATTCCGGTCATCGACCACGGCCCTTATGATTTTAAGGAGTTTTCAAAAAATGGATGAGGCGAAGACAATCGTTCTTGAAGAATCCAATACCAGCGCAAAATTGGGCATGTGGCTTTTCATTCTGTCCGAGCTTCTCCTCTTCGGTGGAATGTTCATCCTATATTCCGCGTACCGGTACAAAAACCCCGTCGATTTTCATCATGCCTCGCGGGAGCTTGAGGTACTTCTGGGAACCTTCAACACCCTGATCCTCCTGACGAGCAGTTTAAGCGTGGCCGCTTCCATTTCGGCCCTTCAAAGAGGACAGAGTAAACTATCCATGGTCTTGCTGATGGTCACGATGGCCCTTGGCCTCCTCTTCCTGTTTAACAAGGGCTTTGAATGGGGCGCGAAGATCGAGCACGGTATTTATCCAAATTCTCCGGCCCTATTGGCCCGAGCGAAGGGGGAGGTCCTCTTCTTCGGCCTTTACTACGTGATGACGGGACTCCACGGGCTGCACGTTCTTGTGGGGATCTGTATTCTCTGCGGGATGTTGATATTGATTGCCAAGGACAAGCTTAACCCGACGCGCTTCGTTCCCTTGGAAAACGCCGGGTTATACTGGCACCTGGTCGATATCATCTGGATCTTTCTGTATCCCTTGTTCTATTTGATCACATGAGATAGATCGATTTCCGAGGAACTGCCATGGAACCCGAAAAAAAACCTCACGGGACAGAATATCGAACCTACACCCTGGTCTGGATGGGGTTAGTCGTCCTGACAGGATTGACGTTCAGCGTTGCCGGGATGGAACTCGGCGGCTGGACTGTTCTCATCGCCTTGGCGATCGCGGGGACGAAGTCCGGACTGGTCCTAAACTATTTCATGCACCTCCGGTCCGAGAGACTACTCATCTTCAGAGTGATTATCCCCTTGGTCATGGCCGTTTTCCTCGTTTTCGTCCTCCTGACCTTTGCAGACCTGGCCTTTCGAGGTGGAGCGAGATGATTTTTTCAGGATCGACCGGTTTATCCGGCAGGGTCGTCGATAACGTCTTTCTCTACATTCTTGTCATCTGTGTTTTCCTCTTGGGGCTCATCACTTTCCTGATGGTTTACTTCGTCATCCGCTATCGCCGGGAAAAACACCCCAGGTCGGCGGACATCGAAGGAAGCACCTGGCTGGAAATCACCTGGACCGTTGTACCGACCCTGATCGTTCTCACTATGTTCTACTATGGATTGACGGGCTTCGAATTCTTGAAGAAGGTTCCTGAGGGAGCGATGATCGTCAAGGTGGTCGCGCGCCAGTGGTCCTGGCTCTTTCAGTACGAGAATGGAGTCCAAGACACGGAACTAAGAGTTCCTCTGGGGAAGCCTGTTAAGCTGGTCATGAATTCACTCGATGTGATTCACGGTTTCTACATCCCCGCCTTCCGCGTCAAACAAGATATCGTCCCGGGGATGACGAACGTCTTATGGTTTCAACCAACCCAGGAAGGGACCTATGATGTTCTGTGTTCTCAATACTGTGGCCTGCAGCATTCTCACATGCTCTCGAAGGTCATCGTCCTTCCGGAAGAAGGGTTCACAAGCTGGTACCAGGGCAAGGAACGGGAAGTGGCGACAAAAGGCCCTCTCCCGGGAGCTCAACTCTACCAGGTGAAAGGGTGTGTTGCCTGCCACAGCACGGATGGAAGTCCCCGGGTGGGACCGACCTTCAAGGGTCTTTTGGGAAAAAAGGAAGAGGTCACGAGCGGGGGGAAGAAGGAGACCTTGGTCGTGGATGATGCCTTCATCAGGAAATTCATAACCGAGCCCAACGTGGTCCATATTGAAGGATACCCGCCCATCATGCCCAAAATAAGCGTGACCGATGAGGAGCTTACGGCACTGGTCGATTATATTAAGAGTTTGAAGTGAGGGAGCATTTGAAGACAACGGCTGTAACCCTTCGAGGCATCACCCTTCGCCCGGTTTTCTCACTCAGGGAATGGGTCAATCTTCTTCTTGATCTTGCGAAGATAAGAATTTCCCTTCTCGCTACTTTTTCAACGGCCGCGGGTTATCTTCTCACGACGGAAAAGATCACGGTCCAGATGTTTGTGCCGACCGCGGCCGTTTTCCTCCTTGCATGCGGTTCCTGCGCCCTCAATCAATATCAAGAAAGAGAAATAGACCAACGGATGGAGAGGACAAAATCGAGGCCCATCCCTTCTGGAAGGATGAATCCTGAGACTGCTCTGCGGATTTCATTCGGTCTGATTCTTTCGGGGGCTCTTACCCTCTTTTTCGGGGTCGGGAACCTGGCATTGGCTTTGGGCCTTTTTGCGGTGCTCTGGTACAACTGGATCTACACGCCCCTTAAGCAGAAGACGGCCTTTGCAGCCGTCCCGGGTGCTTTGGTCGGAGCAATACCGCCTGTCCTCGGATGGGTCGCCGGAGGAGGAGAAATACTCGATTCCAGGATCGAGGGGGTTGCCCTCTTCTTTTTCATGTGGCAAATCCCTCATTTCTGGCTCCTTCTTCTGGATGCTTCAAGAGATTACGAGAACGCTGGCTTTCCTTCCCTCACAAGAATCTTTTCGACAGAACAGATGAAAGGAATCATTTTTATCTGGCTTCTGTCGACAGGAGTTTCCTCCCTTATCATCCCTCTCTTCGGCTTCTTAAGTTCCTTCATTTTCTCTATTTTATTAATGGCCGCAGTGTCTTGGCTCTTTTGGAGTGCCGTCATTTTTCTAAGATCTCATGAGGATAAAGACTCGTTGAGGGCCACCTTCATCAAATTGAATATTTATGCCGTTCTTGTCATTTCACTCCTTTCTGCAGACAGATTGCTGAGGTCATGACTTTGAAGTGATGAGGCGTCCGCGGCCGGATTTTGGGTTGACAGATTCGGACGCTTGCGAATAAACTGAAACTATGAAAAAGAAACTTGCTTTTCTTGCGGTGGTCGTCTTGATTCTTCTGATCGTCACCGTGGCATGGTTTCGTTTTCGGGTTCCGACGAAATCCCTCATTTTCTCCGTTTTCCCATTTTTGAGGAGCGAACCTGTCGATCAACCCGTCCGTTTCAATCACATTCATCACCAGGAAGTCGCCCGGTTGAATTGCTTTTTTTGCCATCAATATGTCCGCGAGCACCGCGCTGCAGGGATTCCAAATATTGAACTCTGCCGAGTGTGCCATTCCAGCGATGCGATCAGCAAAAGACCCGAGGCAATAAAAGTTTTCGGATACGTGAAGGAAGGTAAACAGATCCCCTGGCAGCGGATGTATGAGCTCCCGGCCTTTGTCGTCTTTCCTCATTGGATCCATATCAAGAACAACATCGATTGCTCCACTTGCCACGGGATTACCGGAACAAGCGATACACCTATAAAAATGGTCGACCGTGATTATATGGAGTGGTGTGTAGACTGTCACAAAAAAAGGGGCGCAAGTACGGACTGCTATGCGTGCCACTCCAGTTGATGAAAGGACCGATGGGGGGATGGGGGGATAAGGGATAGGGATAAGATGACGCGGTGACGTGGGGATGCGGAGACAAGAATGTGAAGAAAAGATGATCGATATTCCATTACTCCAACACTCCATTTGTCGAAATATATTGATTAAGCGAATGGAAAAAAGATGAGAATCAATAGAAGAACATTGCTAAAACTCATTGGAGCCGCGACGTGCGGAATGGCCTTGCCGAAAAGACTCCTTCATGCCCTGCCCAAAGAGGGGGAATGGATTCCGTACGAGGAATATTGGTCCACAGGCGTCTGTCTGCAATGTCCGAGCGGATGCGGCCTTCAAATCCGATCGGTCAATCACTGGCCGGTCAAATTGGAAGGAATAAAGGATTACCCCATCAACAAGGGCCGACTCTGCCCAAAGGGTCAATCGGGCCTCCAGGTTCTTTACGATCCGGATCGAATCCGCTCTCCGTTGAAGAGAAAAGGCAAGAGGGGTGAAGGGAGCTGGGAAAAGATTTCCTGGGAGGAAGGCATTCGGCTCGTCATCGACAGATTAAAGACCTTACGGCAACAGGGAAACCCTCAAAGTCTTATGGCTTGGGGAGGACGGTACCGCGGTCACATGGGCGAATTGATGGCGCGGTTCATGGAAGCCTATGGGTCTCCCAACCACCTCGCGAACTCTGCCAGGGGCTCGGAGGGCATTCTGAAAGGCCATCTCTTCACCATGGGGGTAAGAGATTTTCTCGCAATCCACTGGGAGGAGGTGAATTACGTCCTTTCCTTTGGAGCAAGCCTTTTGGAAGCTTCGAGGCCTTCCATGAGAAACCTCTGGGGTTACGGGTTTCTGAGAAGGGGAAGGCCGGGGATCAGGGGAAAGATTGTCCAGATCGAACCGAGATTTTCTATGACCGCATCCAAAGCAGACCAGTGGGTTCCCATTCAACCTGGAACCGATGGAGCGCTGGCTTTGGGGATCGCTCATTGGATGATCAAGGAGAAAAGATACGACCGACAGTTCGTGGATCGATATACCTTTGGATTCGAGGATTGGAAAGACCCCGACGGGAAAACTCGTATGGGTTTCAGCACCCTTGTGCTCAAAGAATATTCTCCCAAACAGGTTTCTTCGTTAACAGGGGTCTCTGAAGAGATCATCATTCAGTTGGCAGAAGAATTTTCATCCCATCTCCCCGGCATCGGTATTTCCGGGAGAGGGGTGGGTATGCAGACCAACGGAACTTACAGCCAGATGGCAATCGATAGCCTCAATGCGCTGGCCGGTTCGATCGATTCTCCGGGAGGACTCCTTCGGCAAAGGAGGCCCCCCTTCCAGAATTGGCCTGCTCTTCAGAAAGACGATATCGCTCGCAAGGGCTTCTCTAAACCCAGGGTCGACGGTGCCGGGACGATTCCCTTCCCTTTTGCTGAAGAACTCCCTTCCGCACTTCCGGAGAGGATCGAGAAAGGTGAACCTTACCCGGTGGACACCCTTCTCCTTTACTACACCAACCCTCTCTTCAGTCTCCCCGACCCTGAGAAACTCCGCAAGGCCCTGGACAAGGTTCCTTTTATCGTCAGCTTCTCACCTTTCATGGATGAGACGACCGCGCTTTCCGATTTGGTTCTTCCCGACGGAACCTATTTTGAGCGCTGGCAGGATGACCATGTGGAGCCCGGATTGGGATTTCCGATGTTCGGGCTGCGGAGCCCCACGCTGGATCCGCCTCTCTACGACACCCGCAATACAGGGGATGTCATCATCCAGATCGCAAAAGGAGTCGGCGGGAGCGTCGGCAAATCCCTTCCGTGGAAGGATTTCCAGGAGGCTTTGAAAGATTCTGTCAAGGGGGTTTTTGTCGCGAAACAAGGGTCTATCCAAGCGAAAGATTTTGAAGAGTTCTGGAATACCTTAATCGAGCGAGGAGGCTGGTGGGACCCTCATAACCCCTACGGAGAATGGAGGAGAAATTTCGAGACCCCTTCCGGAAAGTTTGAATTCTTTTCCCTGGCGATGGAACACGGTATGAAGAAGATCTCGAAGAGGAGCCAGAAGGATCAGGCGTACCTTTTAGGAGAACTGAAGATTGAGGCGAGGGGAGACAAGGTCTTTCTTCCCCATTTTGAAAAACCGAGATGGGTTGGGGAAGAAGGGAATTTTCCGCTCTATCTCATCAACTATAAACTGATGGCCATGGCAGAGGGAAGAGGAGCAAATCAACCTTATCTTCAGGAGATCATTGGACCCCATCTGTACGAAAAATGGGATTCATGGGTCGAGATCAATCCGGAAACTGCCAAGAGTCTGGGGATCAAGGATGGGGATCCTATTTGGGTGGAGTCTCCCGCAGGAAAGTTGAAATCGAAAGCAAGACTTTATCCCGGGACCCACTCGAAGTGCATTCATATCCCCTACGGCCAGGGCCACAAGGCTTATGGCCGCTGGGCAAAAGGGAGGGGGATCAATCCGAATCACCTTCTCGTAAGAGAATATGATCATCTGGGAGGGTTTGTTTCCTACTTTTCGACAAGAGTGAAAGTGTATAAAGCCTAATTGAAGTTCGGAGTATAGGACTTGACGCCATGCACTATGCGCTATGCCCTATGCCATGAGGTAAAGAAATGTACCGATGGGGGATGGTCATCGATCTGGATAAATGCACGGGATGCCAGGCTTGCGTCGTGGCCTGCCGGCAGGAGAATAATATCCCGATTATGGGAGAAAACTACGCCAAGCTGGGAAGGGCCAAATTCTGGATGAATCTCATCCATGAGATCAAGGGAGCCTACCCCGATGTGGAGATGCGTTTCGTCCCCCTCCCCTGTATGCACTGTGATAAACCGCCTTGTACGAAGGTCTGCCCCGTTGCAGCCACTTACAAAAATCCCGAGGGAATCGTCGCTCAAGTTTACCCCCGCTGCATCGGAGTCCGGATGTGCATCGCCAACTGTCCCTACACGGTCCGGTATTTCAACTGGTATGCACCTTCCTGGCCGGAAGAGTATCGGAAAGGGCTCAATCCGGATGTCTACCCCCGCAGGAAGGGGATTACGGAGAAGTGCAACTTCTGTGTCCATCGAATTCGAAACGCTAAGATGAAGGCGAAGAAAGAGGGGCGCGGGATTCGAGACGGCGAGGTCATTCCGGCTTGCGTGCAGACCTGTCCCAGCGAAGCCATCTATTTCGGAGATCTGAATGACCCTCAGAGCAGGGTTTCAAAGCTCTCGAAGAGCCGTCGAGCCTTCAGGCTTCAGGAAGAATTGGGAACCGAGCCAAAGGTCTTTTACCTCAAAGAAGGGGATTGGAAAGATGGATAACGAGGCCGTGGCCCGAAAATATCAAAACATCCTCAGTCCTCTGACCCGGGCCGGACGGCCCTTCTGGCTGGCGACCATCCCTCTCTCTGCGATCGTCCTCTGGTCTGTCTTTGCCTTCTGCTGGCAGTATTATTGGGGCCTGGGGGAAACCGGGATGGGCCACCCTGTTTCGTGGGCCTTCTACCTTATCAACTTTGTCTTTTTCATCGGAATCAGTCATGCCGGCACACTGATCTCTGCCATTTTAAGAATCACCCATGCAGGATGGAGGACGCCGATCACCCGGGCTGCAGAAGTGGTGACGGTCTTTGCCCTTGCGGCCGGTCCGACGAACATTCTTTTTGATCTCGGCCGTTCCATCAAGTTCCACTGGGTCGCCCTTCACGCCAACTTCATCTCCCCTCTTCTCTGGGATTTCACCTGCATCATGACGTATTTCGTCACCTGCGTCCTCTTCCTCTATGTTCTGATGATACCCGATATCGCCCTTCTGAGGGACCGGTTTCCGCGGCGGCGCTGGCTTTACAAACCCCTTTCTCTCGGCTGGACAGGGACGGAAAGGCAGGAGCGAATTCTCAACAAGCTGAGCGGTTTCCTCTGCATTGCCGTCATTCCGGTTGCGGTGAGCGTTCATACCGTGGTTTCCTGGGTCTTCGGAATGCAAATGCAGCCCATGTGGCACTCGACGATTTTCGGCCCCTACTTTGTCGCGGGGGCCATCTACTCCGGAATCGCCGTGATCATCCTCGTCGCCGCCCTTCTGAGAAGGATCTATCATCTTGAGGACTATCTTCAACCGAAACACTTCAACAACCTGGGACGCCTCCTGCTCACGATGACGCTTCTCTGGTTCTATTTCACTTTGGCCGAGTACCTCACGACCATCTATGGCAGCGGGGAAGCGGAGGTGGCAGTCTTTTGGGCGAAATTTACCGGGAAATACGCTATCCCGTTCTGGGCCATGGCGCTCCTCTGCTTCGTCATCCCTTTTTTCATCTTAGCCTTTAAGCGAACGCGTACGATTCTTGGAACGTCGATCGCTTCGGTGTCCGTTCTGGCGGGGATGTGGCTCGAACGCTTCCTGATCATCATTCCGACGCTCACGGAGCCGAGGCTTCCTTATGCCCGAGGCTCCTATGTCCCGTCGTGGGTGGAATGGTCGATGATGGCCGGCCTTTGCGCGGGCTTCACCCTGGCCATTATCCTCTTTTCCAAAATCTTTCCCGTCATTACCCTGTGGGAAATGGAGAAAGAGGAAAAGGAAAAGAGCGAAAGGATGCAAAGGTAAGAAAGAGAGCCGAAGCATCCAAGTGTTTCACGATGGAAGGAATTCATGTTTAAGAAAGTTCTCATTGCCAATCGAGGAGAAATCGCAGTTCGTATCCTCCGCGCCTGCCATGAACTGGGGATCTCGGTCGTGGCCGTTTATTCGGAACAGGATCGAGGGGCGTTGCATGTCCGTTATGCTGATGAAGCTTACTCGTTAGGGAGCGGAACCTCGGAAAATACCTACCTCGCCGGAGAGAAAATTCTAACGATCGCCGAAAAGGCGGGAGTCGACGCGATTCACCCCGGGTACGGATTCTTAGCTGAGAACCCGGAGTTCGCCCGGGCGTGTCAGGAAAAAGGAGTCGTCTTCATCGGGCCCTCCGGGGAATCTCTGGAAATCATGGGTCGAAAGCTGACGGCGAGATCGATCATGACCCGGGCCTCGATTCCCGTGATTCCGGGAGGCGAATTTCCTCTGGACGACAAAGAGGCCGCTCTGAAGGCGGCCCACGCTCTACGATATCCCGTACTCATCAAGGCCGTTGCGGGCGGTGGAGGGAAAGGGATCCGGCGAGTCGACCGGGAAGAACAATTTTTTGACGCGGTGCGCGTCGCAAAGACAGAGGCCAGGGCAGCCTTCGGAAACGAGGCCCTCTACCTTGAGAAACAGATCTCCCGTGCACGACACATCGAGTTTCAAATTCTGGCCGACCATCACGGAAACATCATCCATCTCTTTGACCGGGAGTGTTCCATCCAGAGGAGGTACCAAAAGATCCTCGAGGAATGCCCTTCACCTTTTCTCGATGAAACCACCCGCCTTCGAATGGCCGGGGTGGCCCTTTCCGCCGCCATCGCCGTCAAATATACCGGGGCGGGAACAGTAGAATTTCTTGTCGATCCGGAGAAGAATTTCTATTATCTCGAGCTCAACGCCCGTCTCCAGGTAGAGCACCCGGTCACGGAAATGGTGACCGGCGTCGATATCGTGAAGGCACAGATCCGCATCGCGGAAGAGGAGAAGCTTTCCCTGACTCAAAGGGACGTTCAACCGATCGGGGCTTCCCTGGTTTGCCGGATCTATGCGGAAGATCCCGAAACCAATTTCCTCCCCTCTCCGGGAAGAATTGAGAGGCTCCAGATCCCCAGCGGGCCGGGGATACGCGTCGACCTCGGAATCTATCCGGGGTACACCGTTCCCATCGACTACGATCCGATCATTGCGAAGGTCATTGCCTGGGGCCGAAATCGACCCGAAGCCATTTTACGAATGGATCGAGCTCTCCGGGAGCTCGTCATCCAAGGGGTGAAGACGACCCTCCCCTTCCATCGCTGGCTCATCAATCATCCATCCTTCGTTAAGGGGGATTTCGACACCACCTTCGTGGATCGAGAATACTTACGGAAGAGGCCGGAGCAGAAAGATACTTTCTGGGAGACGGCCTGTATTGCCGCTGCCATTCGAACCTATCAGAAAGACCGGAAGGGTGTCGGACACGAATACAGCGTCAAGATGGGCGATGCAACTTATGACGTAAGGGTGGAATCCCGAGGCCATCGACTCTATCGAGTTTTTCTCCTCAGTCACGACCACCAGGTTGATTTTTTCGAAGTCTCGGAGAATCTTTACTCGATGATCTGTGATGGTCATTCCTACGAAGTGGATATAACGGAAGAAAAGAATCTCTATCGGGTCTTCGTAGGGGGAAGGAGCTACTCGCCTCAAATCCTTGGACGGGGAGAAAGGTTTCCATCTCCCGTCGAAGACAAGAAAACCCTTGCTTCTCGTAAAGGGGTGGTGACCTCCCCGATGGCCTGTAAGATCGTCAAGATTCTGACCAAGGCTGAAGAGATCGTGCAAATCGGGCAAGAGCTTCTCATCACAGAAGCCATGAAGATGGAAATGCCCATTCCCTCTCCCATGAAGGGAAGAGTCAAGGAGATTTTGGTGAAGGAAGGGGAAACCGTAGATGCAGACGCAACGCTCATCACCTTGGCTCCTCTTTGAAGAAGTTTTCTCCCCCTGAGAAGCTGTGTCACAACGGAACGTCTGAGGGGAGCTGTGTTGTAACCCCGGATCTGGCGGAAGAAACAATCGGGTTCCAAGTCTTAGGACGCGGTTCTTTTAGGAATGGTGAACGGGTACTTGTAGAAAATGGAATTATCTCAGGGGCATGGAACCCCTGAATCCCATATCTCATAAGGTTGCCGCCCTAAGACTTTTTCCACCCGACACTCTTCCGGCAATGCATCCCACGTGGGACATGGGGTGGGGCGGGGTCCGGTTAATATAAAATCCAAAGATCATGGAGGGAGAAAAATGAAAGGATGGACATGGATGGTAATGGTCGGATCTCTTTTTCTTTTCGCATCACTCGGCGTCGCTTTCGGAGACCCTCAGCCCCCCAAGAAGACGCCTGATCTGGTAAACCTGGGCAAGAAACTCTACGAACAGAATTGCGTCCCCTGCCACGGGGCAAAAGGGGAGGGAAAGGGCGCGCTTGCAGATACCCTCACGCCTCACCCGTCAGACTTCGCCCTGCCTCTGAAAGACTGGCCCAATACAAAAGGAAATCCAGAGAAAATCTTTGGAGTGATTACTAAGGGCATTCCAAATTCGGCCATGGTGGGATGGCCCCAAATATCGGAAAAGGAGAGATGGGGATTGGTCTATCGAGTCATGGAGTTTTCCGTACCGCCGGGGAGGAAGGGGAAATAAGGATTGGGGGATTGGGGGAACAGGCGTGAAGAGGGAACTACCCTTCTTTCTTCTCTTCATCCTCCATTTTTTTCAGGAAGGCTTGAATGTAAACCACCTTATCTTCTTTCAAGCTCTCTTCCCCTTTTTGCGGTTCAGGAATATTTCCGGACCGCTTATAAACCTCCTCGAGCTGGCGGATAACCTCCTGGAGCTTAGGATCCTCTTCCACCAAATGGTTGACCTGCTGATCGAAATATTCACCGGCCTTTTCGAGATCGGAGAGGTCAAGTTCCATGTGGGTCAAACTCATCAATTTTTTCAGGACTGAGCAGACCGCTTTTATATTCTTCGTCTGAAGATATTGCGGGACATGGCCCCAAAGGCTGACGGCCTTCAATCCTTTCTTTCTTGCGGCCTCGAGAATAAACGTATGGATGCTGATGGGGCCGGAATATTCCGTCAGCCCCAGCCCGACCCGGATCACTTTTTCCCTCAACTCCTCATGATTGAACAGGGCGCTGACCATGGGAGGGTAGGTGTGAGGGATGTAATCGTAAGTACCGCCAATGGTGAAGATCTGGGCGACATTGAATCTTTCCGCCAAGTCGAGGAGAAGGTGAGCAAACCGATCCCATCGAAGATGAGGCTCAACCCCGCGGAAGAGGATAAGATCGTTGAAAAGAGGAGCCTTCACATAGTAAAAATCGTTGGCCGGCGACTTCAATTCGATCAGCCTCCCCTCCTTAATGACCGCCATCGGCCGCAGGGAAGAAATTTGATAGAAATTCTCCGTCTGAACGGAAGCGAATCTCTTCGCCTTCAGGTTGTCGATCAAATGCTGAAGGGCGTAAGAAGAAACCTCTCCTGCATTCGGCCACCCTTCAAACCCGATGACCATACAGGGTTTATTAAGATTTGGACTCTCCGAGTAAATGATTTCTTCCGTAGGGCTCATTCCACAATCAGTATAGCCGAAAATCTCAAAAAACGCGACATCACGGCAATTCAGAACGGTTGATCAGTCTTCCGGCTGTCACCTGACCCAGGACCACCACATCTTCCAGCGTAAGATAATGGTCCACAGAGGCATCGAAAAGAAGCTGGACGGACGGCGGAAATTCTTCGTCCCCCTCCCAAAGAACGTACTGAAGCGCCACGCGGGGGAAAGCATGAAGTATAAAGGAAGCATCCCCGATCTCAACACGTTCCCCTCCAGATCGGATGCCCGTCTCTTTAAACGACCGGGCGGACTTGCCAAACCTCCTCTGCAATGGCTCCGTCACCCTCCTGGCAAAAACACCCGCGTAGAGGAGGCCTCCCGGAATATCTTTGTAGGCCACCCATTTTCCCGTGACAGGAGAACCGTCTGCACGAATCAGATAATGGAGGAGAAGAATGCGGGTCACCAGGGAAACCACCTTCTTAGACGGGGAGTAGAATTCCACTTGAGGAAACTGAATTGTATAGGGCTCCAAAAAAAAGTTAAGGGTTATCTTCTCTTCACCTTCTCCTTTTTCATAATTTGCCCCCGCCTTTTTCGCCCTTTCCTCGAGATTCATCCCCTGGATGGAAGAGCAGGCAAGGTCAAATGTCTGTTGATAATTCTTCTGTTTGGAAAGTTCCATGACTCCCTTCAAAACCGCATAGGCTCCTCTCCCTCCCCCCTTAATTTAAGGGGGGATAGTGGGGGGTTACCATTTTCATCGGTCTTGGGTGCCCTTTGGGCATGGCTAATTTATTTGGGATTTGGTGCTTGGAACTTGGTGCTTCCATCACCCGATCTCTTGCCTCAGCTTCCTTATCGTTTCTTCATAGTCGTTTGTTTTAAAGATACCCGTGCCGACGACGAAGATATCGGCGCCGGCCGCTGAAACGTCTCTGATATTTTCAACCTTCACCCCGCCGTCAACTTCTATCTCCAAAGGGTAACGGTTTTGATCGACGATCTTCCTCAATCGTTCGATTTTTTTCAGGGTAGAGGGAATAAAGGATTGTCCGCCAAACCCGGGGTTGACCGACATGATCAGAATTAAGTCGATTTCATCGAGAACGGGGAACAGTGTTTTTAGCGGAGTCGCGGGTTTGAGGACAATGCCCGGCCTCGCGTTCAATTGTCGAACCTTCTTGATCGTCCGTCTGAGGTGGGGACATACCTCCGCATGGACTGTAATCCAATTGCCCCCCGCCTGGACAAACGGATCGATATAGCGGTCAGGGTTTTCGATCATTAAATGGACATCCAAGGGCAAAGAGGTCAACTTCCTCAATCCCTGGACCACCAGAGGCCCAATGGTGATGTTGGGGACAAAGTGACCATCCATCACATCGACATGGATCACATCGGCTCCCGCCTTTTCAACGGCACCCACCTCGTCGGCCAGGCGGCTGAAATCAGCAGACAAAATCGAAGGCGCTATTTTTTTCACGAATTCCCTCCCCCTGTATTCATGGAACAAAATTTTTCACTCGCATACTAGAAAAGCATGGACAACGGCAAAGTCGCGGCTCTCATCGGCGAGGAAACGTACAATAACGAGAAGATCTTTTCCGTAAAAATATGATACAAAAGAGAGAGGGAATTGGCAAGCATTAAGAAGTCAACAGCGCATATCACCGGCCGAATTTCTATTTCTTATAACTCAAAACTCCACGGAACTATCATTCAATCTATCTCATATCCAGGATCTTTCTTTTCTCCTCCTCTATCTCATCCAGGATTTCTTGATCCAGGGTTCCCTCCTCAAAAAACCCCCTGGCAAGAGTAAGGGCATGCTCGATTAAAAGGAGAGCCTCTTTCCCTCTCCCTTTACTTTCATAGACCAGGGCAAGTCCTTCGTACCCATCATGGTGCTCCGGTTCGGCGAGGATCAACTGTCCAAATTTCTTCTCGGCTCCTTCCAAATCGCCGGATCTCAGCATCCTCATACCGTCTCGCCACCAGTCGTCGTCATCCTCCTCGTGGGTCCGGATGTTAGGGTGCCTCTTCTTTAATTCAGTTAAGAACCTTTCAATCCTGGGATCTATTCTTCTTTTCTCGTCCCCTTCTTGTTCTTTACCGAATTGCATATTCTCTAAAAGCTGATCGATCTTTTCAGGCCTTCGGGATTTGTATTCTTTCAGAATCTTGCGGTAGCCTTCGAGAGGAAAAGGTTTCTTCTCTTTAAGTACCTCGAAAATAAACTTGACCAGGATAATATTGAGAAGATGAATGGCTTCATGTCGGCTGCACTTTTTCCTGAGCATGGCATTATAGAATTGGAAAGCCTCGATGGGATCGCGGTCTTGAATCTGCTTCTCCGCGATAGCATGTAACGTCACATGCAAAAAGGGATTCACTCCAGTCTCAGGGTCGTATTCATGGTCGACCAGAGCATCAGCAAATTCAAATTGATTGAAATATTCGTCAGAATGGTCGAGCATGATCCTCCCAAGATGCTGTTCCTCGTCGGTTAAGTCCTGTAACTCACCACTTTGGGCCTTTTTCCAGATTTCATGGAAATGTTTTCGATTTATTCCTCGAAGCGTTCGAAAAATAGAATCATCCATTTCGTTTGAACGATCACCAAGATTCATAGGTCCCAAGCATTTTCCTCCAGGATTTCTTTGAACCGTTGTTTCCTGATCCGTATCGGCTGTTCACAGAAGATCTGGTATGCCCTTTTTCTCTTCTTTGGTTCAGGAACCTTGTTGCTGAGATAATGGACAATCGCTTCCTGGATGACATCGCTCAAGGGCCTCCCCTCTTCAAAGGCGCGATGCTTTGCGAGCTTAAGGACTTCCTCTTCCAGAAGGGTGCCAACTTTTCTTTTCATTCTTTGCTCCATTGCTCCAAGGCCCAGCCACAGAGTCAAGATCCGTCGGGCTTAACCCGCCAACTCCG
>Ga0335070_10003916_pt1 | contig 17347 bp, 8 predicted proteins | sample Lox_Sample_13_FD_206722 | JGI IMG/M metagenome (GOLD analysis project Ga0335070, IMG submission 206722) | Soil microbial communities from Loxahatchee National Wildlife Refuge, Florida, United States - Lox_Sample_1.3 | ecosystem: Environmental > Terrestrial > Soil > Wetlands | place: USA: Florida...
TTCCGACAATTTCCGAGTGGCCCGTCAACCGCCAGATGACGGGACGTGACACAACTCCAGTTGTCAAGCTCGTTTGCGAGCGTCAAGTGATGCGCAGTCGACGTAAAGCTATGGTAGGTCCAGATCGAGAGCGTAGATTTCGTCGGTACTCAAATCGCGGGTAAAGAGTGCCGAGCCGTCGGGAGCAACGCCGCTCCAGCCATAGGCAGGAGGAGCTAAGTACCTGGACAGCCCATTTAAATCGACCAGAAGTTCCGAGTGGGTCTGGCCGACCTTAACCCTGCGAAACGTCGGATGGCCCGTGAAGGCGCCGTCGTAGTAAAGATAGCTTCCATCTTGCGACCAGTTGACATAACCCACCGCGCCCGGCTCAGTAATCCAGTCCGACCACCTTTGGGTCTTGAAGTCAAAGAGCAGCAGTTTTGTAGAATCCAGGTTAAGCGCCGCCAGATACCGGCCATCGGGCGACCATCGTGGGCTGAAAAGATTCTCCGAACCAGGGACAGCAGAGACCCGATGAGTGACGAGGTCGAGGATAGAGATGGTCTGTCCTTCGGAACCCGAGGCCCCATTTCGTCCAAAGGCGATTTTCTTGCCTTCGGGGGACCAGGTCGCGTCCAACTGGGGCTGGTTTTCCATGAGCATTTGCTGGGGTGCACCGCCTTGGGCAGAGATCAGAAACGCCTGGGAAGGCCGGCCGGGCTGATCAGCTACGTAGGCAATCTGGGTAGCGTCGGGAGACCAGTGAGGCAGGCCGGCCAAGACCGGCGGATAGGTTAGTTGCAGGCGATCGCTGCCGTCCACGCGGCTGCGCCAAAGTGTGCGATCGGGATAGGAAACATAGGTGACCCACTTGCCGTCACGCGAGAACTCCAGTTCGCCCGCCGATATCCCCGCAAGAAACGGCACGAATTGCTTGGATTTGGGGTCGTAGCGGACGAGTTCTCCGCGGCCCTGCAGCGCACTTACAAACAGTTTCTTGCCATCGGCACTGGGCAGCAGGCTTTCGAACGACAGCGGACCGGTGGTCAGCTGGAAGGGTGCGGAAGAATGCCGATGAAACAGCCCCGCTGATTCGCGCATCGCCCAGACATTCGCTCCAGAAGCAGTTGAGTTCAGGAAAAAATAGTAGCGGCCGTCCGGCGTCCATGCACCACAGCATTCGCTGGGGGGGGTATGCCATCCCGACAGTACGGGATGAAGATCGCTGCCGTCCGAACGAATTTCCCAGAGCGAGTAAGAGTTGTTCTGGGACCGTTGGATCGTGAAGCGAATACGGGTTCCATCCGGAGAGAAGCGGGGCAAGATAGGCGTGCCCGACACCGTGAGCAGCTTGTGCGGGTTTGTTCCATCGTCGTTCGCCTGGTATATGTCGGAGGCCTTGAAAAACACCAAGTGGCGGCCGTCGGGCGACCATGCGCCATCATGGCCGACAATATCGCCGAGACGGCGAGGGGCTCCCGACGGCAGAGGCAGACTCCACAGGGGGTCCTCGGCCTCGGTTCCTACAAAGCTTCCCGTCAAGAGCTGCGTATGATCGGGCGATATGTCCTGGGCGCCCGCATTGACAAACGGAGTTGGAATCGGGGAGGTGTCGCCTCCAGCGATGGAAACCTGCACGATCCGGTATGGATCTCCCCGCTCATTTAGGTATAACCGGGAGCCGTCGGTCGCGGCGACGCTTTTAGAGACGCCGTCGCGAGTGAGCTGCGCAGTGGACAGCACTCTGGGTAGAGGCGGCGAAGAGCTGAGCCACGCAAACGTCGCTGCAAGAACAACGATCACAAGTACGATTGCGACCGACCACTGCCAGCTGAATTTGCGAGCTGGGGCCAGACCGGCTACGGCCTCGACTTTCCCGGAGGTCGTGTCCCGCTTCAGTCGCTTCAGGTCGGCCCGAAGCTCGGCAGCGGACTGGCAGCGAATGTCGCGGTCTTTCTCCAGCGCCTTGTTGATGATCCATTCCAGTTCGGCGGGCACGTTGGGATTCAGCCGCACTGGAGCTACGGGGGCATGTTCCAGAATCGCGTTGAAGATCAACGCCGAAGTCTCGCCCCGGAAGGGCAGCGTTCCCGTACACATCTCATACAGCACCGCCCCGAACGAGAACAAGTCCGTGCGGGTGTCGAGTTCCTTCCCTCGCACCTGCTCCGGCGACATATACGCCACGGTGCCCAGAGCGCTGCCGGGACTCGTGAGATGCTCCTCGGACTCGATGGTCGCGGCGCTGAAGGCAACGCTCTGCGGCTTCAGGGAGACCTTCGCTAGCCCGAAATCGAGAATCTTCGCCTGACCTCTGTTCGTGACGAAAATGTTCGCGGGCTTTATGTCCCGATGGACGATGCCCTTGGAGTGTGCCGCGTCTAGAGCATCGGCCATCTGGACGCCCAGATCAAGCACCGTCTCGATCTCCAGCGGCTTGTCGGCGATACGATGCCGGAGCGTCTGCCCCTCCAGCAGTTCCATGGCGATGAAGGTTCGCCCGTCGGCCTCGTCAATCTCGTAGATCGTGCAGATGCTCGGGTGGTTCAGAGAGGACGCGGCCTTGGCTTCCCGCTGAAAACGGCTGAGGGCTTGTGCGTCGTTGGCGAGCTCGTCAGGAAGGAACTTCAGCGCGACGTGGCGGCCGAGCTTGAGGTCCTCCGCCTCGTACACAATACCCATCCCGCCGCCGCCCAACTTCTCCACAATGCGGTAATGCGAGATGGATTGGCCAATCATTCCGGAGATGCCTGGCTCTCGGGTCAGTTCATCTTAAAGACGCGGCATTCGCCAGTCAACGAATGACCAGGTCTACTCTAGCGCGGCAAACTCGGAGCATTTGCTCTGGGAAGGGCAACCGTGGAAGTTGCGAGATGGCTCCTGGATGGTCGGCAATTGGGAAGTCAACTTCTGGTTTGCCCGTCATTCAGCCAAAGGAATTTAAGAGTCGAATCTCGCACCGCTTTTGCCGGCGACCAACCCAATGGCTTCCCTCTCACCTCCGGTTCGGCGTTGCTCGGCAGGCTTTCTCTCACGTCGTTCTATCCTCTGAGCGGCCGCCGTGAGTCCCCATCCAAGTACCAAACAGACGAGTACTTTGATAGCCAAACTCGTTGCCGCGGATTCCAACCGGTAGACGCTTTTCAATTCCGGACGCAACGCGAACGTAGGGGCACCCAGAAGGCCACACAGCCCCCAGGCAGCAATGAAGAAGCTGACGTAAGCCGCCAGGCGCAAGTCAGACGCGGCCCTCGTGGGACCACTGACGTGGCGCCGGGTTTCTGCCCAGTCCAGACAGGAGGTCAAGAAGCAGAAAAGAATCAAACCGCCGCCAACCCCAAAGGCAGCGGCATTGTGCAAAGGCGTCGACCAGAATGCGAGCCAGAGCAACAGCAACATGCCGCCTACCGCAAGGAGCAGTAATCGCAATTTGCCAATGGCACTATAGACGGCTGCACCAAGGGCTACGAGCATTGCTCCAAGCACACCGGAGCTTGCCCACGTCGTGAAGATTGCCGTTCCACCGTACGGCGTGTGGTCAGTACTCGCCCGAGATGCCAGTTTCAGCAGTGCTGGCACGTACAACCACGAAGAAACCCAGGCCACTCCGACGAGGTATATGGCTCCAATCCCGCCAATCACAGCCCCAACTCTTCGCGTATTCATCTTTGACGCACGTATTCTATTGTCGAGTAGCGAATTGACCGCGCTACCTCAAAATTGTGCTGAATCTTCCCTGGTGGAATCAGTGACGGGCATCACGAAAAGCCGAATATCTGGCAGGGTGAGCCTTCGGGTAGCAACGGTCGGTACGTTGGTTCTTTATTCACAGTGACTGTATTGGGAAGTGAGCTTCTGATTTGCGCGTCACCTGCCTACAATCGGCGTGAGCCGGCGATTTCCGGCTATGACGATGATAGCCTTATCGCTGTGCAGGTTGATCGCATGCTCGCGGCACCGTTACCCCAGGACGTTATCGCCCGGTACTTAGCGATTCTGGACGTGCCTCGGATGGACCCTAGCCTGCGAGGTCTCCGCGCCTTGGTGGCCGCCCATCTTACTCGCATCCCTTTCGAAAATATCTCCAAGCTCTTCTACCGCAAGCGCCTCAATCTGACGGACCTGCCTAGCATCAGCCTCTACCTTGATGGGATCGAGAAATACCATTTCGGGGGTACCTGCTATTCCAACAACTACTACTTTCACTTGTTGCTGCGAAGCCTCAGATACGAAGCAAAGTTGTGTGCAGCCGACATGAAAACCCCGGCGATTCACGCTCTGAACATGATTACGATTGACGGAAGGGAGTACTTGGCCGACACGGGTTATGCTGCTCCGTTGTTGGATCCAATCCCGCGTGACCTGGAGACTGATTACGAAATCAGGATGGGCAGGGACCGCTACGTGCTCAAGCCACAAGACTCGAATAGCTGTTCGCGGCTCGAGCTCTATCGCGACGGAGCCTTGCGCCACGGGTATCTGGCTAAGCCGGCGGCCAGGAAGATTGGGGATTTCAGCGAGGTAATTGCAGCTTCATTTTCAGCGAACGCAACATTCCTCAATTCGATTCTGCTGGCGCGATTCTATCCCGGTCGTTCCCTCGTCATTCACAATCTGGCTCGGATCGAATCAGACAAAGACAGATCAAACATATATGCGTTGGCTAGTCGGGACGACTTGATTGCCGCGATTGAACAGCATTTTGGTATGCCGCAAGATATTGTCAGAGAAGCGGTGAATGGACTGGGAGTTTTGCAGGACGCTTGGACTTAGCAAGTCATCTGACATAACTGGTCACCACGCTCGGTAATCGGGTCATCCCATAACGGTTCGGCTCTTCTCACCCTCGAAAAATGACGTGCATCACGTTGTCTGCCTGATGCTCGGCCATTGCCCACGCGTCGGTTGGCGGTTGGTCGGCTACTCTGAAATTGAGCCATGCGAGTCAGAGAGTCTCAACTGACGGGTTGCCCGTCACACGATCGGAATCCCAAGGCCGCTGATCCTCTGCAGGCAAGGCCAGTCTCGTCTACCGATCCCTGCTTGCAGAGACAGGCCCCGAGTCCAGAGTCACATCTTTCACGTTGTCATCGGGAATTCGATCAATCAGCAAAGCGAAGGGATCGATCCCGGCGGTGGCGGGCATATGCGCCACAGTAAACCTGAACGTCGAATTGCGTTGCGTTATGTGCACGCGTTGCCTGTACAGAGTATCGCCGTACTTCCTCCCGCTTGCGGGCTTCATGAATGCACCTATATCGATCCAGTCATCCACCGGCACCTCGGTCTCGTTACCGTTCCCATCGGCTTTGAATTTGCGCGCTTGTACTTCGATAGACACGTCGTATTGCCCATCAGTACGCTTCGTTGCAGTCGCTGAGAGAGTGCGATTCGAGAACAACGTGATGTCTTCAAATAAATCCTTGATCAAGTATTGCAGGTTCGGCGGCGTCTGCTCGCGCAATGCATCAAGGAGCGCGTAGGACGTCGGATACGGTGGCGGGGCATACGCGTACTTTGTAACCAACTTGCGCAAAGCGCGATTGACGGCCTCCTCTCCAATCATCTCCTTCATGTAGTACAGGGCTACCCCGCCCTTCTGGTAGAAAATGTAAAACTGACGGTACTCGACGTTGAGCAGTGGACGCTCTTTCATTCGTTCCTGGCCGCGCGCGCTTAGGTACAGATCCGTTTCGTAGGCAAGAAACTTGCGCATCATGTCGCGGCCATACTCTCTCTCCATCACCATGAGCGCAGAGTATTGCGCCAGGGTTTCAGAGAGAAGGGTCGCACCCTCCATGTTGGCGCCGATGACTTGTTCGTCCCACCACTGGTGCGCCATTTCGTGAGCCACGACGTATGCGACCGTATCGATGTCATCGGGATGATTCAGGTCAGCAATGAACCCCAGGGATTCGGAATACGGCATGGTGCCGGGAAAAGCGGCAGCAAAACCAGCGACGCGCGGAAACTCAACGATGCGGGCTTGCTTGTGCGCGTAAGGACCGAAGTTCTTGGTGTAGTAATCGAGCGACCTTTTCATGGCGTCGACCATCCGCGAAACATTCCAAGGCTGTTCCTTGAGGTAATAGACTTCCAGCTTGACGCCATTCCAGCTATCGCGGGCGACTTCATAGCGGGCTGACGCGAAGCAATAAAGATTCATCGAAGGATGGTCGAGCTTGTACTCGAAGTAGCGACGACCATTTTGTTGCCACTCCTGCACCAGCGATCCGGGTGCGACGGCAATCTGATCGGGCGTTGTGCTGATTGTGGCGCTAATGTCGATCCAATCGGAGTGGCCGGGAATGTAGGTATCTAGGCAATCCTGGTCACAATCACGTTCGGGCGCAGGCATCAGGTCTGCTTCCCGAAGGCCATACTTCTTGCGGGCGACTGAATCGGTAAGCTCTCGCCAATAGTTGTATCCGACGACTGGAGCCAGGTAGTTGGCCCCCGTGACAAGTGGACCAAGGTTGCTCACGAATGTGCCGTTCTGGACGACCTGAAGGTTGGTCACATTGTTTTCAAAGCCGTGGTTCTTGCTCTTCACAGTGAAGCGTAGCGCACGCTCCTCTCGCGGTTGCAGGGGCGAGATGAAGCGGTACATGCGGTAGGAGAGCCTTGGGTCATCTTTGGCAAGCTCCGCCCCTGGAATTTCAATCGAAGTGTCGTAGCGCGGGTCCAGCGAGAAATCGATTTCCTCCAGTGGATGGGAGTAGGGATTGTAGATGACCTCCTCACCTTGGATACTCACATTCCGGTCTTGGGGAAAGACGTCGATGGCGTACTTCACGCTGCGTACGCGCGGCTGGAGCACTTTGTCTATGGTCTTGTAGGTCTTCTCATATTCTGCTTGGACGCGCTCCAGGTCCTTGGGGCCCAGGAGAGAATTCAATACTTCGGTGTTGTACCAGATCCAGCTTCCGCACCCGGTGAAAGCCAGCAGGCAAACCATGGCGGTGACCTTCCATTCTGGAGTCAACCGCAAAGCAGCGTTGCGGATTCGCCTTCTTGCTCCGTCTGGCTTTCCCCGTGGCCAGAACAGCACCGTGGCGATGGCGAGGAGCAGACAGAAAAGCAGCCAATAAAGCGTGAACCAGTTCCACGCCTGGCGATAAGGAGCGTCGCCGAAGAAATCGGAATAGATAACCTTGGGCCGTCCCGCAAACTGAACAAGGTTGGTCGCGACGTTCAGTGCCGGCCAGACATAAGTGTTGAGGCAATAGAAGAGAATGAAGGCCAAATATCCGAGGTATTTGTTCGGAACCAGGGCGTGGAGAAAGAACGCCAGAATTGCCAGGAAGAGAAACGTCGACGCGTCTCTCACCAACAGTTCGTAGGCGACGAAACCCAGCTGGAATCGATAGTATCCCGAAGCTGCCTGCACGAGAGTGCCCGCAGCCAGCGCTGCGGCCTGAACCATCATCACTATGCCGACAAGGGTGACTAGCCGTGCCGCAAAGAACGTCCATTCCGCCGCTGGGGTCGCGTCGACAATTTCATCCATGCGCCGCTCGCGATCCTTCCACACCATGGCCCCACTGAAGTAGGCAATGATGATGAGAAGGAACAACGAAACGTCCTCGCGAATCAGATCGATGACGCGGTAGGTCACGGGATAGCTTCGGGTGCCGTAACCCCCGGTGGCTTCTGTCAACAGGAAAGGGATATCGATCAAGATCGCAGCCGCGATCACGATGAAGAAATTGCTCTTCACCGTGCTCCAGAAATGAATCTTGATGGATCCGAGGAACTGGGCCCACGAAGGTCGCCGCGAGCCACTGATCCCAATATGCGGAACCACCGCGATGCCCATACGTGACGCCGGTTGCCCTACTGATTCCGATACTTTGCTGCTCTCCCTTGGCGCCGCAAAGCTGAAGCGCTTGTAAGCAGCGGCGAAGACCAGGCAACTGACGCTCATCCAGATGAGGCGGTTCCACAGCAAGAGTCCGTGGAGCCCCGCCGACGACGTGTTTTTATCCGCGACCGTCCAATACTTGGTGACAAGTGCAAACGTCCTCACCGCAAAGGGATCCAGCAATGCTGCGAGGCGCTCGAACTGAACACCTTTCAGTTGCACATCGCAGAGCAGAAAACCAAGAAACAAGACAAAAGCAGCGATGAAGGAGATGGCCTCGCTGCGCGCAACAACTGCGACGGCAAATAGAATCGAGACCGCAAAGATGGTATTAGGCAGCGCAAAGACCAGGATGCCATTCGCGTGTGCGCCCCAATGGATGGCTTCCCATCGTGCCTGATCTGTCCAGGGCATGTATTTCGCCGCCAGAATTCCAACCGAGACGCCGAGCATTGGGATCAGTGCGACTAACGTCGTGCCGAAGAAACGCCCCAGCAGAAAGTCGCGGCGGTCCATCGGTGTCGAGAAGATGATCGGATACGTGTGATGTTGGAAATCCCGCAGCGCCGCGAAGTTCACGAAGGCCGTGGACATCAACAGGCCGAAGAGACAGAGAAAGGCATAGCGGTTCTGGATTACGAAGGGTGCATTGCGATACGTATTGGAAATGCTAGATCCGAAGGAAACTTGGTCGGCGCTGCTTGCGAGGAACACTAGCAGGGCAACGCTCAAAAAGAAGATCCACAACATCCAGGAACGAAGCCAGAAACGGATTTCAAACCACGCGATTTGGCGGAGCATTCTCGCCTTTATTAATTCCAGGAGCGGATTTTGGTGAAGAAGAAGTCTTCGAGGCTGGGGGTGCTCGGAGCAAATCCTTCCGAGAGCGGTGCCGGGCTATAGACATGAAGAAGCGGACGCCCGGCAACCAAACGGCTCGATACAACTTGATAGCGCCGTTCGTAGTCACCCAACTCAGTTTTGGCGATCGAAATCTCCCAGATTCGCGCCTTCAATTGCGCGATGGCATCCTGTGGGCGGCCTTGATACAGTACGTGGCCCTTATCAATGATCGCCATCGCTGTGCACAACTCGGCCACGTCTTCTACGATGTGCGTGGAGAGGATCACAATCACTTGTTCGCCAACCTCGGCCAGCAAGTTGTAGAAGCGGTTTCTCTCGCCCGGATCGAGACCGGCAGTGGGTTCATCAACAATCAGCAGTTGTGGGTTGCCGACCAGCGCCTGCGCAATTCCGAAACGCTGGCGCATGCCTCCGGAAAAACCGCTGAGGGCCTTCTTGCGATGATCGTGCAGATTGCAGCGTTCGAGCATCCACCCCACCGCCTCTTTTCTTTCTCGCGCATGGGTCAAGCCCTTGAGCAAGGCAATGTAATCGAGCATGTCCTCCGCCGAGGTGCGCGGATAAACACCGAACTCCTGTGGCAGGTATCCGAGCTGGCGTCGTACTTGGTCTTTTTGCCCAAGCATATCGATGTCACCGAGCCGGGCGCTGCCGCTGTCGGGTTCCTGCAACGTCGCCAGAGTCCGCATCAGCGTCGATTTGCCCGCACCATTGGGACCGAGAAGCCCGTACATGCCGGCTGGAATCGTGAGGGAGACGTCATCCAGTGCCCTGACGCCGTTGGCGTAGGTCTTTGACAGGTTCTCGATTCGAAGTTCCATACCCATCTCCCGTTCCTCCTAATCACAGCATGGCGCGCGGCCGTCTCGAATCTTGTGCGCGATCTCGCGAATGCAGACGGCCTAATCAAAATAGACTTCCGATATACTTGCGTCAAGTTCAACTTATGCAATATGATATTGCGTCTGGCTCAATATATAAGAGTCATGTTGGCGGCGAGGTCTTGTGCTTGAAGAACTCAAAGCGCTGGTGGCGATAGCGGAGACCGGTTCGATGGAACGAGCCGCCAACGATCTCTCCCTTACACCCTCGGCTTTGACTCGAAGGATCCAGCGTTTAGAAATCGAACTTGGGGCCGTTCTCTTCGACCGACACTTCAAACCTCCAAAGCTGACCCAGGCGGGATTCGAGATTCTGGAGAAGGGCCGCGCAATTCTTTCGTCCCTGAGTGATCTGAAGAATTCCACGTCTGGGGACACACCTCCGGTTGGTCCTTTTCGCTTGGGTCTATCTCACGCTGTGGCGCAGGCGGACATATCGAAGGTCATTGTGGACCTGGGTAAGCAATTTCCGCTTCTTCAGCCACATATCTCGAATGACATCAGCTCTCAACTGCTGGCCCGTCTGCGCCTCGGCGAACTGGATGGAGCAGTCGTTGTTTTGCCGAAGGAGAGTGCCCTGACAGCCAATTTGGACGGAGTAACACTTGCGCAGGAAGAGATGCGACCCGTGCAAGCGAGAACTTCACGGCAATCCAGATCCGCCAGACGTGCGGAATTTTATCGGCGAAATTGGATTCTCAATCCGGCCGGGTGTTTGGTGCGAGAGGAGATAAGAAAGCGCGTTGAACTGCTGGGTGTGCCGCTTTCTGTGGCCGCGGAGTTGCATAGTCCGGGCCTGCAAATATCGCTGATTGCCGGAAATGTAGGGGTGGGAGTGCTGCGAACCAGTTTCTTGCGGGCGCATCCCCTGCGCACCCGACTGAGAATTATTGAGCATCCGAATTTCAGCATTGCGATTAGGATCGCTTTTTTTCGCGGGAGGCATCTTGGCACACGAGAGCAGGTGGCCATGGAACTTCAGCGGATGCTGGTGAATCACTTCGAAAACGCCCCTGCTTGATTACAGGTTACGTTCAAAATTATTGGCCTAGCCCTTATATCCCAGATTGTCGGCAACCCTTCCCTTGGGATTACTTCAGGGTGGCCCGTCAACCTCCCAGAAAGCGAACTTGCCATCAAGTCTTTGTTTGAAGGGGGAGTATACTCGGCATAATCGCTCAACTGACTCGAGTTTCAAGAGATGGGGTCCAGCACTTGCAGAAATTCAGATCGCGCTTCGCATGTCGCGTTGTTACGTGTGCTTTTTTTTCGCTGAATTCACTGTTGTTCACCCTTTCCGCCCCTGCTCAGTCGGTTCCGCCGGAACTCATCAACGGACTCAAATGGCGCCTAATTGGCCCCTTCCGCGGCGGACGCGCGGTCGCGGTCGCCGGCGCGCCTGGCGATTCGACAACCTTTTATTTTGGCTCGGTCAATGGCGGGATCTGGAAAACGACGGATGCCGGAGTTGTCTGGAAACCAATCTTTGACGGCCAGCCAGTGGCCTCGATTGGTGCACTGACTGTGGCTCCCTCCGATCCTAAAACGATTTATGCCGGAACCGGCGAGTCTGACATTCGAGAGGATCTCTCGTCCGGCAACGGCGTGTACAAATCCAGCGACGCTGGAACTACGTGGCATCACATGGGTCTGGAAGATACGCGCCAGATCAGCCGCATCGTAATTGACCCACAGAACGCCAATGTCGTCTACGTGGGCGCTCTAGGTCATGCGTTCGGTGCGAACGATCAGCGTGGAGTCTACAAATCCGTCGATGGCGGAGAGCATTGGACGCGGGTTCTCGATCTGGGACCGGAGATCGGCATTTCAGATCTGGCCATGTGTTCCTCCGAGCCGCAGCTTTTGTTTGCCGGCGCCTGGCATGTGCGGCGTCCGCCCTGGAGTGCCTATGCTCCGATCGATAGACCCGGCAGCGGCCTTTACCGCTCACAGGATGCCGGCAAGACCTGGGTTCGTCTCGACGGAAACGGGCTGCCACAAGGCGATTGGGGGCGCGTAGGAGTTGATGTTGCGCCGGACGGCAAGCGTGTCTATGCGCTCATCGTTCTCCAGTCGGAGTTCCAGACTCTGGCCCAAGACCGAAGATCTGGCCTTTATCGCTCTGACGATGGAGGCAACACTTGGGTCCTCGCCAACTCCGCTCCTCCTCTTACCAGCCGGGCATGGTATTTCAATCGCATCACGATTGATCCACACAACCCCGACGTGATCTACATGCCGAATGTTGCTCTTTACCGATCTGAGGACGGCGGAAAGACAGTCTCGGTCTTGCGCGGAGCACCGGGCGGGGATGATTATCACCAGCTTTGGGTCGATCCGAAAAACTCTGCAAGCTTGATTCTCGGAACAGACCAGGGAACCACCATCAGCCTTAACCGCGGCCAAACCTGGAGCAGTTGGTATAACCAGCCCACAGCGCAGCTTTACCACGTGACGACCGACAACCAGTTTCCCTATGCCGTCTACGGGGCGCAGCAGGATAGTGGCAGCGCGGCGGTTCTAAGCCGCACCGATCACGGTGTGATTACGGCGCGGGACTGGTTTCTTCCCAGTGGCAGCGAAAGCGGATATCTAGTGGTTGATCGGAAAGATCCCACCAATATTTATGTAAGCGGGACTTACGGTTCCGTGGCTCGCTTTAACAGAAGCACCGGCCTGAGCCAGGACATTACTCCATGGCCCGCCACGGCGTTTGATGTTGAGATCAATCAACGCAAGTATCGTGATCCCTGGACGCCCGCGCTGGTTCCTTCCCCGGTTGACCCGGCAAAACTGTATCTCGGAACGCAGTATGTGATGACGACCGTCGACGGTGGTCTGCACTGGCAGACCATCAGCCCCGATCTGACTGGATCGACTCGCGAGAAAATGCCGGCTTCGGCAACTCAAGTTCCTCCAACTCTTGAGAACGCCAGGCGCGAGGGTTACGGTGTGGTATTCACGATCGCACCATCACCGCTCAATCGCGATTTGGTCTGGGCGGGAAGTGACACCGGGTTGATTCACGTGACTCGCGATGGCGGAAAGAACTGGGAAGACGTCACGCCGCCAGGATTGACCGGCTGGACCCAAATATCACTGATCGAGGCTTCCCATTTCGATCCTGCAGTTGCTTATGCCGCGGTCAATCGCAGCCGCATCGACGATCAGACACCTTATATATATCGCACCCGTGACTACGGGGCTAGCTGGCAACTAATCACGAACGGTGTCGTCGCGCCCGCATTCTTGCGCGCTGTGCGGGAAGACCCGCGGACCAAGGGCCTCCTCTTCGCCGGAACCGAATTCGGCGTCTACGCATCGTTTGACGATGGCGATCACTGGCAGTCTTTGCAATTGAATCTGCCGACGACCGGAGTTCGCGATCTCACTATCCACGGCGATGACCTGGTCATTGCCACCTACGGGCGCTCTTTCTGGATTCTCGACAACATCACCCCGCTTCGCCAGGTGCGGATGCTGGCTGCAAGTAAGACGGGGACGCCGTGGCTGTACCAGCCAGCTACTGCAGTTCGCGTGGATAACGACTCGTTTCCCGGCACGCCTCTGCCTCCGGAAGAACCGGCGGCCCAGAATCCGCCGAACGGCGCGATGATTGACTACTTCCTTCCATCTCAGGCACATGATGTTCAGCTGGAAGTTCTCGATGCGCAACAGAATCTCGTGCGACGGTTCTCTTCTGAAGGTCATTCTGTAGAAGAGCGGATCCCGACCAAGTACCTGCCGCTTCCCGTCGCCGAGCGCTGGTTCGCCAAGCCGGAAATCCTCGAGAAAAGTCCTGGCATGCACCGCTTCGTCTGGGACCTTACCTGGGGCAGTTCCGGAGGCCCGACCGAGGACGAAGACGCCGACTACCACCGTCCGAAGGGGCCAAAGGCAGTGCCAGGAATCTACCAGGTCCGACTGACAGTCGATGGAGAAGTTCACGGCCAGTCGCTGACCGTCGTCATGGATCCGCGCTCGCCGGCTACTTCCGAAGTGCTGGCGCAGCAGTTGCAACTGGGACGACAAATATTTGCCGAGACCATGGAAGCACGGCGCGCCCTGGCCGAAATAGATTTGGTTCAGAAGCAGCTTGCGGACATCCAAAAGAGACTGGGACAGGAGAAACCGGACGCACAAAATGCATCAGTTGTATCAGCGCTCGCGGCTGCTCAATCCACAATCGGGAAGCTTGTCATCAATAAGGAGCCCGCGGCGGCAGATGGCCCCGGACTGCAGGATGCGTACACCGGTCTGGCGTCTGCTCTACGAGTAGTGGAAAGCGGGGATCGTGCTGTGCCGTCGCAAGCGATTGCGGTTTACAAAGAATCGAGCCCACGGGCGAAGACCTGCATCGCCGAGTGGAATCAGTTCAAGCAAAGGCAGTTGGCACAACTCAACCAAGAACTGGGTGCAGCGAACCTCGCTCCCATCGCGATTGCCGAGATTGAGCGCCAGGTCGAATTCCTGATGTCGCGTTAGACGGCGGAGGAAACGCTTCCGACCACTACAGTAACGCGCGATCAGACGCATTGCTTTGGTAAAAGTTGCCCGCGATTACCAACCCATTTGGCGCATCCGCTCCATGCTCTGCACCCTGTACCTATTCATGCGCTCGGGCCGTCGCTGCAGGGGAATCGGCAGAATCGCAGCCAGTCGTGCCGCCTGTTCCCGGCTGACACTCCGGGCCGCGGTTCCGTCGTACGTGTCAGAGCAAGACCCATGGTTGACAGATTGAATCCGCTGCCAGCGTGACTTCGCCACTTGATCAGCAAATTCTAGGCGGCCAGTCTTGGTTCCTTCGTCCAGAGCCGATTACTGCCGGTTTGCCCGTCAGAACGAAGCGGCTCTGCGGCGGACGCTTCGCGTGTGCAGACCCAGGCCTCCGAATTTGGTCTTGAACAGCTGACGGCCCCGCGCTGAGATGGCGGTCGATGGATGCTAGAAGTACTACATCGATGAGCATCAATAATAACGTTTTGGCCACAGTCCCTGTCTGGCAAGGCTTTTAAGACCACAATCGATTGACTGTCCATAGACCGCGTCCGCCGCACCCGCCAGCAGCTTCCTTCTGACGGCTTTTTCGAACGCCCGCCCAATCCTCTGTTCCTCTCCACTCTACCCACCCAGGGCGCGCCTCCGAAAAGGCACTAACGTCATCCGCCCGCAAACCTCTGGGCACCCGTGGCGAAGCCGGGCATCGGATCTGCTGAGCCAATAAGAATGACGTTAAAGGCTGGCACAGGAAATCAAGCTTCGAAATCGCAAGAATTGGTCCTTTTGAGGAATAATATTCTCCTTGCATTCCCCGACACTCTTACTGCCTGGGCTTTTCTGGAGGTGCTGTAGTGCGACCACTCTCGCGGCGGAATTTCATGCAAGGCTTGAGCAGCCTTCTGGCGCTGCCGCTCTTGCGAACCGAAGAACCGCAAACAGTTTTGTACAACGGGAACATCTGGACGCTGGATGAAGCCCAGCCGCGAGCTCAGGCTGTGGCCATAAGCGGCGCGCGATTTGTGGCGGTGGGGTCGAACGCTGAAGTATTGCCTTTGGCTGGCGCACGCACGCGAAAGCTTGATCTTGCCTTTAAGACCGTGCTTCCGGGCTTCAACGACGCTCACGCCCACCCGGCGGAGTCAGGCGTCGAGCATCTGCGCAAAGTGGCCTGCGACACGGAATCAATCGACAAAATAAAAGCTGCTTTACACGAGCGCGCGCTCAAGACGCCGCCCGGGGAATGGGTGCTCGGATTCTTGTATGATGACGGGAAAACTCCGCGCCCTATCAGCCGGCATGATCTGGATGAGGCAGTACCCGCTCACCCGGTGTTCGTGCACCACCGCGGGGGCCACACGGCCTTTGTGAACTCCCTGGCGCTGCAATTGGCACAGGTCAACGACCGGACACCCGACCCGGCGGGTGGCCGCTTCGAGCACGACGCCGAAGGTCACCTCACGGGTTTCGTGGGCGATGCCGGGATGCAAGCCTTTCTCAAACTCATTCCGAATAACAATACGCGCGAGGACTATCGCCAAGGCGCGGCATTAATCTCCAAGCTCTTTGCCAGCAAGGGAGTCACGTCGGCGTGCGATGCCGACGCCTCGCCCGAAGACGTGCAAGGCTATCAGGATGCGCGCGATGCTGGCGAGCTAACGATGCGGGTGTATTGTCACGTCTCCGCCGCTTCGCTCGATCATTTCATGGACGCGGGGATTCACACTGGTTTCGGCGACGAATGGGTGCGCATCGGCGGCGTAAAGCAGTACGTGGATGGCTCGATCTCGGAACGAACGGCGTGGCTCTCGCAACCCTACGTCGGGATCCCAAACAACTATGTCGGATTGCAGCTTTCGAGCCGCGAGCAGCTCTACGAGACTGGGCGCAAGGCGCACGCGGCGGGTTGGCAACTGGCAACTCACGCCAATGGCGACCTGGCGATCGACCGCATTCTCGAAGTCTATGCACAGATCCAGAAGGAACTGCCGAAAAAGGACCCCCGCTTCCGCATCGAGCATTGCACTCTGCTGACTGACACTCTGATCCAGCGCATGCGCGCTCTGCGGGTGATTCCCGCGCCGTTTTCCTGTTACGTCTATTTTCACGGTGACGTTATGCATTTTTACGGTCAGGAGCGTACGCAACACATGTTCCCGATGCGCAGTTTCCTCGACGCTGGATTGCGTCCCACCGATTCGTCCGACTACACCGCCAGCCCGGCAGATCCCATGATGTGGCTGCAGTCGCAGCTCACCCGTACGGACATGAAGGGCAATGTCTGGGGCGCGAATCAAAAGATTACCCTGCAAGAAGCGATACGTTGTGGCACGGTCAACGGTGCGTACGCGGCTTTTGAGGAAGATCTGAAGGGCTCCATGCAGCCGGGGCAACTGGCGGACCTGGTGGTGCTTGCTCAGGATCCATTCAAGACCGATCCGTCAGAGCTGCTGAAGATTCAGGTGGAGCGAACCATGGTCGGCGGAAGCTGGAAATACGAGTCTTGATCGAGACAGGAACGCTCGCATTCACTCCTTACGTGCCGCATTCCTAAATTCCGGGCGTATTGTCGGCAATGGGGAAGTTGACTTCTGGTTTGTCCGTTATCCATCCACCAAGGCCGCTGCCAACTTTGGACTACATCCCCGCGGGATGCGCTTCGGGCTGCTTGCAGGCGTCACCGCTGCATGTTTGCGCTTGAGTGACTTGACTGCTGCACCTGTTTCTTTAGCTCGAGAAACGAATTTTGCTTGGTCGACCAACCGGGCTGCACGTTACCAGCCGAATAACTCAAGATGCAGCCGCCGAATTTCTGGGTCGGAGCGATAATCTTCCAGATACTTTCCACAGATGACGCGGATCGGGACGGGAGAGGTTGCTGCCGAGATCACTTCCGCCAGGGAGGTGCGAATCCCCACGAGGTCGCCCGTGCCAACACAGATCGCCACCTTCGAGAAGCTCGGGATGTACTCCCCGCGGCTACCGCGGTCTTCGATTTCCCGCAGCAATCGTGTTGCATCTTCCAGACGCCCAGCACGCGCATACACCAACCCCAGGATGCCGGTGAAGATCGGAGCGCGCGAAAGCATGATGGCGCGCTCCATGGAGGAAATGGCTTCCTCATGTCTGCCGAGCCCGCTGAGCGCCAGGCTTCTTACCCATAAGGCAAACAGGTAGTCAGGCTGCATCTCGAGCGCGTGGCTTGCCCTTCGCTCCGCTTCCTCGTAACGCCCGGTGTTTAAAAAGATAGGCGTCGAGA
>Ga0335070_10003917_pt1 | contig 17344 bp, 19 predicted proteins | sample Lox_Sample_13_FD_206722 | JGI IMG/M metagenome (GOLD analysis project Ga0335070, IMG submission 206722) | Soil microbial communities from Loxahatchee National Wildlife Refuge, Florida, United States - Lox_Sample_1.3 | ecosystem: Environmental > Terrestrial > Soil > Wetlands | place: USA...
TGGTGCGATTGAGCACGATGCGCGCGACGCCCTCGGCGGGCTCTTCGTAGAGGATATGTTCCCAATTCGACATGACCTCCTCCTTCAAAGCGTGCGCACCGCGAGATAATTGTGCATCTCGGTGAAATGCGGCGGAACCTTGCCGCGGTTCTTGCTCCGCGAAATCACTTTGCCTTCCGCCGCGCCCTTCGCAAACAGGGCATCGACTTTCGGCATCACCTCGGGCGTGTAGACCCAGCGGGCAATGTCCAGGATGAAATTATAATCTGCCTCGGAATGCACGTCCGCTTCGGGTATGGCGGTTTCCTCGAAATGCACCTTACCGTCCTTGATGCGGCAGTGCCAGGCGATCGTGCCGTTTCCGTGCTTGTCCAGATGTTTGGGCACGTTGGTGAAAATCTCGCAGATCGTGAGCTCGAAATCCCTGCCGGCGCGGCTGGTGTGGATGTCCAGCTGTTCCTTCAGCGCTGCGAGCCAGGCCGGGCTGGCGAATTCGAACTTGTCCATGCGAAAGCTCCTAGATCGATCCCTTACGACACCCGAGGCGCAAAAATCCGCATGCAGCGGGCTTTCACGGAAAACCCACTCCCCGGCCTCGGAAATCTGCGCCATCCTTAGGCCCATGAGCAGCACCATGACCGCCGACGAGGCGCTCCGGATCGAGGCGGCCTGCATCCGCCTCCAGACGCGCTATGGCACGCTGGCCGACCGCCAGGATCCCAAGTTCCGCGAGCTCTTCGCACCAGACGCGACCATCACGCTGCCCGAATATCCGACCTTCGCCGGTCTCGATGCCATCATGGCGGGGCAGGCGCAGTGGCGGACAAGCGGCATCCTGATGCGCCACGTGGTGACCAATTCCACCATCGACCTGATTGACGACAGGAACGCGACCGGCATCTGCTACCTGACGGTGTTCTATGGCGGCGAACACGACCCGGAGAAGGGCGAGATACGGCCGACCATGCCCATCTCGCTCGGCGAATTCCACGACCGCTTCGTCAAGATCGGGGAGACGTGGCTGTTCAAAAGCCGTCTGCTAAAGCGGATATTCCGGGGCGCGCAACCGGCCTGAGCTGGCGGATTTGACGGCCCGCACGTGTCGTAGACGGTTCGGTCAGGCAAAGGGGAAGACCCATGGAAATCGGCAATTGGAAAGCGACGGCGGAGCTCAACCAGATCTACCGCGATGCGCGCGAACTCGGCATCGAGACCAATCTGGCCGAGCTCGAGGCCTTCGGCTTCACGATCGTCGAACCCGAGAAGCTGACGCCGCGCGCCTTCACCAAGCGCATGCTGGAAGCGACGTTGGACGTGGCTCAACGCGAAGACCCGATGGCCGTCGATCTCGGCACGCGCGCGCAGAAGGATCGCCCGGTTTACGGCCGCAATCTCTTCCATCTGATCGACAAAGACGACGTCTTCATCGAGGCGCTGCTCAATCCGGTGGCGCTGACGATCGGGAAATATCTCTGCGGCGCGAGCTGCCGTCTCTTCGGCAATGTCGCTTTCGTCAAGCACGGCACCGCTGGCGTCACGAAATTGCACAGCGATTCCGTCGGCACGCCGCCGCCGCTGCCGTTTTACGGCACGGTCTGCAATCTGAGCTGGATCCTGACGGATTACACGCAGGAGAAAGGTACGTTCTACATCGTGCCGGGCAGCCATCGCTTGTGCCGCCATCCGACGCTCACCGACCAGCCGAAATTGATGGACGGTCCCAACGACGACGACATCGGCGTTCCGATCATTGCGAAGCCCGGTTCGCTGTTCGCATTCCACGGCAATACTTGGCACGGCACCTACCCGAAGCAGGACGACGACGTGCGCGTGCATGTGGTCACGGCACTCGGCCGCAACTTCGTCGAGCCGTCGGAAGATTTTTCCGACATCGCGCAGGAGAAGGTCGACAGGTTCGGGCCGGAGTTCGCGCGGTTGATCAGCAGGACTGCATGGCAAGGCTATCGCAGCGAAGGCCCGAAATACGACCGCATGTTGGCGGTGAGCCGGGCCAACCATTCTTCCGCAGCATGAGACTTGTCCGGGCGGGGTAACGAAAGCCCGCCAACGCGGGTTCCCAGGAAAGCGCGAGCGCCGAAGCGGTATCTAGAGAAGGGCACGAGCGGGTCGGCGGCAGGGCCACCGGGCTAAGGGACCGCAGGCACCGAGCGGCCTCTAAATCGAACTGGTTCAAGAGTTTAGACAACATCCTCTTCTGGTGCCATCAATGGTCCGCGGACCGTCGCCGCTAGCGGGCGAACTTTTCCAAAATCGGGTTTTTCGTTTCGCGGCTCCTGAGCACGCGCCGAAATGCGGATTTTGTGCTTCCAGTCTTGGCAGCGGCGCCTCTGCCGCTTGTTGACTATTGAACAGTCGCGTTCAATAATGGACAGCCATGGCGCAAGAGCCGATATCGATGCAAGCGGCAAGAGGCGCGCGCGCGAAGATCTATCAGGCGGCGGTGCGCCTTTTCGCCGAAAACGGCGGCGGCGCTGTCACGGTCAGCGAGCTGGCAGAGGCGGCCGGTATCGCGCGCGGCACGATCTACAATAACATTACGGAGCCCGAGAACCTCTTCGGAGAGGTCGCAGGCTTTCTGGCGCGTGAGATGCTGTCGCGCACGGAAGCGACGATGGAGTCCTTTGTCGATCCGGTGGAGCGGATCGCGACCGGGCTCAGGCTGTTTGTGCGACGGGCGCATGAGGATCAGGACTGGGGCCGCTTCCTCGTGCGCTTCATGCTGAGCCATTCCGCGCTGCGGGACATGATGCGCGGGCCTCCGGCGCGGGACATTTCGCAAGCCATCGCAGCGGGCCGCTTCAGGATTGCAGACGAGCAGGTTGCCGCCTTCGTGACGACGCTTACCGGCACAACCATCGCCGCCATGAACGCCGTGATTTGTGGCGATCAAACCTGGCGCGATGCGGGAAGCAACGCGGCGGAGCTCATCCTTCGGGCCGCGAGCCTGCCGGCACCGCAGGCGCGCCGGATATCCCGGCGCGAACTTCCGCCTCTCGCATCCACGGTCGAAGACAAGATATCGCAACGCAAGCGGAGAAGCGCGTGAGCACGATCAAGGTCGCAGATATTGCGCATGTGCGTTTCGGGGCGCCCGATCTCGGCGCGATGAAGGACTTTCTCGCCGATTTCGGATTGACGGTGGTTTCTTCGTCGGACGGGATTGTCTACGCGCGGGGCACCGGCCCGTATCCTTATCTTCACGCAACTACGCAAGGGCCGCCGGGATTCGTGGCCCTCGGGCTGCGAGCAGAAAGCGTGGGCGATCTTGGAATTCTGGCGGCCAGCGAAGCGGTTTCGGTCGAGCGATCATCCGCGCCGGGCGATGGTTTTGTCGTCAGGCTAGTGGATCCGGATGGTTTTCTTATCGAAGTGGTAGCAGGACAGCATGCCGCCGAAATGCAGCGCCTCCCGCAGGAGCCCGCGCGAAACGATGCGCACAAAAAAATGCGTCTGCGCAAGCCCACGCGGTTGACGCGGGGACCCGCGACGGTCACGCGGCTTGGGCACGCGGTCCTGGAGGTCAAGGATTACCGCGCGTCGGAAGCCTGGTACAAGTCCCGCTTCGGCTTCATCACGTCCGATGAGATCGAGCTCGCACCGGGAGTCGCCATTGGCGCGTTCCTGCGCTGCGACCGTGGCGAGACGCCCACCGACCATCACACATTATTTCTGCTTCAATCCCCCAATGCGCCCCGTTTCAATCATGCCGCCTTTGAAGTTGTCGACTTCGACGACCTGATGCTCGGACACGATCACCTGTTGCGCGCAAAGAGAACGCCGGCCTGGGGCGTCGGGCGGCACATCCTCGGGAGCCAGATCTTCGACTACTGGAAAGATCCGTGGGGCCATGAACTGGAACATTGGACGGACGGTGATCTCTTCGCAGCAGGCGACGGCTCTCGAAAGGCAACCATGCAGGATCTGCTGGGCACCCAGTGGGGCCCGCATCACCCGATGAGCGCAGGAGCGGACCAATGAAGATTGCTGCATTCGAGCGCAACGGCGCGACCGGTATCGGCGTCGTGTTCGGCGAAAACATCGCCGATACGGGCATTCGGGGAACGATGATCGATCTCATTGCCGACTGGGACAACCAGCGGGGAACGATTGCCCGGGCGGCAGCCGAGGGGAAACTCCATCCGCTCTCGAGTGTCCATTTGCTGGCGCCTGTGCAGCGGCCAGGAAAGATATTCGCGATCGGTCTCAACTATGCGGACCATATCGCCGAAAGCAAGATGGAGATGCCGAAGCATCAGATCTGGTTCACAAAAGCGGTCACGTCCGTCAACGGACCGTTCGATCCCATCGCGATAGCAAAAGCCGGTCCCTTCGTTGACTATGAAGTGGAGCTCGTCGCCGTCATCGGCAAACGCGGCCGCAACATCGCCAAAGCCGACGCCCGTTTGCATGTCTTCGGCTATTGTGTCGGAAATGACGTGACCGAGCGTTTTTGGCAGCATCAAACGCCGCAATGGAGCCTCGGAAAGTCTTTCGACACGCACGCGCCTGTCGGGCCCTGGATCACCACTGCGGACGAAGTCGGGGATCCTCACGGGCTCGGGTTGCGCTGCTTCGTCAACGGCGAAAGACGACAGGACTCCAACACGAAGCACCTGGTCTTCAATGTCTGGGACCAGATCGAACATCTGTCTCAGGCAATGACTTTGGAGCCCGGCGATCTTATTTTCACCGGCACGCCTGGTGGCGTGGGTGCTGCGATGGAGCCGAGGCAGTTCCTGAAGGCGGGCGATACAGTCCGCTGCGAGATCGATCATCTCGGCGCGATTGAAGCCAAGATGGTGGCGCAGGGATAAGAACTATGTCGGAAATGCTCGATTGCGACGTACTTGTGGTCGGTGCGGGCCCTACCGGCATGACGCTTGGTCTGCTGTCGGCGCGAAACGGCCTCCGCACCATCGTCATCGACAAGGCAGAAGACATCTACCCGCTTCCGAGGGCCGCGCATATCGATCACGAAATCATGCGCATCTTTCAGGAACTGGGCGTGGCAGACGAAGTGGCGGCGAGCTCCCGAACGGCAGAGCGTTACGACTTTCTGACGGCACAGGGGGATGTGCTTCTGCGCTTCGAAGGCACCAACCGACTCGGTCCCGGCGGCTGGCCGGCGAGCAACATGATTCACCAGCCCTCCATAGAAGCGCTCCTTCGCGAAGCGGCGGCGCCGCAGAAGCATCTGGAATTGCACAGGCGCTGGAGTTGGGAGTCCTGTGTGGTCGCAGCCGGCCGTGTTGCAAGTTCCATTGCGACACCCGATGGCGTGAGGGACATCCGATCGCGGTTTCTCATCGGCGCGGACGGCGCCCGCAGCCCGGTGCGGACTGCGATGAAAATCGACGTCGACGATCTCGGCTTCGACGAGCAATGGCTCGTGATCGACGTTCTGGTGCGCGATCAGGAGCGACTGCCGAAGGCCAATCTTCAGATTTGCGATCCTTTGCGGCCAACGACGTGTGTGCTTATGGGCTCGGGCCGCCATCGCTGGGAATTCATGCTGAAGCCGGGAGAGACCGCCGAGCAAATGCTGGACGACGGGGTCATCGCCGACCTTCTCAAGCCCTGGCGCGTAGAGGGTGCCGTCTCACTGGAACGCAAAGCTGTGTATCGTTTTCATGCACGAGTTGCAAAGGCGTGGCGCGCCGGGCCGATTCTGCTGGCAGGCGATGCGGCGCATCTGATGCCGCCGTTTGCGGGGCAGGGGCTCTGCTCGGGATTGCGGGACGCAGCAAATCTCGCCTGGAAACTGAAGGCGGTCTGCGGCGGCAGCGATGAAGGTCTGTTGGACACCTATCAGAGCGAACGCGAGCCTCAGGTCCGGTCGATCATAATGCTGGCTATGATGATGGGACGTACGGTCTGCATCACGGACCCCGTTGCTGCGAGGGCGCGCGACGAGCAAATGCTGGCCGCACGGGCCGACGGCACGTCTTCGGACGGCGCGTTGCCCGGTCCGCCGCTGGGCGTCGGGCGGGTGATGCCGGATTGCCCGCTGGCCGGCAGCTATTTTCCGCAGCCTGTTTCGGCTACAGGCGAGCGGTTCGACAATGTGCTGGGGTCCGGAGCATGGCTGATCGCGCAATCACTGACTGACGGGGACGACGCTTCGGCCGATCTGCAGATGATTGCGTTGGACGACCTGCGACTTGCCCCGTTTAGAGGTGCGCTCGAGGCTTGGCTTGCAAAAAGCGGCAAGCCAGCGGTGCTCATTAGGCCTGATCGTTATGTTTTTGGAACCGGTACGCCCAGCCTGCTCGCCCGGGCGTGGCGGTCGCCTTTGAGCGCTCGACAAGTGGCGACCGAGAGGCGGTTCCACTGATCGCATCGAGATCGGCGCCACCGGCCAGCCCTTGACTTAGGTCAAAGTCTCTTACGCAGGACTTGTGGCAAGAAGCCTCCAACAGCGCAGAAATTTATCCGCGGCGTGAGGGATCGTGCATGTCCGTTGTGATTAAGAGCCAGGTCGAGATGACCAGTGGACTGTTGCGATCGTTGCCTTCAAGGGCATGGGAACGCCTTCGCCCTTCTCTCGTCAGCTTTGATATGGCTTACGGCCAGGTTCTCCAGCATCAGGATGGCGAAATCCAGCACCTTTACTTCGTCAATCGCGGCCTTGTCTCTCTCGTCAAAACAATGCGCGACGGAAGGACAGTCGAAATCAGCGCTATTGGTCCTGAAGGAGTCGCCGATCCATATGCGCTCTTCGGCATCGACAATGCCATCACCGAGTCGGTCGTGCAGATTCCAGGAACGGCGGTCAGGTTAAGTCGCGACATCCTGGTCCGCGAAATGGCGCGGGACGAGTCACTCAATTGGATCATGCGAAAATATATGCGATTTGCCGTCGAGCAGATCGTGCAGACCGCAGCCTGCAATCGATTGCATTCGTTGGAGGAACGATGCTGCCGCTGGTTGCTGATTGCCCACGACGGCGCGCTCTCCGATACGTTTCCCCTCACGCACCACTTCCTGGCAACGATGCTAGGCGTGCAGCGTTCGGGCGTCACGCTCGCCGCGCGGCTCATGAAGCGGGCAGGCCTGATTCGTTATACACGAGCCAGTGTCACGGTCATGGACCGCGCGGGCCTCGAAGAAGCGGCGTGCGAGTGCTATGGCACGATCCGCAACGAGTTGCATAAAATTCTCGCGACCAAAACTCGTGCAACATCAGGCGGTTGTTCCCTCCAATCCTCCGCGACAAATAATAACATTCGCTAAGTGCGATTTCGAACAGACGCATAGTTTCCCGCCCCCGATGTTTGCCATCGGGGGACTGGCGGCATCAGGTCGGAGACAGGAGCGCGCCATGTCCAATAGAGCCAGCGTCACATCACTGCGCGCGCACAAACTAGCGCGCGTTGGCCCTGCCGCCCAGAATGGGGATATCAACTGGTCCCAGGATGATGACCCACTACACAAAATCCTGCTGCTCGGGACACGCTGTTCGTTCGCTCCGGGCCAGACACTCTTCGAAGAAGGAGAGGATTTGCGCTGCTTCTATAAGATAATTTATGGGGGCGTGCGACTCACAAGGACAACCAGCACCGGCAAGCGCCAGATTATACGATTTGCGGCCGGCGACTGCTTTCTCGGGCTTGAGAAGGGGCCGAAGCACGCATCGACCGCCGAAGCCATTTGTGCGACCGAGGTTATACGCTGCAATCGGAGTGATATCCAGTTTGCCGGCGACGCGTATCCCGGTCTCCATGCGAGCCTATTGTCCATCGCATGCGCGGAACTCGCGGAGATGCAGGATCACCTTGCCATGCTCGTCGGCAAAAGCGCACGGGCCAGGGTGGCGCAGTTGCTCCTTCGGGTGTTTCGTCCAACAAGGGTTGGCGATGGACTTAGAATAAAAATCCCCGCAAGTCGTCTCGACATAGCGGACTATCTCGGTCTGACGGTCGAGACCGTGTGCCGCGAATTGGGCACGCTGAAGCGAAGAGCCATTATCGGCATCCCAAACCGTCACGAAATCCTGCTGAGGGATATTCAGGCCCTTCAGGCGATTTCCGCCGGTGACGCCGATTGATGCGGCGCGGCTCGTCTACCGGGCGGTTCTGCCTTAGTCGGCGTCTCTCGTCGACCGTCCATCTGATTTTGCTCAAGGAGCTCGTCGCGGCCGCTTCCTACGATCCTGTGGGGCGGCATCCTGTGGCGCCGCCTGCCGCCGATTGCTTCCGGAATAGAATTGGACATCCGGCATGCTGAAGATGCTTTGGACACAGGTCAGGGAATTTGTTGTTGCCCGTCGGGCGCTGATTATCGTGGCAGCTGTGTCGGTCGTTATTGGCCTCGGAATAGCAGCTACTTATCTGACGGTTGTCGACAAGACCGACACGATGACTTTCTGCGCCGACGCGTGCCACGAGATGCACGCCACCGTTTATCAAGAGTATACGCACACTGCGCATTTCAAGAATGCGCATGGCGTGGTCGTCACCTGTGCCGATTGTCATATCCCAAGAAACAATTGGTTGGCGACCATGACGACCAAGATGACATCGGGTACCGGGGACCTGTGGCACCATATCGTCGACGGCGATTATGATCTAAAGCGCTTCAATGCAAAGCGGCCCCGGCTCGAGAAGGAAACGCTCGCCTTTTTCGCGGCGACGAACGCGCGCACCTGCAAGTCGTGCCACGTTTACGCCAATATGGTTCTTGCCGATCAAAATCCAGCGGCGCGCGCTATGCACGCGACGGCAATCAAGTCGGACGCAAACTGCCTCGACTGTCACAAAGGCATCGCTCACAATATGGTCGCCGAGGCGGCAACGAGCTCGCCGCAACAAGGTAAGCAAGGCGCAGCTGCAACTACATCTCCTCCCGACGGCGCAAAAATCTACGCCAAGAGCTGCGGCGCCTGCCATGCAGCCATGCAGCCAAAGCTGGGCGACAAAGCAGCCTGGGTGCCCTTGTTGAAGAAAGGCGATGCCGCACTTGTTGCCAGCACCATTCACGGTAAGGGCATGATGCCCGCTCGAGGCGGGAACGGTACGCTTTCCGATAAGGAGATTCAGGCAGCGGTTGCTTATATGATCAGCAGGGCGCAGTAGCACCTTTGAGGTGTCAGCGCGGGCTGGGTGCGGCTTTGCCGGTCGATCGCGAGAGCGTCATCGACAAAAGCCATATGGCCACCAAAATGCCGACCACGGCGAGACCGAATTCTGTGAGGTTGCCGGCAAGGCTCGTGACGCAGCGCCAGAACGAGCCTTCGAAACCGAATTTGCGGCCGATGAGATCCAGCGCCTCGACGGCGCCGACAAAAAAGGCGATGCCGACCGACGCGGCGGTGATCGCGAGATTGTACCGGAGCCTGCGGAGGGGTGTGATAAAGGCCCAGCCATAAGCGCCTGTCATGACGACGCTGTCGGTCGTGTCCATCAATGACATGCCTGCAGTGAACAGCGCGGGAAACACAAGCACAGTCCAGAATGGCAAGTTCTGGACGGCCTCGCTCGCAGAGATACCCAGCAAGCCGATTTCGGTCGCCGTGTCAAAGCCGAGTCCAAACAGGAAGCCGATCAGGTACATGTGCCAGGACCGTGTTACGAACCCGTAAAGCGGTCGGAAGAGGCGCGCGAGAAGCCCTCGGCCGGAAAACAGTGCCTCGAGGTGATCATCGACGATCGGTCCGCCGCACTTTGCGGACAAACTTGCTCGCCAAAGTCTCGCCAGGATCACAAGATTGGTGCCGGCAATCAGGAGCAGGAACGAAGCAGAGGCAACTGTGCCGGCGACCCCGCCTATCTCGTCAACCCGCACGACCTTTTCATGGAAAACTTTCGCGGCGATCGCGATCACAACGGACGCGATCACGACGACCGTAGAATGTCCAAGCGAAAAAAAGAAACCGGTGGAATAGGGCGCTTTGCCACTTTGGCTGAGTTTGCGCACAACGTTGTCGATGGCGGCAATGTGATCTGCATCGAAGGCGTGACGCAATCCGAACGAATAGGCGAGAAATGCCGTCCCGAGCAGTATTGGCAATTGCGGAAGCATCATCGCCCATCCCCATGCTGCAAGATTGGCGAGTATCAAGGCCGCATAGGTGAGGCCAAGCTTGGATTTGAGACGAGCAGGCTCATCATCGAACGGATTGAGGAGAACCTGGCCCTTGTGATTGTTCGTAATCAAAGCGGGAAACGATGCAGAATGACATCGACACTGAGGCCGACCAGGAACCAGAACCCGAAGGTCCGGTTGTGCACGAAACTGAAGGATACATGCCAAAGCGGCCATGCCGAAGCGGGGTAGTTTGCAGGTGGCCAGATCGGACGGGGACGCTTGTAAGCCTGGAGCGCCCGTCCGAAAGAGGGCAGTGCGAGAAAAACGAGCAACAAGGAGAGCCCGAAAGAGCCTGTGATCACAAGAGCGACGACAAAAATATATTGGGCAGCCATTATGCCTATCGTGCAGTAGCGCGACATTTTTTCGCCGAGAAGCACGGGCAATGTATGGATGCCCTTGGCCTTGTCCGCCTCATACTTGTCGATATGCTTCCCGAATATGACGGAGCCGGCGCCAAGGCCGTAAGGGAGGCTTGCAGATAAAATGCGCCAACCCCACTCGCCGGTCACGACAAAATAGGCACCGGCGATCATCAGCGGTCCCCAGACCAGAAAGACCGCGATCTCCCCCATGCCGATATGTTTGAGGGGCCATGTATAAAAGAGAACGAAGAACGCGCCGACGGACACCAGCCAGATCGTCGGTCCGCCGCGCGTCTCGACGAGATACGCCCCGCATGCGAGCGCGACGAGTCCGGTGGCTGCAGCGTAAGCGAGATTTTGCCGGACGCTCATAAGGCCTGCTTCGATCGGCTGAACTCCGTATTGCGTGCGAAAGTAATTGTTTTTGTCGACGCCGGTCAGATAGTCAGTCATGTCGTTCAGCAGATTATTTGTTGCATGAGCCATGACGAGACCGAATGTCGTGATCGCCCACAGCGTCGGGTCGAAGCGACCTGCCCGGATCGCGAGAAGGGCAACGATCAGACACGGAATGATCGTGATGACGAGCGCGGCCGCCCGCGTACTGACCAACCATTTTGCGACTATGTCGAGCCGATCCCATTCCGACCGCTCCATGTGAGGCATTGCTGTCAGGGCTTTGCGCCACATCGCCATGTTCACGGTCACGCCATATGCCTCCCCTTGCCCGAAGCCGTGCCGAAGAGTGCATCTGCGCGACGCCGGAAGGCGGAGATCGCCATCATTGCCCGGTTGATAAAGACCGTTGCGGCGAGCTTGTCCAATAGGGCCGATGCAATTTCGAAGTCGACTTGGTAGGTCACCTTGGTGGCGCCCGGCAAAGCCTCGAAGATCCAGCTTTGCTGGAAATGTTCGAAGAGCGGGTCCGCGCTGCTGATGTCAATCCGAGTCGGGCGGCGCAGAAGACCGATAGTTGAAACGCGCCTTTTCAGTGGCCCTATTGCGACAGTCATATCCACGCAAACCTTGTCTTGTCGACGACCATGGACGCGAACCGAAATGAGTCCCGGCAGGAATTCCGGATAGCGTTCTACGTCAGCCACGAGATCGAATATCTGCTCTTGTGCGTAGGGAAGACGTTGTGTTTCCGTGTAGATGGGCATCGCCGGTCAATCGCCTTGAGCTTGCGCTTTGCGCGACGCGATATAAGCAGTCAAAGCCCAGATCTGTCGGTCGCTGAGTGATGGCCATGGCGCCATGGCGGTTTGCGGTACGCCGTTTCGAATAGCCAGAAATGTGCGGCCGGCATTTGCTTCTTCGGACCAGGGGGGCAGTGTCAGATTTGCAGGCGGCGGAGACATTCCCTCATGCCGCGCCCCGAGGCCATCGGCATGAGCGCCGTGGCAGATCACGCAATGAGCTTGGAAGATATCGCGGCCCTCCCGCTGCGCGGCTGGCGACGCCAGTAGTCCCGCCGGCGGAGCAGGCGAGGTACGCTCACATGCCGAAATGGCGAGCGAGATCGTGAACAGGCCTGCGCTGAGCTTCCGACTTTCGTTCCAGACGATGTCCAAGATGTTGCACCTCTTTGATGATCGCGGTGACGAGCGTCTCAAGACCATCGCCGACGACGCGGGACCGGGCGACGGATAGCTCGATCGACGCGGGTACGATGCCCAGAAGCGTCACTGTGTCGGGATAACGATCAATGAGCCGAGCCGCATCGAGGAGGTCGGCGACGCCGACCTGGTGCGGTGAGAGGCGGTCCCTCACGGCATCCAGCACAGCGGTGCCGTCGAGTCGAACTTGCGTCCCCGGAGGAGCATCGGCCAAGACCGCATCGACGAGCAGGACATGTTTGGCTTCCGCAACCAGCCCAAGCAGCGAAAGGCCGAGCGTTCCTCCGTCCTCGAGCCGAATTCCCGGCGGAACTCGATAATTGCGCTTGACTCGAACGACGGCCTCGGCACCCAGGCCATCGTCTCCGAGGAGGACATTTCCCAGGCCCAGGACGAGGACGCTGATCTCCTTATCTGCAAGAGCGTTCGTCACGGTTTGTGGGTCTTCTTTGTGGGAACGAATTTGTACCCCGAAAAGATGGAGTCAAACGTGCCGATATGCTCGATGGTCGAAGACAGAAAGACGAAATAGATGTGGACCACGGCGAAGATGAGGATAATCCACATTCCGATGTGATGGATGAGCCGCGCTACCGGAAGACCGCCCAATATCGGAATGAGGAACCCGAAACTCTGAGCCGGCGACGACTCGGAGGCGTAGACAGTGTAGAGAGCGAAGCCGGTCGCGATCATCACGATATACACCGCGAAGATGATGGCGTAGCTGAACCCCGCCAAAGCGTTGTGGCCGACGTAATCGTCGGGCTCGTGACGGACAAAGGAATAGAAAAGGAAAGTCTTCCACAAGCTCTGCAACCGCCTACCCGAAACCGGGAGGAAGTCGGTCCAGCGAGCATAGAGGTTGCCCATGAAGAACCAGTAGATGCGCACCAGAGCCGAAATCGTGAATACGATGGCTGCATAGAGGTGGATTGTGCGCATTGTGCCCATCACGAAGTGAGCTCCGGCGGGCCCGGGTGCGCTGATGAAGGGATGTCCGATATAATAACCAGTCGCTGACAGGACGATGATCGAGAAGAACAGCAACCAATGAGTCCATCTAACAGGCAGCTCCCAGACATAGACGCGTTCAAGCGTGACTTTGGGAGCGGAACTCATGAGACCCTCAAGCGCGCCAAGTCCCGTTTGGTCACATCGACGACGTGAACGCCACAGGCCATGCAGGGATCAAACGAGTGCAGCGTGCGCAGGATCTCCAGCGGCTGCTCCGGATTCGCGACCGGTGTGCCGACGAGCGCGGCTTCGTAGGGGCCTGGCTGGCCCTTGGCATCGCGGGGACCCGCGTTCCATGTACTCGGCACGACGCATTGATAGTTGACAATGGCGCCGTTCTTGATGTGAACCCAGTGGCCTAGTGAGCCGCGAGGGGCTTCATGAAAACCGGCCCCATAACACTCGCTCGGCCACGTGCTCGGGTCCCATTTGCTGTTGTCCTGGATGGCGTAATCGCGCCGACTCATATTGTCAGCGAGACCGCGGACCCATCGGTCCATCGATTCGACGAGCACGAGTGCTTCTATCGATCGTGCCGCAATTCTTCCAAGCGTTGAAAACAGCGCCTGCGGCCCGACGCCCAGCTTTGTGAGGGTGAGGTCCACCAGTTCCTTCACGCGGGCAGGGCGCCCGGATGCATAAGCGACAAGCATGCGCGCAAGCGGGCCGACTTCCATCGGTGCGCCGTCGTAGCGCGGGGACTTCAGCCAGCTATATTTCTGACCAACGTCCAGCCTCTCGAATGGCGGCTTCGGGCCCGTGAAATGCGGCGACGTCTCTCCCTCGAACGGGCTGAGACCTTTTTCGTCGCCAACGGAGTATTCGTACCATGAATGGGTAATCCATTCGCTGACATGGGATTGGTCGACGGATTCCACCTTCGACAGTTCGCGAGCGCGGATGATGCCTGGCAGGAGCATCAGTTCCGGCTTCTCGCCGTCGTCGAGCGGATATTCGCCGTAGCACATGTAGTTGCCGATGCCGGCGCCGATCGACGCCCAATCCTTGTAAAAGGATGCGACCGCGAGCACGTCCGGGAGATAGACCTGGCTGACGAATTTCACGCCGTCCGACACAAGCTTGTCGAGCGCCGCAATGGTTTCCATGTTCAGGGCGTCTTGCGAATCGGGATCCACCGGAGTCGCCATTCCGCCGACCAGGAAGCTTTGCAGATGCGGATTCTTTCCACCCAGTATGGCGTGGATCCTGATGAAGCGTCGCTGCCAGTCGAGTGCTTCCAGATAGTGTGCCACTGCCATCAGATTGGCTTCCGGCGGCAAGCGGTAGGCGGGATGTCCCCAATAGGCGTTGGCGAAGGGACCGAGCTGGCCTCGCTCGACAAACGCCTTGATGCGGTCGCGCACGCCGGTGAAATAGGTAGTGCTCGACAACGGCCAGTCCGAAATCGATTGCGCAAGTGACGACGTCTTTGCGGGATCCGCTTTCAATGCATTGACGATATCGACCCAGTCGAGCGCGTGCAGGTGATAGAAGTGAACAACGTGATCCTGTACCACTTGCGCCGACATGATCAGGTTGCGGAGCAATCTTGCGTTCGGGGGTGGGATCGCGCCAATGGCCCTTTCGACGGCGCGTACCGATGCAATTGCATGAACCGTGGTGCAGACGCCGCAGATGCGCTGCGCGAATGCCCAGGCATCGCGGGGATCGCGTCCCTTCAGGATAAGTTCAATACCGCGGAACATCGTCGACGAGGACCAGGCTTGGGTGACTTGGCCGCCCTCGACCTCCGCTTCGACGCGAAGATGGCCCTCGATGCGGGTTACAGGGTCGACAACGATATGCGCCATCACTCCGACCCCGCTTTTTCTTCGACTGAGGGGCGCTTGCCGAGACGTGCTCTGCTGATCTCGCCGATACCGTGGGCGGCGGCTGCTGCCGCCGCCAGCCCGGTAAGACTGAGCCCGACGGGATCGACCCAGCTACCGACGTCAAAGCCGGCGACGTTGGGAAGCCGCTTGTAAAACGGTGTCATGGTGTCCCAGAAGTTCGGTTCGGCGCATCCGAGGCAGGGATGGCCGCAGCCAATAGGCCAGTTTGTGCCTTCGTTCCATTTCACCACCGGGCAGTTTTGCGATGTCGCGGGACCTTTGCATCCCATTTTGTAGAGGCAGTGGCCATGCCGGTGCGCTTCATCGCCCCACGCCTCTACATATTGCCCGGCATCGAAGTGGGCGCGCCGCTCGCAATTGTCATGGATGCTTTTGCCGTACGCGAAAAGCGGGCGGCGGTAGCGATCCAGCGGCGGCCACCTCTTCAGGGTCATGTAATAGACGATCAAAGCCGTTATGTTTTCCGCGTTCGCCGGGCAGGCCGACATGTTGATGAGATTTTTCACGCCCGGAACGGCGTCGGCGACTGAGAGCGCGCCGGTGGGATTTGGTGCAGCGGCGGGGATTCCACCGAACGCCGCACAAGTCCCGACCGCGATTGTCGCCGCGGCTCCGCCGCAGACCTCTCGGGCAATCTCGAGCGCCGAGCGTCCGCCAATTGTGCAATAAGCGCCATCCGCTCCCGTCGGGATGGAGCCTTCCACGAGCGCGATATATTTGCCTTGATTGTCGCGCACCGTGTCTTTGAGCGCGCCTTCCGCCTGGTGGCCAGCGGCCGCCATGATCGTCTCGTGATAGTTGAGCGAAATGGAATCGAGAATGAGGTCCGCAACTGTGGGGTGGGTCGCTCTGAGGAAAGATTCGGTGTTTCCGGCGCAGTCCTGGAATTCGAGCCACACCAGAATCGGCCGCGCCTCATTTTCCACAGCGGCGGCAATGGCCTCTGTGGCCGCAGCCGGCAGCCCAAGGACAGCGGCCATCGAACTGCAGAACCCCAGGAAGTCGCGACGCGATATGCCCCGATATTCAAGCTCTTGCGCGAGGCTCTGACCAAACATCAGGGATCTCCGTTATTGCCAATCGAAACCCGAGCGACCCGCGGGAGAACTCGAACAAACGCGTCTGGCTCTTCCTGTCGAACCAACAAGACATCCCTACCTGTCTCACGAGGTGAGCAGGCCATCTCCATCCTTAGATTCTAATTGTTGCACGAGCGTCGCCTGCAATCATTGTGCAATATCAATTAAGCCAGCGCTTGGTCATGCTACAAAATGGGTAACGATCTATGCGGCTTCGCGATGTGTCTGGCTATTCCGATGCAGGTGGTCGAGTGCGGCGGATTTGTCGCGCGTTGCGAAGCCAAAGGCATTGAGCGGGCTGTGAGCCTGTTCCTGTTGCAGCATGAACACATTCAACCTGGCGACTTCGTCATGGTCCATGTCGGCTACGCAATTCAAAAAATGACTGAAGCTGAAGCGCAGAGCGCCTGGCAGCTCTTGGATGAGGCGGCAGAGGCGGTCACCGATGCATGAAATGTCGATTTGCCTGAGCCTGCTTGAAGAAGTCGAGCGACAGGCGGGGCGGCAGTATCCGGGACAGCCGGTGCAGAAAGTCGTCGTCGCGATTGGGCCGCTGTCCGGCGTCGAATCTCAACTCCTTCAACGCGCTTTCTCGATCGCGCAGCCCGGTACAATTGCCAGCACCGCAACACTTACAATCGAACTTACGGACGTGATCGTCTGGTGCGGCCAGTGCTGTGCGCGCACCGCGGCTGCGCCAAACGCCCTCCTATGCGGTCGCTGCGGGACATGGCGCGTGGAATTGAAATCGGGTGATGAATTGTTGCTCAAGCGAATCGAGTTGATGGACATCGCCGCCTGACGCCGAGGGGGAAACCGAACATGTGCCGGGATTGTGGGTGTTCGCCGACAGGCCAAATACATATCCACCGACAGGAGGGCAGCGCGACGATCGCGTCGTCGAGCCCGACATCTATCGAACTGACCCATGGCATCCTGCACGGGAACGATCAGCAGGCACGACATAACCGCGAACATTTTCAGGCGCGCGGAATTCTGGCCGTGAACCTTATGTCCGCTCCGGGAGCAGGCAAGACCAGTCTGCTCGAAGCCACAATAGATGAACTTCGTGGCAGGTATCGCATAGCTGTCCTCGAGGGCGACCTCGAAACGGATAATGATGCGCGACGAATAAGGGCCAAGGGCGTGCCGGCCATACAGATTACCACCGGCCAGGCCTGCCATCTCGACGCCGAAATGGTCCACGAGGCAATTCATGGATTGGACCTCTCCGAGATCGATGTTCTTTTCATCGAAAACGTAGGAAATCTCGTTTGCCCGGCCATGTTCGATTTGGGCCAGCAAGC
>Ga0335070_10003918_pt1 | contig 17343 bp, 13 predicted proteins | sample Lox_Sample_13_FD_206722 | JGI IMG/M metagenome (GOLD analysis project Ga0335070, IMG submission 206722) | Soil microbial communities from Loxahatchee National Wildlife Refuge, Florida, United States - Lox_Sample_1.3 | ecosystem: Environmental > Terrestrial > Soil > Wetlands | place: USA...
CGCGGAACTCGAGCGGGGCCGCGAACGGATTGGCGGCGCCACCCAGGAACACGCGCGGCGCGTAGGTGATCTTGCGCCCGCTGAGGAACCGGTGCTCGTCGCGCAGCGTCCTGGCGGTCTCCAGCAAGGTCACGGCATCCAGATCGAATACGGGCTTGGCCTGCGGATGGTCACCCGCCTGCACGCCATCGCCGCTCAGGCACAGCACGTTGCACACGCCCATCGCCGCGCCGCCGAGGATGTCGCCCTGGATCGCGATGCGGTTGCGGTCGCGGCAGGAGATCTGCATCACCGGCGCGTAGCCGACGCGCGTCAGCAGCGCGCAGACCGCCAGGCTCCCCATGTGGCAGTGCGCGCCGCTCCCGTCGGTGGCGTTGATCGCATCGACGTAGCCGTCGAAGATGCGCGCGCGGTCGTACACCTCCTGCGGATCGGCCGAGTCGGGCGGCGCCAGTTCGGTCGTGATCGCGAACTGTCCTGCGCGCAGCACGCGCTCGAGCCGGCCCGGCGAGGTGTGGCCCGGCAGGATCGGCAGCGGATAGCCCGGCACCGGCTCGTCGTCGAACTTCATGGCGGCGGCGCCGTCTTTTCGCGCACGACGCGCAACCACGCGGAGTGCCCCTGCAGCCGCCGGTCGACCGCATGCTGCACCTGGGCCAGCGAGTCCAGCCCGCCGGGGATGCGCGTCGCGCCGGCGTGCGCCTCGACCCAGACGCAGCGCATCTCGGGCTTGACCTCGCAGTGGCCGTTGTCGCGCACGCCGCCGCAGGGCCCGTTGCGCAGCTGCTTGGGGCAATTCATCGGGCAGGACATGCCCGTGGAACTCAGCACGCACTGGCCGCACATCTGGCAATCGAACAGCGCGCCCTTGACGAGGCGTTCCATCGCCGCCATCGGCCGCTCGAGGCGCTGGTAGCCGATCAATCGCCAGAGCGGATTGCAGGCGACCAGGAACGCCTCGAAGCCGCGGTAGAAGCCGTTGAGGCCGCGCGCATGGCGCACCGACCAGCGGCGCAGCGCGTACATCAGCCCGCCTCCCCGTCGCCCGGCGCCACGCTGCCGGGCTCGAGCCCGTGCGCGCGGACCAGCCGCTCGAGGTCCTCATCCGAGTAGCGCGCCTCGATCCGGGCGGCCTCGGCCTTTGCGATGGCTTCGAGCTCACCGCTCACCGGCATCGGATCGCTCCGTTTCCAGTCGGCGAGGTAGGCCGCCGAGCCGCCCTTGCCCGCGCGCATCGCGGCGCGATCCACGGCTTCCTGGAAGCGATGCGTGAGTTGCACCTTGGCCGTCTCCCGTCCCTGCCTGACGATGACCTGTGCCGGGATGTCACGCCACGAAATGATGATCAGCGCTGCCATGTGCCCCACTTGACCCGCTGCTCGGCGGGCGGCCCGACCGCCTCGCGCAACGCGGATTCCAGTTGCCCGTAACCGGTCTGCACGACGCTGAATTCGAGGCCGAGGCGCGCGGCGATCGCGCGGGCCTGCCCGATGTCGCTGTTTGCGCCGTCCTGCACCAGGTACACGACGCGCCGGTAATTGCGAAAATACTCCGCGATCAGCTGCGGGTGCCGGTCGATGCCGAGTGTCTGCGCCACCAGCCGCTCGAAGTGCCGCACCAGGAAATCGGTCAGGTAGAAGGTGCCCGGTTCCTGCCCGGCCAGTTCGCTGAAGCGCTGCGCGGTGGCATAGAACTCGTAGCAGTGCGCCCCCGGGAGCCGCTCGATGCCTTCCGCCTGCAGCAGCGCATCGAGCCGCCCGCCCGTGCCGCAATCGGCGTAGGCGACGAAGATCTTCGCGTAGCGCCCGCGCGCCGCGGCGATGGCCTCGCGCACGCGGCCGGGAATCTGGTCGGGAACATTGTGCAGCTCGGGCGGCAGGCACTGCACGTCGAGCGCCTGCCAGTCGTTGAGGCGGCGGAGCGCCGCGATCTCGTGCGCGAGCGCGCCGCAGGCGATGACCAGCGCGCCGGATCGCGTAGCGTCCACGCCCTGGTGCTCCCCGGGGTTCAGTGCGCCCGCGCGGCGTTGCGGCGTGCGAGCAGCAGCGACTTGGCGGTCTCCACGGCAATCGCCGCATCGCGGCAATAGGCATCGGCGCCAACCGCCTTGCCGAATTCCTCGTTCAGCGGCGCGCCGCCGACCAGCACGATGAAGTCGTTGCGGATCCCCTTCTCCTTCATCGTGTCGATGACGACCTTCATGTACGGCATCGTCGTCGTCAGCAGCGCGGACATGCCGAGGATGTCGGGCTTGTGCTCCTCGAGCGCCGCGAGGTACTTCTCGACCGCGTTGTTGATGCCCAGGTCGATCACCTCGAAGCCCGCGCCCTCGAGCATCATCGACACGAGGTTCTTGCCGATATCGTGGATGTCGCCCTTGACCGTGCCGATGACGACCTTGCCGATCGGCTCGACGCCGGTCTCGGCCAGCAGTGGACGCAGGATCTCCATGCCGCCCTTCATCGCGTTGGCGGCCAGCAGTACCTCGGGCACGAACAGGATGCCGTCGCGGAAATCGATGCCGACGATGCGCATGCCTTCGACCAGCGCATCGTTGAGGACCTTCTCGGCGCTCCAGCCGCGCTTGAGGAAGATGCGCGTCGCTTCCTCGACTTCCGCCTTCAGTCCGTTGTACAGGTCGTCGTGCACCTGCTCGGTCAGCTCCTCGTCGTTCAAGGAGTTAAGGTCGAATTCTGCGTTGGCGTCGGCGCTCATGATCGGTCTCCCGCAAGCTCGTCAAATGGTATGTGCAGGGTGCCGCAGGCACTGGTCGCATAGCGACTGGCGCATGCCTGATGGCGACAATGCAGGCCGGCCCGGCGCCCCGGCCCGGCTTTGACAGAAGCAGGCACTCAACCCAGGTCCTCGCGAACGGCCGCCCGGCCCTGCGTGCGGGCGGCGGTGTGCGTGTGCCGGATCTGCCGCTCGGCGCTCGGCGGGCAACCGAACTGCCGGCGATAGCACTTCGAGAAGTGCGGTGGCGACTGGAAGCCGCAGGCGGTGGTGATGTCCATGATCGGCATCGAGGTCTGCAGCAGCAGCTCGCGTGCCCGCCGCAGCCGCATCTGCAGGTAATACTTCTTCGGCACGCAGTCCAGGTGCCGCTTGAACAACCGTTCGATCTGCCGGCGCGACAGGCCGGTGGTCTTCGCGATCGCGTCGAGCGGCATCGGCTTCTCGATGTGCTCCTCCATCAGCTGCGCGACCTTGATGAGCCCGTCGTGGCTGGCGCCGAGCTGGGCCCGCAGCGGCACGAACTGCTGGTCGCGGTCATTGCGCGCCCGGTCGACGATGAACTGCTCGGCGATCAACTGCGCGACGCGCGCGCCCAGCTTGCCCTTGACGAGGTGCAGCATCAGGTCGAGTGGCGCGATGCCGCCGGAGGCGGTGTAGCGGTCGCGATCGATCGTGAACACCTGGTTGCTCAGCATGACGCGCGGGAATTCCTCGCGCAGCGCCGACAGGTTCTCCCAATGGATGGTGGCCCGATAGGTGTCGAGCAGCCCAGCGCGCGCCAGCGCATAGCCGCCGGTGCACAACGCGCCAATGCCCACGTGGCGTTCGTTGAAGCGCCGCAGGGCACGCAGCAGCGGCGCCGTGACGCCTTCGCGCACGTTGACGCCGCCGCAGACGAACAGGATCTCGACGCGGCTCAGGCTCTCCAGCGGCACGGTCGGCGCCAGCGACAAGCCGTTGCTGGCCGGCACCGGCGCGCCATCGAGGCTGGCGATCGACCAGTCGTAGGCGCGTTGGCCACTGATGCTGTTCGCCATGCGCAGCGGCTCGACCGCGTTCGACAGCGCGATCATCGAATACTGCGGCAGCGTCAGGAACGCGAAGTGACTCTTGCGCAAGACCGGGTCGGATTCCACGTCAGCACCGTCCTTGACCGGAGGGCATAAGCTGTCGGATTACGACGCCATTCTTGTCCAAAAGCGACGAAGATGCAATCATGGTGTCGCCCGGCACAAACCGTCATCATTCCGCGCAAGGAGTGCTTCCCAGGATGCCCAGCAAGAGCCCCGCAGGCGTGGAACGTGGCTGGATCGTGCCGATCGGCGGCGCCGAGAACAAGGAGAACGACCGCCACATCCTCGAGCGCTTCGTGCGCGTCTCGGGCGGGCGCGATGCGAACATCGTCGTGATCCCGACCGCCAGTCGCATGCACGAGACCGGGCCGCGCTACGAGCAGCTGTTCAAGCAACTCGGCGCTGCGCAGGTCGCATCGATGGATTTCGACACGCGGCGCGACTGCCAGGAGAATGGGCGGCTGCGCCGGCTCGAGGAAGCCACCGGCATCTTCTTCACCGGCGGCAACCAGCTGCGGCTGACGACGCTGCTCGGCGGCACGCCGGTCGCGAAGATGATCCGCGCTCGCAATGCCAACGGCGTCGCGGTCGGCGGCACGAGCGCCGGCGCCAGCATCCTCAGCGAACACATGATCGCCTTCGGCGACGAGGGCTCGGCGGTGATCTCGGGCAGCGTGCGGCTGGCGCCGGGGCTCGGGCTCACGAACCGCTTCATCATCGACCAGCATTTCCGCCAGCGCGACCGCCTGGGCCGGTTGATCACCGCCCTTGCCTACAATCCATTCGCCGTCGGCATCGGACTCGATGAAGACACCGGCGCCTTCATCGGCCCGGACGAGACCATCGAGGTCGAGGGATCGGGCGGCGTGACCGTCGTGGATGCCTCGGAGGTCACCTACTCGTCGATCAGCGAGATATCCGAAGGGCAACCGGTGTGCATGCTGGGGCTGCGCGTGCACATCCTCACGGCCGGCGCGACCTTCAACCTGCACACGCGGCAGGCGCGGGCGGCCGGACTGGCACACTCGAAAGAATAACAACAAAGGAAACGCCATCGTGCGCATTCTCGATCGATCGGTATACGTCGGGCCCTCGCTGTATGCGCACTTCCCGGTGATCCGGCTGGAGCTCGACCTCGGCGAACTCGAGGCCTGGCCCACTGGGCGCCTCGGCAGCGACTACATCGATGCGCTGGCCGCCGCGCTGCCGGGGCTCGCCGACCACGGCTGTTCTTACCGGGAACCCGGAGGCTTCTTCCGCCGGATGCGCGAGGATGAGGGCACCTGGCTGGGCCACGTGCTCGAGCACGTGGCGATCGAGCTGCAGAACATGGCGGGCGAAGCCGTCACGTTCGGGAAGACGCGCAGCGCCGGACGCCCCGGCGTCTACACCGTCGTCTACGAATACGAGCAGCGCGACGAAGGCATCGCCGCCGGTGAACTGGGGCTGCGGTTGCTGTGTTCGCTGCTGCCCGAGCCGATCCGTCCGGCCGGCACGGTGCCCGAGGGCTGGAGCTGGCCGACGGCGCGCGATGAATTCATCCGCTTCGCGCAGCGCCGCGCGCTCGGGCCCTCGACCGCCTCGCTGGTGCGCGCCGCGAAGGAGCGCGGCATCCCCTGGCTGCGCCTGAACGACCAGTCGCTGGTGCAGCTCGGGCACGGCCGCTTCCAGCAGCGCATCCAGGCCACCGTGACCGGGCGCACGCCGCACATCGCGGTCGAACTCGCCAGCGACAAGGAGGAGACGAACAAGATCCTCGCGACGCTGGGCCTGCCGGTGCCGAAGCAGGAGCTGGTGCAGAGCGAGGCGCAGGCCGTGCGCGCGGCGCACCGCATCGGCTTCCCGGTCGTGACCAAGCCGTACAACGGGAACCATGGCCGCGGCATCTCGATCCGGCTGACGACCGACGCCGAAGTCGCGCAAGGCTTCCTCGTCGCGCGCGAGCACTCGCGCTCGGTCATCGTCGAGACCTTCCTCGAGGGGGACGACCACCGGCTGCTGGTGGTCAACGGCGAGCTGGTCGCGGCCACGCGCCGCACGCCCGGGCACGTGGTCGGCGACGGCACGCACACGATTGCGCAGCTGGTGGAGATCGTCAACCAGGACCCGCGCCGCGGCGTCGGGCACGAGAAGGTGCTCACGCGCCTGGAACTCGATGCGCAGGCGCAGAAGATGATGGAGCGCGTCGGCATGACGGCCGAGTCCGTGCCCGCTGCGGGCCAGGTCGTGTACCTGCGCTCGACGGCCAATCTCTCGACCGGCGGCACGGCGACCGATGTCACCGACGTGATCCATCCGGACAACCGCGAGATGGCCGAGCGCGCGGTGCGCGCCATCGGGCTGGACGTCGGCGGCGTCGATTTCCTGTCGAAGAACATCACCGAGAGCTACCGCAAGATCGGCGGCGGCATCTGCGAGGTCAATGCCGCGCCCGGCTTCCGCATGCACGTGGCGCCGAGCGAAGGCACGCCGCGCGAGGTCGCGATTCCGGTGATCGAGATGCTGTTCCCGCCGGGCACCGCCTCGAAGGTGCCGATCGCCGCCGTCACCGGCACGAACGGCAAGACGACCACCGCTCGCATGCTCGCGCACGTCACGAAGATGGCGGGTTTCACGCCCGGGCTGACGACCACCGATGGCGTGTACATCAACGGCCAGCGCACCGTGCAGGGAGACATGACCGGCCCCGTGTCGGCGCGCATGGTGCTCGCCGATCCGCAGATCGACATCGCCGTGCTGGAGACGGCCCGCGGCGGGCTGCTGCGTGCCGGCATGGGCGTCAACGAAGTCAATGTCGGCGCCGTGCTGAACGTGCAGGCCGATCACCTGGGCCTGAAGGGCATCGACACGCTCGAGCAGCTCGCGGAAGTGAAGCGCGTCGTGGTCGAGGTCGCCACCGACTGCGCGGTGCTCAATGCCGATGATCCGCTGGTGCTGAAGATGTCCGGCTACACCGAGGCGAAGAACATCTGCTACGTGACCGTGAATCCCCACCACACGCTGGTGCGCGAGCACATCCGCGCCGGCGGCCGCGCCTGCGCGCTCGAGGCCGGCGTGAACGGGCAGATGATCACGCTCTACGACCGCGGCAGCCACATCCCGCTGCTGTGGACGCACCTGATTCCCGCGACGCTCGAGGGCCGCGCCATGCACAACGTGCAGAATGCGATGTTCGCCGCGGCGATGGCGTTTTCGCTCGGCATCAAGCTCGATGCGATCCGCCAGGGCCTGCGCACCTTCGATTCCACGTTCTTCCAGGCCCCCGGGCGGATGAACGTGTTCAATGAACACCCGTTCAAGGTGCTGTTCGACTACGGCCATAATGCGCACGCGGTGGCTGCGATGGCGCAGCTCGCACAGCAGCTCGACGTGAGCGGGCGGCGCATCGTGGTGCTGGCCGGTCCCGGTGACCGGCGCGACGAGGACCTGGTGGCGATCGCGAACGCCGTGGCCGGGCGCTTCGACCACTACGTCTGCCGCCGCGACGACAACCTGCGCGAGCGCGCACCCGACGAAGTGCCGAGGATCATGGCCCGGGCTCTGCAGGCCGCCGGCGTTCCGGCCAGCGCGATCTCCGTGATCCCGGATGAGCAGGAAGCGATCGATGCGGCGCTGCAGATGGGTGCGCCCGGTGACCTGCTGCTGGTCTTCGCGGATGCGCTGGTGCGCTCGTGGAAGCAGATCACGAAGTTCAGGCCCGCCGGCGCCGCTCCCGCGCGCGCCACCACGCCCTACGCGGGCGGCAGCGGCGATGAACCGGCGCCCGCTGCCGTGGCCGCGACCGGCGCGGCATCGACGGCGCGCACAGCGGAGGCGCCGGCGGCTGCCGACTTCAGCCTCGAAGGCCTGATCCGCGACGAGCGCGGCATACGGATGGCGCCGGAGATCGAAGACTGAATTCCGCGCCCGCCCTGCCCTACGCCGATTCGCGCCGCCTGACCGGCGCCAATCTTTTCTTTGCGCACACCGGTGCGGTGCTCGAAGTCGTTGGCGTGCCGGCCGACGCCGCGCTCCTGGAAGGCTGGCGCCAGCGCGTCGCCCGTGCCCGCGCCCACCTCGGCTGGAGCGAAACGGCGCTGGCTGCGCGGCCGCACGCGAGCGGCGTCTCCTTGGCGCTGGCCGCGCCCTGCGACCTGTTGTTCCTCGCCACCGAGATCAACGAGTGGGCGTTGTGCGCGACGCTGCAGCAACGCGACCCGCCGACCTGGGCCGGGCTGCCCGCAGCCATGTTCGCCGCCGCGCTGGAGGATGCCGCCGATCCGGCGAACGTCGTGCCACCGGTGCTGGCCGAGGATGAGGCGCTGGCACGCTTCGAACTGCTTGCCGCGCGCGAGCAGCGTCCGGCGCTGCGTGCACTGCTCGCGGCCGGCGCCGCGCAGCGCCTGCCCCACCTGCTCGACGACGACGCCCTGACGCTGGGCGCGGGCAGCGGCGGACGCACCTGGCCGCTGGCCGGGCTGCCGCAACCTGCGGCGGTGCCGTGGAACACCCTGCACGACATCCCCACGGCCGTCGTGACCGGGTCGAACGGCAAGACGACCACGGTGAGGCTGATCGCCGCCTGCGCCCGTGCGCACGGGTGGCGCGCCGGCTACAACTGCACGGACGGCGTGTTCGTGGGCGAGGAGCCGCTCGCCAGCGGCGACTACTCGGGGCCGGCGGGCACGCGCCGGGTGATGCGCGAGCCGCGCACCGAGGCCGCCGTGCTCGAGACTGCGCGCGGCGGCATCCTGCGGCGCGGCATCGCGGTCTCGCGCGCCGATGTCGCGGTCGTCACGAACATCAGCAGCGATCATTTCGGCGAATACGGCATCGACGACCTCGCTGGCCTGGCCGATGCGAAGCTGACGGTCGCCGCCCTGCTCGAAGCCGGCGGCCTGCTGGTGCTGAATGCGGACGACGCCACGCTGGGCTCCAAGGCCGGGCAGTTGCCGCAACGCCTGCGCGTGATGCCGCGGCTCGGATGGTTCGCGCTCGATGCCGACGCCGCCCCGCTGCGTACGCATCGGGAGCGCGGTGGCGCAACGGCCGGCGTCCGTGATGGCCACCTGGTCGTCGAGGGCGCCGGCCGGCAGGACGACCTCGGGCCGGTTTCCGCCCTGCCGCTCGCCATCGGCGGCAGCGCGCGCTACAACATCGCCAACCTGGCCGCCGCCGCGCTGGCCGCGCTCGCGCTCGGCATTCCCGCCCCGACGATTGCTGGCGTCTACGCCCGCTTCGGCTCGCAGCCCGGCGACAACCCCGGCCGCATGATGCGGTTCAACCTGGGCGGGGTCGAGGTGCTGATGGACTACGCGCACAACCCCGACGGGCTGCGCGGATTCCTCGGCGTCGCCACGCAGCTGCGCCGGCCCGGCTCGCGGCTGGCGGTACTGCTGGGCCACGCCGGCAACCGGCGCGACGCCGACATCGAACAGGTCTCACAGGTCGTGGCCGGCTTCCGCCCCGAACTCGTTGTCGTGAAGGAGATCGCCTCGCACCTGCGCGGGCGCGAACCCGGGGAGTTGCCGCGCCTGATCCGGGCGGCGCTGCTGCGCGCCGGGCTGCCCGCGCAGGCGATCGAGATGCGCGAGACCGAACTGGATGCGGCGCGTTGCGCGCTCGATTGGGCGCATCCCGGCGACGTGCTCGGCCTGCTCGTGCACTCCCCCGCCGGGCGCTCGGCCGTGCTGGCGATGCTCGAGTCTCGTGCGCGCGGCAGCGCGAGCGGCGCCTGAGCTGATCCCCGGAGGACAGGCGTTACATGTACGGCTGTACATGTAACGCCCAAGAATGCATCAGGCCTGTGGACGTTCGCCGCGCAGGAGTTGCGCCAGCCCGGACTCATCGAGCACCGGAATGCCGAGCTCGCGCGCGCGCTTGAGCTTCGAGCCCGCGTCCGCGCCGGCCACGACGTAGCTGGTGCGCTTCGACACGGCGCTGCCGAGCTTCGCGCCGAGCGCCTGCAGCGCCTCGCCCGCCTGCTCGCGTGTCATCGCATCGAGCGTTCCGGTCAGCACGATGGTGAGCCCGTCGAGTGGCCCGGCCGCGCACGCCACCGGCGGGCCCTCGGCCCAGTGGACGCCCGACTCGCGCAGGCGCTCGATGATTGCGCGATTCGCCGGCGAGGCGAAGAACGCATGCACGTGCGCGGCGATCACCGGACCTACATCGGGCACCTCGAGGATCTGCTCGATGCTGGCCGCTCGCAGCGCGTCGAGCGTGCCGAAGTGCGCGGCCAGCGAGGCGGCGGTCGCCTCGCCGACATCGCGGATGCCCAGCGCATACAGGAAACGCGGCAGCGTCGTGTGCTTGCTGCGCTCGAGCGCCGCGAGCACGTTGGCGGCGGACTTGTCGCCCATGCGATCGAGCGCGGCGAGCGGTGCGAGCTGCAGCGCATACAGGTCGGCGGGCGTCGCGATCATGCCGCGGTCGACGAGCTGGTCGATCAGCTTCTCGCCCATGCCTTCGATGTCGAGCGCGCGGCGGCTGGCGAAGTGGCGCAAGGCCTCCTTGCGCTGGGCGCTGCAGACGAAGCCGCCCGTGCAACGCGCCGCCGCCTCGTCTTCCTCGCGCAACACCGGCGAGCCGCACACCGGACAGGCCGCGGGCAGCTCGATGCGGCGCGCACCGGGCGGCCGGCGCTCCGGGAGCGAGCGCACCAGTTCCGGGATCACATCGCCGGCGCGCCGGATCACGACGGTGTCGCCGATGCGCACGTCCTTGCGTTCGATTTCGTCCATGTTGTGCAGCGTGGCGTTCGTGACGGTCGCGCCGCCGACCTGCACCGGCTCGAGGCGCGCCACCGGCGTCAACACGCCGGTGCGGCCGACCTGGAATTCGACGTCGCGCAGCGTGGTCAGCGCTTCGTCGGCGGGGAACTTGTGCGCCAGGGCCCAGCGCGGCGCGCGGCTCACCTGGCCCAGGCGCTCCTGGTCCGCGAGCCGGTTGACCTTGTAGACCACGCCATCGATCTGGTACGCGAGCGCCTCGCGGCGCGCCGCGAGCGCGCGGTAATACGCGAGGCACCCGGCCACGCCCGTGACGACACGCGTCTCGGGGTTGGTGCGCAGCCCCCATTCGTTGAACTGCGCCAGCAGGTGCCGCTGCGTGTCGGGTGCGGCCAGGCCGCGCCACTCGCCCGCCGCGTAGAAATAGACCGCGAGCGGCCGCCGCGCGGTCACCGCCGGATCGAGCTGCCGCAGCGCCCCGGCGGCCGCATTGCGCGGATTGACGAACAGCTTCTCGCCCGCGGCCGCGGCTTCTGCGTTCAGCCGGCGGAACCCGGCGAACGGCATGTACACCTCGCCGCGCACCTCGACGATCTCCGGCGCCGGGCCGCGCAGCCGCAGCGGAATCGAGCGGATCGTCTTCGCGTTGGCGCTGACGTCCTCGCCCGTCGTGCCGTCGCCGCGCGTGGCCGCGCGCACGAACAGGCCGCGCTCGTAGCGCACCGAGATCGCCAGGCCGTCGAGCTTGGGCTCGGCGCAGTACTCCACGTCTGTGGTGGACTGCAGGCGCTCACGCACGCGACGGTCGAACTCGACGACATCGTCGTCGGCGAAACCGTTGTCGAGCGAGAGCATCGGCACGCCGTGGCGCACCTCGTCGAACTCCGGGTTGGGCGCGCCGCTGACGCGCTGCGTCGGCGAATCGGCGCTCAGCAGTTCGGGATGCGCGGCCTCGAGCCCGCGCAGTTCGAGCATCAGCCGATCGTACTCGGCATCCGGCACTTCCGGATCGTCGAGCACGTAGTAGCGGTAATCATGGCGCGCCAGCTGCTCGCGCAGCGCCGCCACCCGCGCCGCGGCCGGCTTCAATCGCCCGGCCCCGCGGCCGCGCCCGGTGGCGGCCGGTCGTTGGACGGGCCCGCCAGCGTGTCCAGCATGCGCTGGCGCCAGGCCGCGGCGTTGGCGGATTCCAGCGCGGCGCCCTGGTCGTCATTCACCCGTCCCGGCACGCGTGCGGCCAGCTCCAGCGCAACCTGCCCGAGACGCTCGAGGGCCACCTCGGGCGGCAGCGGCCCCGGCAGCACGGCAAACAGGTTCAGGCCGGCGTACCGCTGGAAATCCATGACCGCGGGATCGAGCGTGCCCGGCAGCACCAGGCTCGCGGCACTGAGGAAGACGCGGCCGCTCTCGTCGGCGAGGTGGAAGATGCCGAACTCGCCATGGCGGAAACCGCAGGCGCCCAGGGCCTGGCGCAACACCCGTCCGGCCAGGCGGTCCGTGCCGGTCGGCACGAGGCGCAGCGTCACGATGCGGCGCGCGCTCTCTTCCGGCCATTCCACGATCAGCGGCGGCGGTTCCGCGATCGGCGGAGCGATGGTGGCATGGACTTCCGCGGCGGCCGGGGGCGGTGCGACGAGCGCTGCCGCGCTGGCTGACTCGACCGGCCAGTCGATCACCGGCAAGGCGCGACGCGGTTCGCGTTCACCGACTGGAGCGGCCGCGGGCAGTGGATCGAACGAAGGCTCCGCCCGCGCCGCCCGCGCGGCGGGCGGCGGCACGGCCTGGCGGCCGCGGCGGCGTTCCCACCAGAACAACGCGGCGATGAACAGCGCCCCGGCCAGCAGCAGGATCGGCCGCAACCAGATCATGCCCTTGTCATGCCCTTGGGGCCCGGGAACCCTAGACGGCCGCGAGACGCACGGCCGCGTCCACGTCGACCGACACCAGGCGCGACACGCCCGGCTCGTTCATCGTCACACCCAGCAGCTGCGAAGCCAGTTCCATGGTGGTCTTGTTGTGCGTGATGAATATGAACTGTACGCGGCTCGACATCTCGCGCACGATGTCGCAGAACCGCGCCACGTTGTGCTCATCGAGCGGCGCATCGACCTCATCGAGCAGGCAGAACGGCGCCGGATTCAGGTCGAAGATCGAAAAGACGAGCGCGACGGCGGTCAGCGCCTTCTCGCCGCCCGAGAGCTGCGAGATCGTGCTGTTGCGCTTGCCCGGCGGCCGCGCCATCACGGCCACGCCGGCGGCGAGCGGGTCGTCGCCCACCAGTTCGAGGTAGGCATGGCCGCCGCCGAACAGGCGCGGGAATTTCTCCTTCAAGCCGGCATTGACGCGGTTGAAGGTATCCTCGAAGCGCGCGCGGGTCTCCTTGTCCATGCGCTTCATCGCGTCTTCGAGCGTCGAGAGCGCCTCGCTGACGTCGGCGAACTGGCGATCCAGGTAGCTCTTGCGCTCGGCCTGCTGCGCCAGCTCCTCGATCGCCGCCAGGTTGACCGGGCCGAGCTTCTCGATGTCGGCGCGCGCCTCCTCGAGGCGCGCCTCCCAGTCCGTCACGTTCGCGTCCGCGGCCAGGCCGGCGGTGATGTCCGCCAGCTCGAAGCGTGTCTGCGCGAACTGCTCGGCCAGCGACTCGCGCCGCACGCGCGATTCCTGCGCCTGCATGCGCGCGGTGTCCATCGCGGCGCGCGCCGCGGCCACGCGCTGCTCGGCGCCCGAGCGCCGTTGCTCGATCGCGCGCAGTTCCTGGTCCGCGTCTTCCTGGGCCTGGCGCGCGTTGGCCAGCTCCGCCTCCACTTCGACGCGACGATCGAGCGCGGCCTGCAGCCGCGCGCGCAGTTCCAGCACCGGCGCATCGCCGTCGGCCAGCTCGGCGCTCAACGCCTCGTGCCGCTGCGTGAGCTGCGCGCGCTGCTCGACCAGCCGCGCCGCCGCCGTCTGCATCGATTCCAGCGCCGCGCGCCGGCTCTCGTTACGGATCATCGCCTCGCGAACGGCCAGCTGCGCCGCCTGCGCCGCGCGGCGCGCCGCGGCGCCGCGTTCGCGCAGCAGTTCGCGCTCGTCGACCAGCAGCGGCTGGCGGCTGTCGAGCCGCTGCAATTCCAGCAACGCCTGGTCATACGCCGCCTGGGCCTGCATCAAGCCGGCGCGTGCGCGCGCCAGTTCGGCATCGACCTCGCCGCGCTCGCCCTCGAGCCGCATGCGGCGCAGCTGCGCCTCGTCCTGGCGCGCCTGCATGGCGCCCAGCTGCGCGCGCAGTTCGCCGTGCCCGCGGTGCGCGGCCTGGATCTGCGCCTGCACCTCGTCGCGCTCGCGTTCCACTGCCGCGGCGCGGGCCCGCAAGGCCGCCAGCGCGGCCTCCGCTTCCTGGAGCGCCGCCGCGGCCGCCTCGCTGTCACGGCCGATCTGCTTGAGCCGTTGCGCGCGCTCGAGCACGCCGGCATGCGGATCGCCGCCGCGCCGCAGCCGCAGCCAGTCGCGCCCGAGCCACTCCCCGGCGCGCGTCACCAGCGAATCGCCGGGCGGCAGCTGGCGCCGCTCCCGCATGGCCTGCGCCAGCGTCTCGCAGGTTCGCACCCGCGACAGGATCGCCAGCGCGGCTGCCGGTCCGTGCACCTGCGCGGCGAGCGTGCCCGCTCCGCCGCCCTGCCCGCCGGCGGCCGTCTCGAGGAACGACAGCGTGCCGCGCTCGAGCTGCTGCAGTTCATCGCCGAGCTGGTCGAGGTCGTCGACGCACACCGCCTCGAGGTAGTCGCCCAGCACGGTTTCGACGGCATGCTCCCAGCCGGCCGCGACGACCAGCGTGTCGGCGACGCGGGTCGGAGTGCCGTGGCCGGACCGCCGACCGAAACCCTCCAGCCAGGCGGCGGCGGCCGGGTCCTTCTCGCCGAGCGCCGCCCGCTGCAGCGCTTCGAGCGACAGCAGTTCCGCGCGCGCCCGGTCACGGCGCGCCCGCAGCTCCTCGAGCCGCCGTTCGCTGTCGTGTTGCTCGCCGCGCAGCTGCTGCGCGCTGGCGAGCAGGGCGCTGAGCCGCGATTCCAGCGCCTGCGCCTGCTGCGCCGCGGCCGCTTCGCGCTGCGACAGACCTTCCAGCGTCTCGCCGTCGCGCTGGCGGCCCAGCGATTCGTGCTCGACCGCCAGCCGGTCGGACTGCGCCTGCAGGCGCAGCAGCTGGCCCTCGAGCTGCTCGATGCGCGCCGCTTCGACGCCACTGCCCTGGCGCGCGGCGCCCAGCTCGCGATTGAAATCCTCCCAGCGCTCCTGCCAGGCGACGAACTCGGCCTCGGCCGCCGCCAGCGCCGCACCGGCGGCCTGGTCAGCGGCCTGCAGCGTTGCCAGCTCGGGCGCCAGCGCGGCCAGCTCCGCCTGCAGCTGCGCGATGCGCTCCTGGTCGGCGACGATGCGCGCCCCGACCTCGGTGAGCGTCGCCTCGGTCTGCTGCAGGTCCTGGCGATGCCGGTTGCGCAGCTCGGTGGTATGGCGGATGTTCTCCTCGGTGCGCGTGACCTCGGCGCCGAGCTCGTAGTAGCGCCCCTGCACCGCGCCGAGCGCCGCGCCAAGTTCGGCATGGAACTCGCGCTGCTTCTCCAGTGCCGCCTCGCAGGAACGCTGTTCGGCCAGTTCCTGCTGCATCAGCAGTTCCGCCTGCTGCGTGGCCGCGTCCTGCACCGCCGTGCCGCCCTCGAGTTCGCGCATGCGCAGCGCCAGCAGTTCGGCGGTCAACGTGCGCTCGCGCCCGCGCAGTTCCTGGTAGCGCCGCGCCGTGGCGGCCTGGCGCTGCAGGTGGCGGATCTGCTTGTCCACTTCGTCGCGCAGGTCCTGCACGCGCGCCAGGTTCTCGCGCGTGTCGGCGATGCGGCCCTCGGTCTCGCGGCGGCGCTCCTTGTACAGCGAGATGCCCGCCGCCTCCTCGATGAACGCGCGCATGTCGTCGGCCCGTGCCTCGATGACGCGCGAGATCATGCCCTGCTCGATGATCGCGTAGCTGCGCGACCCGAGCCCCGTGCCGAGGAACAGCTGCGTGATGTCCTTGCGCCGGCAGCGGCCGCCATTGATGAAGTAGCTCGAGCTGCCGTCGCGCGCCACGACGCGCTTGAGCGAGATCTCGCTGTAGCTGGCGTACGGGCCGCCGATCTTGCCATCGGCATTGTCGAACACCAGCTCGACCGAGGCCGTGCCGATCTGCTGGCGTGAACTCGAGCCGTTGAAGATGACATCGGCCATCGACTCGCCGCGCAGGTGGCGCGCCGACAGTTCGCCCATGACCCAGCGCACCGCATCGATGACGTTCGACTTGCCGCAGCCATTGGGCCCGACGACGCCGGTCAGGTTGCTGGGCAAATGCACGGTCGTCGGATCGACGAAGGACTTGAACCCGGCCAATCGGATCTTGCTCAGTCGCATCGGTATTCCCGTGACTCCAGGAGGGTGCGGCGGCCCGCGGCGGTAGTGTAGATTATCGCCCAGACATGTCCACGAAACCCAGCCCCGAGCTCGAGACCTTCAGCAATCCCGCGCCGGAGCGGGACTACACGATCCGCATGCTCATCCCGGAATTCACCTGCCTGTGTCCGCGCACCGGGCAACCGGACTTCGCGACGCTCGAGCTCGAGTACGTGGCCGACCGCCTGTGCGTCGAACTCAAGTCGCTGAAGCTCTACATCTGGTCGTTCCGCGATCGCGGCGCCTTCCATGAAGCCGTGACCAATGAGATCCTGGCCCGGCTGGCGGGGCTCCTGCAGCCCCGGTTCATGCGCCTGACCGCCCGATTCAACGTGCGTGGCGGCATCACGACCAGCGTCATCGCCGAACACCGCCACCCGCAGTGGCAAGCGCCGATCCCCGTGACTTTGCCCTGAAAGCAAGGGTTTCCTGACGCCAAACGGCGACCCCCGCGTGGACTGTACAGCGCGGATCCCCCCGGTATAATCGCGCGCTCGAAAATTTCCAGCAGCCTCGCGACCCGCCCGCCTGGAGCGTCAGACATGGCCAGCAAAAAGCCTGCTTCCAAAGTCCGGAAAGCCGCCAAGCCCCCCGCCCGCCCTGCGGCGCGCAAGGCTTCCGCGCACCGGGCGGAGGCCCGCAAGGCACCGGCCAGCACCCAGCGCGCCGGCTCGGCCCGCGCCGCGGCCCGCGGCGGCGCGCGTCCGGCGACCCGCCCCGCCGCCAAGGGCGCTGCCGCGCTAGCCGCTGCGGCAAAGACCGCTCCCGCCACGCCCGCAACGCCGGAGCGCCCGGCCAAGACCGCCGCGGCGGCCGGCAAGGCCGGCCCGGCAGCCAGCCGCAACTCTCCGCTGCCGGTCATCACGACGGTTCGTACCGGCGTGCGCACCGTGCCCGATGCAGACGAAAGCGATGGGGCCGACCCCGGGAGCCTGCTGGCCGGCCCGCGCAACGTCAAACCCTATGTGGCACGCCGCGGCGAGCAATACATGGGCAAGCAGCAGCTGGCCCATTTCCACCAGATCCTGACCAACTGGAAGCGCGATCTGATGATGGAAGTCGACCGCACCGTGACCCACATGAAGGATGAAGCGGCGAACTTCCCCGACCCGAACGACCGCGCCACGCAGGAAGAGGAATTCAGCCTCGAGCTGCGCACCCGTGATCGCGAGCGCAAGCTGATCCGCAAGATCGACGAGGCCCTCAAGCGCGTCGAGGATGGCACCTACGGCTACTGCCTCGAGACCGGCGAGGAAATCGGCATCAAGCGGCTCGAAGCGCGGCCGGTGGCCACCCTGAGCCTCGAGGCACAGGAGCGCCGCGAGCGGCGCGAGCGCCAGTACGGTGACCGCGACGACCGCTATCGCTGAGTC
>Ga0335070_10003919_pt1 | contig 17341 bp, 11 predicted proteins | sample Lox_Sample_13_FD_206722 | JGI IMG/M metagenome (GOLD analysis project Ga0335070, IMG submission 206722) | Soil microbial communities from Loxahatchee National Wildlife Refuge, Florida, United States - Lox_Sample_1.3 | ecosystem: Environmental > Terrestrial > Soil > Wetlands | place: USA...
AGGAGAAAATTTGGCATCGATCTCTAATATTCTATTTCTAGCCAATTCATAAATGAGGTCGATCAATCCGGAGCCACAAATCCCCCTCGGCTTGACCTTGCCAATCGTCTCATAGCGCACTTTACCGTCAACAATCTCGACTTTTTCTATCGCTCCTCTCGTTGCCCGCATCCCCCATTTCGTATCCCCTCCCTCAAATGCAGGACCGGCAGAGGCCGAACAGGAAAGCATCCACTCGTTGTTCCCGATGACGATCTCTCCGTTCGTACCGATATCGATCAAACAGGTCGTCTCTGGTTTGTCCGCCATATTGCAGGCAAGGACTCCTGCTACCGTATCGCCGCCGATATAGCTTGCGATGCTTGGCAATACCTGGACGACCCCTTGGGAATTGATGTGAATTCCGACATCCTCCGCCGATACCGGAGGATAGAGATCAACCGTGGGAACATAGGGATCATCTCTGATGGAGCAAGGCATCAATCCCAGGAGAATATGGCTCATCGTAGTATTTCCAGCGACCGCCATGCTGGTGATATCTCCAATCCTTATTCCCTTTGTTTCGGACAAGGTCTCGATTAATTTGTTGATGTTTTTGATCACAGCTTTCTGAAGGACATCCAGGGAACCCTTGCCGCAGACAAAGGCGATCCTTGACAAAACATCTTCGCCATAGCGAGCCTGCAGGTTGTGGTTGCCTTCCACCCCTATCACTTTACCCGTTCTGAGGTCTACTAACTGGACGACGACGGTTGTGGTGCCCACATCCACGGCTGCCCCATAATGTTTATCGGTCGTATCTCCCTCTTCAACTTGCAGGATTTGTCCCATACCATTGCATCTGGAGAGGGTCGCAGTAATTTTCCAATCAGAACGGCGGACCTTTATAAACAGGTCCCGCAGACACGGGAGAGTCACCTCATAGGAATTATACTTGAGCTTCTTCCGGAGCTCCCTCACGATGCGACCTGTATCGGGAATATTGTCGTCGATGGTTGGCCTTGGAAGTTCCAGATATATTTTGTTTGTCAGGGGGTCGAAGAGGGATGCCGGGTCGCTCGGTCTTTTGTGAAGGGAAACCCAATCCGGCTCGCTATAATGAATGGGAGGGCTTTCCCTCCAGGTCTTCTGCTTATTCTCACGTGATTCACCTAAGATCTGTTCTTCCTCGAGACGAGACTCCGGAGGAATCAAGACCTCGAGATCTTCCTTTACGGGTGTCTGGCAGGCAAGGACATAACCCTTTTCAATCTCTTCTTTCGTAAAAAAGGCAACCAAGTTTCCATTCACTTTTGCATTGCCTTTAACGATCTGAACACGACACTTACCGCAAACCCCTTCCCCTCCGCAAAGGCTGTTGAGATAGACCCCTGCTTTTTCCGCTGCCTCGATTAAGAGCTCACCTTCGTCTACCTCTATCTCCTTTTTGTCAGGAAGAAATGTAACTCTATATTTTTTCACAAATACCCTCGAACCATGAAAGAACTCTGCGTAACCCCCCTTTATCCCCCTTAATTTAAGGAGGGATGAAGGGGGGTTATTTTTTAGCATAACACGATGGAAAACACTACTCAACTTCCTATCGGTCTCAGAGCGGCTATCAGGATATCAGATTATCAGTTAGTGGGTATCAGGACCTCAGGGCATCAGCATAAAAAATACATTTGACTTAAGTCAAGGCAAGTCTCTTGGTGAGAGGTTAATATTTTCTTAAAAGGACACAAGGAGGACGAAAAGATGAGATGCCCTGGTCAAGACCCGATGTTTTGGAAGCCAGACGATGTGTTTGAAATTTCATGTCCAAAATGCGGCTACGGAGTGGAATTCTTTAAGTTTGACGCAAAGAGAAAGTGCCGGTGCGGTCATGTAATCGTCAACCCAAAGATCGACTTTGGATGTGCCGAGTGGTGCCCTTACGGAGATAGCTGTATCGAGGGATTGCCGGAAGAGATGAAAGCCAAGACAAGGGAAGAAAAAAATAATCGACTGAGGGAGAGGATCTCCGCGGAAATGAAGAAATATTTCGGTTCGGACACAAAGCGTGTCAACCATGCCCTCAAGGTCGCTCAATACGCAGAGGAAATTCTGAAGATAGAGGGCGGTCATCCTCTTATCGTTCTTGGTGCTGCTTATCTCCACGATATTGGGATAAGAGAGGCGGAGCGGAAAAATGGAACGGCATCCGAGGAAGACCACGAAAGAGAAGGGAAAACAGTCGCAGAAGAGATGTTGATGAAGTTGAACGTCCAAAGAACAATAGCGAACGAAATCTGTGATATCATCGGTCACCATCATCACGCCAGAGAAAAAGAGACCCTTAATTTTCAAATCCTTTACGAAGCAGATTGGTTGGTCAATCTGGGAGAGAACGGACTCTTGAAGGACCTGGAGAAGCTACAAGAAATCATCACGAAGAACTTTAAGACCGTGACAGGAAAGAAAATGGCTGCTGAACTCACAAACCAAGCATAAAATTTATCACAAGAAATTTTCCTCTATTTAATCTGTTATCCTTTCTAAGGCGGTTTCATAGAATAGGTTCCTGCCTGAAAAAACCTCCCTCAAAATATGACATCTTCGCTTGCAACTTTTCAAAAATATTGTAGAATTTAAGGGTGTTAGGCAATGGAAAAAATATTCTCCAAAGGGTCATATTTTGCTTGACAAAAGGGGCGAAATAAATTAAAAATCTCGTGAATAATTTCTCATAACTATCCGTTAACCATACCAAAATCGAGGAGCAAGACGTTGACGAAAAAAGCGGATGTGTTAATCATCGGGGGTGGAATCTCCGGAATCACTGTTGCCTTGGAATTGGCCCGATCGGGAATTCCTTCTACGCTCATTGAAAAAGAGCCTTCCCTGGGAGGGCTCTCGGCTTCTTTCTGCTGTAAGGCCTCGGAGTCATGTAATAAGTGTTTCGCCTGTGTGGTGGATAAAAGGGTTTCTGAGATCCATCAACAAGAGGATATCTCAATCCTGACCCAAACCGAGGTGCTCGGCGTAAAGGGGAATGGAGGGAAGCACCGGGTCTCTTTGAAAAAAGGTACGGAAAGGATTGATTTAGAAGTTTCTGCCGTTGTGGTTGCCGCTGGAATTAACCCCTTCGATGCTTCTCAAAAAACGGAATATGGATACGGACGTTTCAAAAATGTGATCACCGCCAAAGATCTCGATGAAATGCTTCGGTTTCAAGGAACCCTCTCGCGTCCCTCAGACGGAAAACTCCCAAAAACAGTCGCTTTTTTCCAATGTGTGGGAAGCCGTGATGAATCGATTGGAAACCTTTACTGCTCTCAGGTCTGTTGTGCCTATGCGCTCCGCCTGATCAAAGCGATTCGTTTCCAGTATCCTGAGGTGACAGCCACCTTTCTCTATATGGATATTCAACCTGCTGGAGCGTCCTTTCAGCAGTTCCTCGATTCATGCCGTGCGGACAAGGGGATTCGTCTCATTCGAAGTCTCCCATCCAAGGTCTACCACTCCCCTCGCTCTGACACACTGAGGGTTAGGTTTACGGACCCTGAAAAAGGAGAGGTCGTGGAAGACTCTTTCGACCTCATTGTCCTCTCCGTCGGGATGGTTTTGAACAAGGAGGCCAGGCGTCTCACGGAACTTTTCGGATTGAATTTGACAGAGGATGGTTTCATCGCCTCCCCTCCATCTCAAGCGGGCCTCTTTGTCACAGGCGCTTGCAGCGGGCCGAAGGATATCGACCGTTCAATTCTTCATGCAAAATCTTCTGCCCTTCTCGTCCAGCAACATCTAAGAGGGAGATCTTAAATGCCTCGAATCGGAATCTTCATTGACACCGCACAGGGATCGATCCCTGCGTCTTTCCAAAAGAGAATATCTGACTACGTGAAGAAACTTCCCGAGACCGCCTTTTGCGTCGAGGAAGAAAACCTCGCCTCATCGGATGCCTTGAATAGAATGGGAAAGGCCCTCGAAGCAGGAGGGTTCGATGGAGCGGTCATTATTGGCGGGAGTCCAAAACGTTACGAGACTTCGTTCCAAAAGTTGAGGCATCCCCTGCCCATCAATCCTTACCTTTTTGCTGTGGCCAATATTCGTGAGCAGGCCCTCTGGGTTGCGACGGATGAAGAAACCGCCTTTCAGAAGGCAAAAGCCATCATTTCCAAAACCATCAATACCATCTCGAATTCCAAACCAATTGAAGCCCAATCTCTTCCGTTGAAACCCGAGGTCTTGGTTCTCGGAGGAGGTATTACTGGCATCTCCGTCGCTCAGGAATTGGCCAGGTCGAGAATTCGTGTCTTTCTTGTGGAGAAGAACCCCGATCTTGGAGGAAAGGCTCTGGAACTGCATAGGTTTTACAATCGCCCCTTGGAAGTTCGGAAGTGGATGGACGAAAAGATTTCTGAAGTGAAGAAGAATGCGCAAATCACGCTTTATACCCGGACAGAGTTAAAAAGCGTTGAAGGACATGTGGGTAGATTCCAGGCTAAAATTCAAGGACCTGGTCAAACGGAAACGATACTCTCTGTTTCAGCCATTGTCGTGGCCACGGGATATATGACCCGGCGTGAAACAAAGGGTATTTACGGCCAAAAAAGAGTTGCCGTTCTTCCGGAGATGGAAAAACTTCTTGCCGAGGCAACGGGTCCCTCGCTAGATTGGGAGGGAAAGAAAGTGGAGATGGTGACCTACCTTCTCGACGGCGTCAACGAAGATATCAAAGTCGATTCCATTAATGCGATCAAGCAGGCTCTTCTCCTTCAGGAGGCTTTTAAGTGCCAGGTCGCTATCCTCTGTAGAGACGTAAAGGTCGCCGCAGATGGAATGGAGCGTCTTTATCGAAAGGCCAGAGAAAAGGGTGTGCTCTTCTTCAAATATGAAGAACCTCCAAAACTTTCCGTTGCCAATGGCCAGATTCGGGTCGAGGTGAAGGACACCGCGGCCATCCAAAAGAAAGACCAGTGGGAAGTCACCATCCTTTCAGATCTCGTTGTCACCAGTGAAGCCTTTGTGCCAACACCGGAGACAGAGCGTCTTTCGGGCATTCTTAAGATCCATCTTGGAAGCCGGGGCTTTCTCATGGAGGACAATCCCCAACTTCTTCGGGTTCGATCAAATCGAAGAGGGATCTTTTTAGGGGGAGCTTGTCGATTCCCCCAGGAGGTTTCGGAGTCGCTGATTGAGACCAGGGCAGTAGCCGAAGAAGTAGTCGCCCTTCTCTACAAGGGAGCTTACGCCTATGATCTCGCCGTGGCAGAGGTAGACCCCAAAAAATGTGCGGTCTGCTATACCTGCCCCAGACTCTGCCCCCACTCGGCAATCACCGTTGAAAGATACGGAGAGAAAAACGTCTACGTCACCTCTGGAACGGGCCAGGACAAATGGGGGGCGGCCAAGGTCGATCCTGCCTCTTGCTACGGATGCGGAATCTGTGTGGCCGAATGTCCGGCAAAAGCCATCACCCTCCGGCATTTGACCGATGCACAGATCTACGCGCAGATGGGAATGATGGAATAATGGAATGATGGAATGATGAAGAAATCCTGAGCCCAAGGCATTAGCCTTGAAAATAACGGAGTGGGTAGATGTCAACGTTCGATCCTAAAATCATTGCTTTTTGTTGCGATCAATCTGGATACCCTGCTGCAGACATGGCGGGAACGTTGAAACAGAAACTTCCAAAAAATGTGGAGATCGTTCGCGTTCCTTGTGCGGGTCGCATCGAGACGATCTACCTCTTAAAAGCGTTAGAAAAGGGTGCGGATGGAGTACTCGTCTTCGCCTGTTTTGAAGAAAATTGTCAGTTTCTCAGAGGGAACCTCCGCGCGAAGGGTCGTCTGTCTTATGCTCACCGGATGTTAGAAAAAATCGGTCTGGAAAAAGAAAGAATTGAAATCTGCCACGTCGCCACGAACAGTGGCGCGAAACTGGCGGAGACCCTTCGTCGGAAATCGGAGCAGTTGAAAAAGATGGGGCCTAACCCCGGAGCAGAAAAGGCATAAAATTCGAATATCGAAATCCGAAACAAAATGTCAAACCCTAAACTCAAAACCCTAAACTCTAAACGAACTCAAATGTTCAAAGTACTAAACTCAAGACGTATAATCCTTTGAGTTTTGGATTTTGGGTTTGTTTTGGATTTCTTGGTTTGTTTAGGATTTAGAGTTTAGTTTTTAGAGTTTAAGCCAAGGGAGGAATAGATGATTAAGGCTGAACAAAAACCAATTGATGAAATCCTGAGATACCTCGATCCCTACAACAAGATTTTGCTATCGGGCTGTGGCGCCTGTGTCACCGTCTGTCAAGCCGGGGGGGAGAAAGAAGTAGGGCTGTTAGCCTCCGGCCTCAGAATGGCGAGGCAGAAGATGGGGAAGAAGATCGAGGTTCTGGAATTAACGCCCGCTCGACAATGTGAACCAGAGTTTGCCTTAGAAATGTCCGAAACGATCGAAAAAGTGGAGGCAGTTCTTTCCATTGCGTGCGGGGTGGGAGTTCAGACTTTAGTTCGCCATTTTCAGAAGATGCCCATCTTTCCCGGCGTCAATACCACGTTCTTGGGCGAAACCATCACCCATGGGGTCTGGGAAGAACGATGTCAGGCCTGCGGAAATTGCGTCCTCGAAAAGACAGGAGGCATCTGCCCGATTTCGCGTTGTGCCAAGCAATTATTAAACGGCCCTTGCGGGGGCTCCTCTAAGGGAAAATGCGAGATCAAGAAAGAGGCTGATTGTGCATGGCAGCTCATCTACGATCGGCTTAAGACGCTCAACCAGCTTCACAAGATGGAAGAAATCATCCCAGCAAAGCGGTGGGGTGTGGAATCAAGGGATAGTGGACTGAGAAGGATTGTGAGGGAGGATCTTAAGGTATGAAAGCAGGGAGCAATCTAGAAAAAATATTTGAGAAGAAACTATTTGCGGTCACCGGCGAATTGGGTCCTCCAAAGGGCAATGATGTCAGCGTGGTCAAGCGGAAGGCGGAACTTTTGAAAGGATATGTCGACGCGGTCAACGTCACGGACAACCAAACGGCCATCGTCCGGATGTCGAGCATTGCCACTTCAAGCCTCCTCATTCAGATGGGGCTGGAGCCCGTGATGCAGATGACCACGCGGGACCGCAACCGCATCGCCATCCAGAGCGACGTCTTCGGCGCTACGGCATTGGGTATTAAGAACATGCTCTGCCTGACCGGAGACCATCATACCTTCGGGAACCAGGTAGATGCCAAGAACGTCCACGACCTGGATTCCATCCAATTGATCGATTGCGTCCGGACGATGCGCGACCAGGGCAAGCTCTTGGGCGGAGAGGAAAAAATCGAAGGAGAGGTCAAGATTTTCATCGGTGCTGCGGAGAATCCATTTGCAGACCCGTTCGAGTTCCGAGCCATCCGACTGGGGAAAAAAGTGGCCGCAGGAGTGAATTTCATCCAGACTCAGTGCATTTACGATATGAATCGTTTCAAAGAATGGATGAAGATGGTCCGCGACCGAGGGCTCCATGAAAAGTGCCATATCCTGGCGGGAGTCACCCCTCTTAAATCAGGAGGTATGGCTCGATACATGGCGAAGAACGTCTCCGGCATCATCATTCCGGATGAGCTCATCGATCGCGTCGTCAAATCCAAGAAACCGGCTGAAGAAGGGATCAAGATCTGTGTAGAACAGATTCAAGAACTACGGGAAATCGAAGGAGTTCATGGGGTTCATATCATGGCCATCGAATGGGAACAGATGACCAGCAAGATCACAGAGATGGCCGGATTGTTACCTCGTCCTCAAGTAGAATAGCGCAAAGGAGAGGAGAAGACCCATGTCATTCAAGGAGCAGTTAGAATCAGGGAAGTTCGTTGTGGTCGCTGAACTCCAGCCCCCGAAGGGAAACGATCTCACTGAGCTTTACGAACATGCGGAACTCCTCAAGGGGCGAGTGCACGCCATCAATGTACCAAATCTTCAGAATGCCATTATGCGGCTGGGATCGCTTTCGGTATGCGCCCTTCTGAAGGCCAGGGGAATGGAGTCGATCTACAATCTGTCCTGCAGCAACCGAAACCGGTTGGCCCTTCAATCCGAACTCTTAGATGCTTCCGCTCTGGGTTTGACGAATGTCTTGCTCCTCCAAGGCGACCATCCTTCCATAGGGGATCACTTCGAAGCCCAAGCGGTCTTTGATCTTGACGTGATGGGGTTGCTGGGCGCGGCCAAGCGCCTCCAGGAAGGGTACGACCTGATGGGAAACGACCTCCAGGGAAAACCCCAATTTTGTTTGGGTGCACAGGTCAACGCAGCCGCCAAGGGACATGTCCTTGACTTAGAGGTCATGGATATGGAAAAGAAAATTCGTCTGGGGGTCGACTTCTTCTTCGCCAACTCGATCTACGATCTGAGTCTTTTCGAACCCTTCATCAAAAAAGTCGCTCACTTCAAGGTTCCCATCATCGCCAGCATCACCTTGCTCAAATCAGTGGGTATGGCCCGATATGTAAACAAGCACGTGGAAGGGGCGTCCATTCCAGATTCGATCATCGATCTATTGATGAAAGCTTCAGATAAACAGAAAGCAAGCGTTGAGATTGCAGGGGGTCTGATCAAGCAGTTGAAATCACTCTGCCAAGGAGTCCAGATCATTTCCATCGGATGGGAAAAACAGATCCCTGCCGTCCTGGAGTTTGCAGGATTGTGACCTGCCTCCCCCTAACCCTGCCCGAAGATGGCAGGAAGCAAGGGCATGCAAAATTGGGTGGGTTCGAACAAAATCATCATCCTTAGCCTGGATGCCGAAGAGCATGAAGCCAGAAGGTTTCCTTGTTAACCCCGGGGAGATATGGTACCTTGGGAACGGTATGTGCTCCAGAAAAATAACTCCGCCAACGAAAAGAAAAAAATCGGCTGAACCGCTTACTCTCGTCGAAAAGAAGGGGAGAGAGTCGGAGATGTTTCAGTCGATCGTCGAATTGGGAAACGACGGAATATTAGTGTTCGATGAACATCATCAGATTGAGTTCGCCAATCGCATGGCTTCCGACATTACCGGATTTTCGGAAAATGAGTTGTTGAAAACATCAGTTCTCTCCCTTTTAGACAACCCCCATCCATCCTTTATCGAGGATCTCTTCATCCATCCGGAGCGTTATGGCGAAAAAACTTGTTCAGAGGTTCGACTGCTGACTTCCACAGGCGAGGCAAAAGACGCTGAAATCTGTATTGCCTTAGCGAAGACTCCTTTCGGAGTGAGAAAAGGTTATGCCTATCTCCGGGATATAACCGAATCGAAGGGAATGGAGAAGAGGATCCGAGAGGCCACACTGCAGTTTGAGAAGATTGCGGAGATGGGCGACGACGGGATCCTCGTCTTCGATCAGGCCTTTAAGATCATCTTTGCCAACCAGATGGCATGTGAAATCACCGGGATACCCAAGGAAGATTTGATCGGAAGAAATTTTTTCTCTGTGATTGGTAAAGCGGACAAGGAATTTCTTGAGGGGACAGTTACTCGCGGTGTGGGCATCGGAGAAAAACTCTGTACGGAGATGAATATCCTGACCTCTCAGGGCCAGATCAAGGATGCAGAAGTCTGTATCGCCTTGACCAAGTCGGATGCTGGAGAGGTTAAGACTTATGCCTATATCCGGGACATCACACAACGGAAAAATTTCGAAAAGGACCTGAAGGACTCCGAAGAAAAGCTCAGAAACCTTTTCGATAGGGTTCGTCATGGTCTCTTCATCAGCTCGAAGGAAGGGAATTTTTTAGACTGCAATCAGGCTCTCCTCGATATGTTGGGATACCCGAACAAAGAGGAATTTCTCAAAATCAATATCGCCCGGGATCTCTATGTGAATCCCCAAGACCGAAAGACCCTTCAGGAGAGAGTCAAGAGAGACAGCTTCGTCAAAGACATGGAGGTGGAATTCAAGAAGAAGAACGGCGAAAAGATCACCGTCTTACTGACCGGCTATCCCATTAAGAATGAGAAGGGAGAGGTCGTTGGCTATCAAGGCATCAACCTGGATATCTCTGAAAGGAAACGAATCGAAAACGAACTCCGGGAGGCCAATGAATTCTTCATGAACCTGATTGAAAGCTCCGTAGACGGAATTATTGCAGCGGACATGAAAGGCAATATCTTCATCTTTAACAAAGGGGCGGAGGCACTTACTGGGTATAAAGCGGAAGAGGTAATTGGTAAACTCCATATCACCCAGATCTATCCAGAAGGCGTAGCCAAGGAGATAATGAAGAAACTCCGGAGCCCTGAATATGGTGGCGTGGGAAAGTTCATTCCTTCCCAGTTGAAGGTTCTTAATAAGTTTGGAGAAGAGATACACGTCCAGCTCTCCGCCGCCCTCATCTATGATGGAAACGGTCATGAAATTGCCAGTGTCGGTATCTTCACGGATTTGAGGCCCCGTCTGATGATGGAGAAGAGGCTTCAAGAGACCCACCTCCAATTAGTGAGCTCAGAGAAGATGGCTTCTCTTGGAAAACTGGCTGCCGGCATCGCCCACGAGATCAACAATCCGTTGGGGGGAATTCTCATTTACTCTAGCCTGATGATGGAAGATCTCCCTGAGGAGGATTCTCGACGTGGGGACTTGGCCCGAATTGTCCAGGAGGCGGGTCGTTGTAAAGAGATTGTGAAGAGCCTCCTCGAATTTGCCCGTCAGACGGAGCCGAAAATGGAGCCTTCGGATATCAATCGTGCCATTAATGATGGCCTTTTCTTCCTGGTCAATCAGGCATTGTTCCATAACATCCAGATCATTAAGAAACTTGATTCGTTTCTCCCCTTCGTTCGGGGAAATGCCAGCCAACTGAAACAGGTCTTCATGAACATCATCGTCAATGCCGCGGAGGCGATGCACGGCAGCGGGACGCTCACCATTACCACCTCCCCTGCCCCGGATCGAAAAACGGTCCTGGTGGAATTTACAGACACAGGTGAGGGAATCCCCGAAGAAAACTTCACCCGGATCTTCGATCCTTTCTTCACGACCAAAGAAGTGGGAAAGGGAACGGGGTTGGGTCTCGCCACGTCTTACGGCATCGTCGAGGATCATGGTGGCAAGATCAGTGTCAGGAGTAAAGTAGGAGAAGGAACAACCTTCGCAATTGAGCTTCCTCTTCACCAAGGAACTCAGGCTATCTTGGAAAGTGCTCCCATCCAGGGTCAAGGAGTAGATGATGGATCAAAGCGTGCAGGTAAACCAGAAGGAAAACCCCTTCCTGTCTGAAGTCACTCAGGCCAGCGGGGAAAAGATTCAGGCCTGCTTTCAGTGCCAGAAATGCTCAGCAGGATGTCCCATCGCTTATGCAATGGACATCCTCCCCAACCAGATGCTCCGCCATATCCAGTATGACCATAGAGAAAAGGTTCTCACTTCAAAAACGATCTGGATCTGCGCCTCATGCTATACCTGCAGCGTCCGATGCCCAAACAATATCGATATCACCAGGATCATGGACACCTTAAGAAATTTGTCGATTCGTTCCGGAGTTGAACCCGGGGAAAAGGACATCCCTGTTTTTCATAACGTCTTTTTAGATACAATCAAGACGAGAGGCCGGATTCACGAACTGAGCCTCATCCTTCAATTCAAATCGAAGACCAAAGATTTCCTTAAGGATGCTGGATTGGGATGGAAGATGTTTCGCAAGGGGAAAATCAAAATCCTGCCGTCGAGGTTTGGAGGCGGGAAAGAAATTCAAGAGATTTTCAACGCTTTTGAGAAAGGGGAGAGAAGGTGAAAGAGATTTCTTATTATCCCGGATGCTCTCTCCATGGAACGGCCAGGGAGTATGACGATTCGATCCGTGGCGTATCAAAGCTCCTTAATATTGGACTCCATGAGTTAGAGGATTGGACCTGTTGCGGCGCAAGCTCAGCCCACTGCACGGATGAAGAGCTGGCGATCGAGCTGGCCGCTCGTAATCTTGCCATTGCACAGAAGAGCGATCGCGAGTTGTTGGTTCCTTGTGTGGCCTGCTACAGCCGATTCAAGGCTGTGGAAAAAGAGGTCAAGGACCATTCAAAGAAGGTTTATTTCCATTATGAAGGAAATGTCCCGATTCGCTATGCCTTGGACTTTTTCTGCGACTCAGAGATTCTGGAAGAGGTGAAGAAAAAGCGTGTCAAGCCTCTCTCGGGACTGAAGGTGGCGTGCTACTACGGCTGCCTCACCGTTCGACCCCCAAAAGTAACAGGGATACGCGATTACGAAAACCCTCAACACATGGACCGGCTGATGAAATTACTGGGAGCAGACCCCGTTCCCTGGTCATATAAGACCGACTGCTGTGGAGCTAGCCTCGTGATGACGCGAACAGATATCGTCAGGAAATTGAACGATCGACTTCTCTCCATGGCGATGGAAGCAGAAGCCGACTGTCTGGTGACCGGTTGCCCGATGTGTCAGGCCAATCTGGATACCCGACAGGAAGAATTGGAGAAAGAGACGGGGAAGAAATACGATCTCCCCATACTCTACTTTACAGAACTGATGGGATTAGCCTTGGGACATCGCGATGTCAAGAAATGGTTTAACCGGCATATCACCGATCCCATCAAGGTGTTGACCGCCAGGGGATTAATGTAAATTGGAGATCTCCGGTTGGAAATTGGCGATTAAAAAATCGGAGGTCTCAAATTAGAAAGGAAGATTATGACCGACAAAGTTGGAGCTGTAATGGTGGTAGGAGGTGGCATTGCGGGCATCCAGGCGTCTCTTGACCTGGCCGAATCTGGCTATTATGTCTACCTCGTTGAATCGTCACCTGCAATCGGCGGAGTCATGGCCCAGTTGGATAAGACCTTCCCCACCAATGACTGCTCGATGTGCATCATCTCTCCCAAACTGGTAGAGGCAGGCCGCCATCTCAACATCGGCATCCTGACGGCCACCGATGTCGAAGGCATCTCAGGTGAACCAGGCAATTTCACTATCCATCTTCATAAGCATGCCCGTTTCGTTGATACGGCTAAATGCACGGGTTGCGGTGATTGTGCAGCAGCCTGTCCTATCATCCGGCCCGACGAGTTCAATGCCCTGCTCTCCACGCGCAAGGCCATTTACAAGCGGTATCCTCAAGCCATCCCAAATGCTTTCGCCATCGAAAAACGTGGTGAAGCTCCATGTCGTAATGCCTGTCCGATTGAACAGCGTGCCATGGGGTATGTAGCCCTAATCCGGGAGAAACGGTTTGCCGAGGCTTACCGCACGATCAAAGAAGACAACCCCTTCCCTTCGGTATGCGGCCGCGTATGCAACCACCGGTGCGAGGAGGCTTGTACCCGAGCCGAGGTTGGGAGTGAACCCGTTAATATCATGCATTTCAAACGTTTTGTGAGCGACTGGGCATTTGCCCATCCTGAAGAGATCCAGAAGATTTATGCATCAGGCGTCCAGAAAGCTCCGGATACCAGCGGATCGGAAAAGAAGGTCGCCATTGTTGGGGCTGGCCCAGCAGGATTGACTGCTGCCAATGACCTGATCCGTAAAGGTTACTCCGTCACGGTCTTTGAGGCACTCCCTGCACCCGGTGGAATGATGCGCGTGGGCATTCCAGAATATCGCTTGCCCTATGATTTGCTCCAGCGAGAGGTTGACGAAATCATCTCAAGAGGCGTTGAACTGAAACTCAACCACCGCGTGGAAGACGTAACGGGGTTGCTCAAAGATTTCGATGCTGTCTTTGTCGCTGCGGGTGCTCATATTGGCATCAAGCTCCCTATCCCCGGAAATGACCTACCTGAGGTTCACATCACAACAGATTTTTTGCGGGAGGTTAGCCTTACAGGAACGTCAAACATCCAATCAAAAATCAAAAACAAACGCGTGCTGGTTCTCGGCGGTGGAAATGTTGCGATCGATGCGGCCATGTCTTCCGTTCGTTTGGGCGCAAGCTGGGTAGGGATGTCTTGCCTCGAGAGCCGGGAGAAAATGCCCGCCCATGATTGGGAAGTCCGGGACGCTCAGGATGAAGGCATTGATGTCTATCCTGGAAGAACCTTTAAGGAAGTGACGAACAAAGATGGGCATGTCACAGGCGTGCGGACCGTGGATGTAAATTTCCGAGGGTTTATCGAGGGAAGGCCTGACTTTGATGAGATTCCAGGCACAGAGACCGTCATTCCTTGCGATGTGGTCATCTTTGCCATTGGCCAGAAACCTGATCTCACGTTATTGAACAACAAGGTGGAAACCGTGCGCGGCCGGACAGTCGCCGCTGAAAAAGAGACGCTTGTTACGAATGTACCCGGGATTTTTGCTGGGGGTGATGTGGTCACAGGGACCACTTTCGTTGTGGATGCCATTGCCGCAGGGCATAAGGCTGCACGTTCGATTGAAGCCTATTTAAAGCCAGATAAAGAGGCCAGAGTATGGCCGCCGGTATTGGAGGTTGTCGAAAGGTTACCGGAAGCCAAAATCGACAAAGTCCAGGCGAAGGAGTTGATGGAGGTCAAATCACAGGCCCCGCGACCTGTTCCGACAAAACGAGGAGCAGCCGAGCGGAAAGGTGACTTTGCGGAACTGGAAGCCACACTTACCGAAGAAGAGGTGCTCGAGACGGCCAAACGATGTCTGGAGTGTGGCATCTGTTCCGAGTGTTTGCAGTGTGTCTATGCCTGCCGTGCAGGCGCGATTAATCATGATGATCGCGAAAAAGCAGTTGATGTCAAGGTTGGGGCGGTCATCCTTACACCCGGGTTTAAGACTGTCGAAGGAAATATTAGGCCCGAATTCGGCTATGGGGTTTACCCGAATGTCGTGACAAGCATCGAGTTCGAACGGATGCTCAGCGCCAGCGGCCCTTACGCCGGTGTGGTCCAGCGTCCTTCCGATGCAGGACATCCCAAGAAGATCGCCTTCATCCAATGTGTGGGGAGCCGTGATATCTCGTGCGGACAGGATTACTGCTCATCCGTGTGCTGCATGTACGCAACGAAAGAAGCCATCATTGCCAAAGAACATGCAAACTTTGTCGAGCCCACCATCTTTTATATGGATGTCCGGGCTTATGGTAAAGGGTTTGACGCCTATTACGAAAGAGCGAAATCCGAATATGGCGTCCGGTTCATCAAGTGCATGGTCTCCAGAGTAAAAGAACACTTTAAAACAAAGAACCTCTTGGTGACTTACTTGGATGAAGAGGGAAAAATTGTTGAAGAGGAATTCGATTTGGTCGTTCTCTCGGTAGGCATGGTCCCATCCAAGGGAACGGTAGAGATGGCAAAACGGATGGGTATTGAGGTGGATAAACATGGATTCTGCAAGACGAAACCTTTCGAACCCACTACGACATCCAAGCCGGGCGTCTATGTCTGCGGTGTGTTTCAGGGACCCAAAGATATCCCAGAAACTGTCTCTCAGGCAAGCGGTGCGGTGGCTGATGCGGCAGGACTGATCGCTTCGGCACGGGGGACAATGGTCACTAAGAAGGAATATCCTCCCGAGGTGGATGTGACAGCCCAAGAACCTCGCATCGGGGTCTTCGTCTGCAACTGCGGCATCAACATCGGTGGTGTGGTCAATGTCCCTGAAGTGAGGGAGTATGCCAGGACGCTGAGCAATGTCGTTCATGTTGAAGATAACCTGTATACGTGTTCCCAGGACACCCAGGGCAAGATTAGAGATGCCATCATCGAGCATAAATTGAATCGTGTCATTGTGGCATCTTGCTCTCCCAGAACCCATGAACCAATGTTCAGAGAAACCTGTCGGGAGGCAGGAATCAATAAATACCTCTTTGAAATGGCCAATATCCGTGACCAATGTTCCTGGGTCCACATGCGTCAGAAGGAGGATGCCACCCACAAAGCCAAGGATCTTGTCCGGATGGCTGTGGCCAATGCCCGATTGATCCGGCCTCTCAGCGAAGTCGGATTACCGGTGACCCATAAGGCATTGGTCATCGGAGGAGGCGTGGCTGGAATGACCTCTGCCCTGAAACTCGCAGAACAGGGATACGAGGTTTTCCTTCTCGAAAAAGAAGCCCAATTGGGAGGAAATCTGAGAAACCTTTACTACACACTCGAAGGTCAAGATATTCAGGCCTTCTTAAAGGATTTGATCGCTCGGGTGACAAACCATTCCTCCATCCATGTCATCACCAACGCGTTGGTGGTTGATTTCAGCGGTTCCAAAGGCAATTTCTCTACCGGCGTTATGGTCGCACCCACGATGTATTACCGGAAGATTGAGCACGGCATAACCATCTTGGCCACAGGCGCTCAGGAATGGAAACCAAAAGAATATCTTTATGGCGAGGATCCCCGCATTATCACGCAGCTTGAATTGGAAAGTCGGATCGTCAGTCAACCTGATGAAGTGGCCCGAGCCAAAAACATTGTGATGATTCAATGCGTGGGATCAAGAGACCAAGACCGACCCAATTGCAGCCGAACCTGCTGTGCCACAGCGGTGAAGAACGCTCTTAAGATCAAGGAATTGAATCCCAATGCGAATATCTCGATCCTTTATCGGGACATTCGAACTTACGGCCTTGCAGAATCTTATTATGCCAAAGCCCGGGAACAAGGGATTATGTTCACCCGATACGAACCCGAAGAAAAACCTGAAGTGAAACGGGATGGACAGGATCTCACCGTATCTTTTCTGGACCGAATCTTAAAGGAAAAGGTGGAAGTAAAGCCTGACCTCCTGATTCTTTCAGCAGCCACCATTCCGAGAGAGAACGAGGAATTGGCGACGATGCTAAAGGTCCCCCGGACAATGGAGGGGTTTTTCCTGGAAGCCCATATGAAGTTGAGACCTGTTGATTTTGCGACAGATGGGATGTATCTCGCCGGTGGCGCCCACGGGCCTAAGCTGATCAGCGAGACGATCACCCAAGCAAACGCAGCAGCAGCTCGCGCCTGCACCATCTTATCCAAGGAGAAGATGCTGGTCGGTGGCGTAGTAGCTATGGTGGAAGGGGAGCGGTGTGCAGCCTGTTTGACGTGTGTGAGAGTGTGTCCGTATGAGGTGCCTGTGATCAATGTGAAGGGCGAGGCAGAGATCGATCTGGCCAAGTGTAAGGGTTGTGGTAGTTGCGCCGCCGAGTGCCCGGCCCGAGCCATTGAACTGATGCACTTCAGAGATCCTCAACTGTGGGCGAAATGTCAAGCCTTGGTGATGGATGTCGCGGCGTAATTAATAGCTGGAGGCTCAAAGCTGAAAGCAATATCCTTTGAGCCTTGAGCTTTGAACTTTGAGCTTAAAGGAGTTAGGGATGGAAGCAGTTCAGGAGTCACGAGTCACGGGTCCCGAAACACGAGCAGCGTCATTTGAGCCGGAGGTATTGGCTTTTTGTTGTGAGCACTGAGCCTATAGTGCGGCGGACCTGGCAGGTTCGATG
>Ga0335070_10003920_pt1 | contig 17340 bp, 18 predicted proteins | sample Lox_Sample_13_FD_206722 | JGI IMG/M metagenome (GOLD analysis project Ga0335070, IMG submission 206722) | Soil microbial communities from Loxahatchee National Wildlife Refuge, Florida, United States - Lox_Sample_1.3 | ecosystem: Environmental > Terrestrial > Soil > Wetlands | place: USA...
CGGGGGCAATAAATCGGATTTTCACCCTCACCCTGACCCTCTCCCATCAAGGGAGAGGTAATAATGAGGGATTAATGTTTTTCTTCTTTTATCATCTCCGAGTAACCGGCGGCATCCATAAGGTTATTCAACTCGGCAGGATTGTCCATTTTAAGTTTTGCCATCCAGCCTTCTCCGAAGGCATCCTGATTAACAATTTCCGGATGGTTCTCGAGTGCCCGATTAACTTCTTTGACTTCTCCGCTCACCGGCGCATAAACATCAGAAACGGACTTGACGGATTCCACCACTGCCAATTGTTCCATCTGCTTGACCTTCTTTCCAACTGCAGGAAGCTCCACAAATACGATGTCGGTAAGCAGCTCCTGAGCATGATCGGTTATCCCCATAGTAATCGTTCCATCTCCGTTATCTTTTGCCCATTCATGTTCTTTTGTGTACCTTCTGTCCGCAGGATTTGGTTTTGACATGCTCTCCCCCTCAATCTATATTTATGATTTTTTCAGAAATTATTATTTCTTCCTTCTATAAAAAGGCAACTTTACAATCCGAGCTTTTGCCTGATAATCACGGATCTGGATAAAAATCTCTGTACCCTGCTCACTGAGTGCCGTGGGGACGAAGGCAAACCCCACTGCCTTCTGTAAGGTAGGGGTAAATGTACCGGACGTTACTATTCCTATTTCCTTGCCTTCCTTGAATACCTTATACCCATGCCTGGCGATACCTCTATCTTCCATCTCGAAACCGACCAGCTTCCTGGAAAGGCCTTTTTCCTTTATCTGTCTCAAGGCAGCGCTTCCAACAAATTCTTTTTCAAGGTTCGTTATCCATCCGTAAACAACCTCCAAAGGAGTGATTGTTTCATCCATATCATTACCGTATAACATCATCCCGGCCTCCAAACGAAGTGTGTCACGGGCGCCCAGGCCTGCGGGTTTCAATCCAAAGTCCGCGCCGATTTTCAGCAGTTCCTCCCAGATATCTCCAATTTTTCGACTGTCCGCGTAGACTTCAAACCCATCCTCACCCGTATAGCCGCTGCGCGACACAAGCGCCGGAAAATTCATAACTTTAGTATTCATGGAATGGTAGTATCTTAAATTATCTAAATCATTTGCCGTAAGTTTCTGCAGAATCATTTGTGACAGAGGTCCCTGTATATCCAATTTACCTATTTGATCACTGATATCTTTAATTTCAACATTAGAAAAACCTTTTTCTTTTTTTTGTCTTTCGATCCAGGAGAAGTCCTTGTCTTTCGTTCCGGCATTCGTCACGATCATGTAGCGATCCTGGTCAAATTTATAAACAGTCAGATCGTCAATGATACCGCCATTTTCATTTGTTATAACACTCAGCTTGAGTTGCCCGATGTCCTGACCCTCTATATTTCTGCTTAATACCCATTGCAGCAATTCGAAGGCCTGGGGACCTTTGACCTCAATCTCTCCCATATGACAGATGTCAAATAGTCCTGCTTTCATCCTGGTTGCGTTGTGCTCTTCAATTACATTGCTGTATTGAACAGGCATCGCCCAGCCGCCGAAATCAATAATTTTCCCACCAAGTGCTAGGTGACGATCATAGAGAGGGGTTTTTTTCATGGATAAGTCTCCGTTGGAACGTTAGAGGGTTGTTATCTAGCAAGTCTATTTTTAGCCGTTCAATAGAAGAGACTGTTTCTGATTTACATAAACTACTTATAAACGAGAGACCGGATTGTGATAAAAATACTGCGACGGAAAAAAATGTTTGTATTTGTAAAAAATTTTGATCCTACGGCAAGACATCCGCAGGTTGTTCATTCAATTTTAATGACATTCCGGCTTTGCAGACAGTCGTGGTAAGCTTTGTAGCACGGTTTATACTATATTTCAAGATATTAATACTTCGTCCATTAATGTATGATTGGCTTCTCCGGTATTTTCTTAACACTGTAATAAAGAAGATGAGATTTGATGAGATTTAAAGTTTGTCGGAAATTGTGTCATCAGTGGCTGATTCTTTCTGTTTTAAAATCCTGGCAAAGAAATCCTGCCTCTGCTTCGGAATATACATTGCACCTTCGTGGTCGATGATCAGCTTTCCCTCCAGATGATCGACTTCATGTTGTACAACGCGGGCGAGGTAATCCATGTAGCGTTTGTTTATTTTACGCCCGCTCTGATCATATGCCCGGACTTTGATTTCAGGAAATCTGCTTACTTCGACCTGAATTTCCGGACATGAGAGACATCCCTCCGCCATCGTTACCAATTCTCCCCGGGTCTGTGTTATCCTGGGATTGATCAGGATGTCATAGTCACCTTCGTTTTTCGACCAGTTCTTCTCGTTAAAACCTTTGTTTCTGAATATAATTATTCTTTTACTGATACCTATCTGCGGAGCTGCCAGACCTGCGGCTTCTTCCAATGCGAGGAAGGCATCGATGAGTTTTTTGATGTCTCTTTTTCTAGCTTCGTCAAAGGGAGCCCTTATATCTGCACAAGGTTTCCTCAAGACGAGGATTTCTTCTTCATTTATTCCTTCATTGTTCCAGACGGTTAAAATTTTTTCCTTGGGCATCACTTTCTCCGGGTAAAGCTTATTCAGCTAATTTATAACATTCTCATTCTATTATTTCAAGGGGCTAACGATTTTCAAATATCCTTGCCAAATAGATGAATGTCTGTTAATTCTCCAGCGATACCTTAACACTGAAAAATAAATATATGGGTACCGCCTTGATAAACACGATAATCACCAGAAAGACGAGACAAGAATTTGCCAGACTTATGCAATTTGAAAATGGGTGGTTACCGGAAATAAATCCCTGCAGCACGGCAAATTTACCTCTCCTGTACATCCATATCCCTTTCTGCGAGAAACTTTGTCCTTACTGCTCCTTCCACCGTGTTGTGTTCGACAGTGCCCTTTGCCGTGACTATTTTGTCGCCCTCAGGGGCGAGATTATGCTGTACAAAAATAGAGGATACGATTTCAGCGGCATATACGTTGGAGGGGGAACGCCCACTATCCTGATGGAAGAATTGGAAAAAACGCTTGCACTGACAAGAGAATGTTTCTCAATCCGGCAAATCTCCGTCGAAACCAATCCGAATCATTTGACAGACAGAAATATTAGCTTACTCAAACGCATCGGTGTAAACCGCCTTTCCGTGGGAGTGCAGAGTTTTGATGACAGTCTTCTCAAAAACATGGATCGATACGAAAAGTACGGAAGTGGTGAGGTTACAGCGAATCAGATAGCGCAGACTCTGGGACATTTTGACACTCTAAATGCCGATATGATGTTCAATTTTCCATCCCAGACCATGAACATGCTGGACAGAGATCTGGATATTTTAATGGATACAGGGATAGATCAGATTACGTATTATCCCCTCATGGTTTCAGATTTGACCCGGCAGACAGTCAGCGAAAAAATTGGGGTTGTCGATTACAATAAAGAGGAACTGTTTTACCATCGGATTACAGAGCGGCTGGTTCCAGCATACAGGCACTCATCAGCATGGTGTTTCTCAAAAAAAGCCGTCATGATCGATGAATATATAGTTGATTTTGATGAATACGCCGGCCTTGGAAGCGGTGCTATCGGCTATTTGAACGGTATATGCTACGCTAATACCTTTAATATCGAAGAGTACATCAACCGAATTAAGCGGGGTGAGATACCCATAATGGCATTCCGTGATTTTCCCCTTAAAGATCAGCTCCGCTATGATTTTCTCATGAAGCTATTCGGTATGAAAATGGATGTTTCGACCTTGCAAAAAAAGTATGGAGGAATTTTATATAGGACTCTGTGGTTTAATATACTTGCATTTATACTGGCAGGTGCCTTACAGTATCGTTCACCGTATTTCCTTCTGACAAAACGGGGGTGCTATCATTGGGTGATTATGATGAGGGAGTTTTTTATCGCCGTTAACAATTTCCGCGATTTTTGCAGGTCAAGGTAAAAGGAATATGAAAAAACAAAAGATTGATGACCAAAGAAAAACATTACTGAGAGGCCTCCCCAAAATTGATGAGGTAATGCTTTCTCTGGAGAAACGGGATGTATTTACAAGAACCCCCCGAAATATCGTCAGGTCTGTTTGCCGCTCCGTAGTGGAGGAACTGAGGCAGGATATCCTGAAAACAGAGGCAAAGGATATGCGCCTTCCTAAGGCCGGACAGGTCGCCGATAAGGTGACGCAGATAATAGAGAACCTCCATAAGTACCGCCTGCGCAAGGTAGTAAATGCAACGGGAGTTATCTTGCATACCAACCTGGGCAGGTCTCCCCTCTGTACCGACGCTCTGCAGAGGCTCGTGGAGATAGGGAAGGGTTATTCAAATTTGGAATATAATCTTAAGAAAGGGGAGAGAGGGTTACGATACGATCACGTTCAGAATATTCTATGTGAGTTATCCGGTGCAGAAGATGCACTAGTCGTAAACAACAATGCCGCAGCCGTGCTGCTAACTCTCAACACCCTTGCTGAGGGGAGAGAGGTGATTGTCTCAAGAGGAGAACTCGTCGAAATTGGAGGCGAATTCCGGATCCCGGAAGTCATGGAGAAAAGCGCTGCACGTCTCCGGGAAGTGGGAACAACAAACCGGACGCGCATTGCAGATTATAAAAAAGTAATCGGTCCGGAGACCGGGCTCATCCTGAAGGTACACACAAGTAATTTTAAAATGGTCGGCTTCACTGAAGATACCGACCTATCCTCGCTTGTCTCCCTGGGTAAAAACCACAGCATACCTGTGATGTATGATCTGGGGAGCGGCTGCTTTACTGAACTGGATCGTTACGGACTGGACAGGGAACCAACTGTCGGTGATGTGTTAAAAACAGGTGTGGATGTAGTTACCTTCAGCGGCGACAAGCTCCTGGGCGGGCCCCAGGCGGGCATTATCCTCGGGAAGAATGACATCCTTCTGAAAATCAAAAAAAACCCCCTCACCCGCGCACTCCGTATCGACAAATTGACCCTGGCTGCTTTGGAGGCAACAATGATGCAATACCTCCAACCGGAAATGGCCGTCAATCGGATAAGGGTTCTTAAAGCATTAACAGAGCCTCTCGAGGATGTTACCAAGCGGGCGAAAAAACTCCTGTCTATATTGAGAAAGGAGCGTTATGATGGAATTGTCCTGTCTTTGAATAAAGGATTTTCCATGCCGGGAGGAGGTTCGCTACCCACCCAGGAAATTCCTACCATGTTGCTCAGTGTCGTATCAGAGCGCATGTCGCCAAGCAGTCTTGAAGAGCACTTAAGATACCTTGACGTCCCGATAATTGCGCGCATCGCGGAAGATGAAGTTCTCTTTGACCTGAGGACTATTGAGGAGGAAGAATTCCCATATATAAGGGACGGGCTAAAAAAAATCGCTTCATCATAGAGGATAGATCGATGAATTCACAAGAGGGAAAATTCCATGAATTCATCGTTGCTTCAGACGAAGCCGGGTTGAGACTGGATATTTATCTTACGCGGAAAGATATAGGCTTATCACGTTCTCAAATCAAGAAATCCGTAGATGATGGTTTAGTCCGGGTAAATCATGACCATACCAAGGTCAGCTATAAATTGAGGCGCGGGGATATTGTTCAAATCAGCAAACGAGAGCCGACAGTCTACCATGCCCTACCCCAAGACATCCCTCTAACCATCATATATGAAGATTTTCATATCCTCGTAGTTGATAAGCCGGCAGGGATGGTTGTACACCCGGCGGCCGGACATTATCAGGATACTTTAGTCAACGCCATACTTCATCATTGCAAAGACCTTTCCGGCATAGGCGGAATCCTTCGCCCGGGGATAGTGCACAGACTGGATAAAGGAACATCAGGGCTGCTGGTAATCGCCAAATCGGATGAGGCACATCAGGGGTTGACCGGTCAGTTCAAGAGGCACGAGGTTCGTAAGATATACAAGGCCCTGGTATATGGAAATCCTAAGGAGGATGAAGGGGTAATCGATGCACCTGTGGGCAGGCACCCGGTAGATCGAAAGAAGATGTCCACAAGAAGCCGGCGAAGCAAAGAGGCGATCACGCGCTGGCGGGTACTTGAACGGTACGGTGTGGCAGCCCTGTTAAATGTGGACATCGTGACAGGGAGGACACACCAGATCAGAGTGCACCTGACAGCCTTAGGTTATCCCGTGGTGGGAGACAGTATGTACGGAAATCCGAAACGTGCAAATACAATTAATAATACCTTTTTGAGGGCAAAGCTGAAGGCAATGAAGCGGCAGGCCCTCCATGCAGAACATATCGGTTTCGTCCATCCCATTACCCACCAGGATATGGCCTTTTCATCACCCCTGCCGGATGATATGGCGGGGTTATGTAACTTTCTCAGGAAAAACAAAAAGGAATAGCTCATGCATCTCAGGAGTGTGGACTTTCATCAATCGAAATATCCGACGAAGGATTCTTATCCTTTTAACTTATCAGTCTTTCAACAAACGAAATACATAACCTTTGATGCCCCGGTTTCTTTTTTTGTCGGCGAAAACGGCTCGGGAAAATCAACCTTATTAAAGGCCCTGTCGCGTTCATGCGGCATTTATATATGGCAGGAATCTGAAAGAGCCAGATACAATCACAATCCATATGAAGACAAATTCAGCAATTACCTTGCGATTAAATGGGCGGACGGCATGGTGTCGGGATCGTTCTTCGGATCTGATATTTTCCATCATTTTACTCAGATCCTGGACGAATGGGCGGCAGCAGATCCAGGACAATTAATATATTTCGGCGGCAGATCTTTGATGACCCAATCTCATGGCGAATCCCTGATGTCATTTTTCAGATCACGTTACAAAATTAAAGGTCTCTATTTATTGGACGAACCGGAAACGGCGCTTTCTCCACGCAGTCAACTTGCATTGCTTGAATTATTGATGAATACAACCGGTAGTGATCACGCTCAATTCATTATTGCAACTCACTCCCCGATACTCCTGGCATGTCCCCGCGCCTCGATCTTTAGTTTCGATTACAGCCCCATAAAAAAGATCAGATACGAAGAAACAGAACACTACCGGATATATAAGGATTTTCTGGAAAATAGGACCAGCTACTTGCAGCGATTAAGGCAGGCGGATTGATCTTACAGTACGGGCTGCAAACTGTTTATGGAAGAGGCGATACTAAAGTAATTTTTATGCACCTCCGATAAAGAATAAGAAATATAATAAAGATTTTAGTATGATTAACCCGTCAACATCTTGTGGTATTGACTTTTTCGATTTAAAAACATGATATAGCCTTTATCGGGAAAGCGTAAACATGGAAGATCGAGAGAAAACCGAAGAACTGCTGATTAAAGAAATTAATGATTTACGGCACCGACTCGCAGAGCTGGAAAAGTCAGAAGCTGAGCTCAAAGAGACCAAGGAAACCCTCTCATATAGCCTTGACAAGTTAAGGAAGGCGACGAGGTTTATCATTGACGTCATCGTAATGGCCGTCGAGACAAGAGATCCTTATACATCCGGACATCAGAAGAGGGTTACAGATCTGGCCAGGGCTATTGCAACGGAGATGAAATTATCCGCGGAAATTATTGACGGCATCCGAATGGCGGGCTCAATCCACGACTTGGGGAAGATATCAATACCGGCGGAAATCCTCGGCTTGCCTCGGTATCTCAATAATGTCGAATATAGTATCGTAAAAACTCACCCGGAAATAGGTTACCAGATATTGAAAGATATAGACTTTGCCAGACCTGTTGCACTTATGGTATATCAGCATCACGAACGAATGAACGGCAGCGGCTATCCACAAGGCATCAAAGGAGAAGAAATCCTTCCGGAGGCGAGGATTCTGGCGGTAGCAGACGTTGTTGAAGCGATATGCACACATCGGCCTTACAGGCCGGCACTGGGGATAGATAAAGCAATGAGGGAAATATCCCAGCATAGAGGCATCCTCTATGATCCGGAAGTAGTAGATGTTTGTCTAAAACTGTTTAGGGAAGAAATATTTAAATTTAAATAAGGAGGTCGTGCCATGCGGAAAAGAAATATTTGCACTTGGGGAATTATTGCTTGCATAGTTTTGTCATTTTTAACCATCACTGCTGTAAAGGCTGCAAACACCACCGATCAGATTATCACGCAAATAGACGACATTCTTAAAGCGAACCCTCTGAAGGCGGGCGACAAGGTTCAGATGATCAATATTGTTCAGGATGACACAATCACTATCAATGTGGCAAGATTCGTTGAAGGAGCCGAAGTCAAGCCTCATTTTCACAAAACTCACAATGAAATGGTCTATGTTCTGAAGGGATCAGGACAGGAGCTTATTAATGATAAATGGATTGATATTAAACCGGGGTCTTTTCATTTCAACCCTATGAATAAAGTCCATGCCACAAAAAATACCGGTAAAGGCGAGCTGGTCATCTTTTCCATATTCACCCCACCCATGAAGGAAACTGATAGATATTTTGTGAAATGACAGATGAGAGTGGATTTCTGTTAGGTCGGACTCAGGCGTTTAAAATTAGTAGCTAATTATGTTCCAGTTCTCGAAAAAGGGTCCTGTAGAGTATTTAGAAGCGACTGAACTGTGTTCGTATGATTTTCTAATTCATGCTTTTTGTACCCGTCGAGGTGGTATAAGTGAAGGCAATTTTGTCAGCCTGAACTTCAGTTCACGCGAAGGAGACAGCGATGAAAATGTCCGGCAGAACTGGAAAATTCTCGCCACAGCGTTTAATCTTGAAGTTGAGCAGTTTTTTGTAGTCAATCAAGTGCACGGGGACAGGATTCTGATAATTGATCATCCCGTACGCGATATTATCAGAAATCAGCCGCATCAATGTGACGCCATTATAACGGATCAGCCGGGACTGGCGATCGGTATTAAAACAGCAGATTGCGTACCCGTGTTTTTTGCAGATAAGAAAAAGAGGATCATTGGGGTTGCCCACGCCGGATGGAAGGGAACCTCTTTGAATATAACCGCAAAGGTAGTTGATGCCTTTGTGGAAAAATTCTCATGTAATACAGATGATATTATAGCAGTTATCGGCCCTTCCATCGGCCCTTGCTGCTATCAGGTGGATGGTGCCGTTTTTGACTCGATGAAAGCAGACAAAGACCGGGCATCTTTTTTTAGTCCCTGTTGTATGCAAGGACACTGGATGTTTGATCTACCCCTTGCCAACAGACACCAAATCGTCGACAGAGGAATTATCCCGACAAATATATTTACAACGGACTATTGTACTTCCTGCAATACAGGCTTTTTTTTCTCCCACAGGCGCGAAGGGGCAAGTACGGGAAGACAACTAAACTTCATAATGCTGACTCAGTAAGACGCTACCGGTCCTAAAGAAGATATATTTGTAAGATTTGTAATTCATTAAGAATACTTTCGAAGTTTACCTGAGTAAACACGAATAACATAAGTGTAGTGTTTGGCGGATTAATATAAGGAGGATTGCTCTGAAAATAATTCAGTATCTAAAAAACACTTGACATGGCTAATGGGTTGTTATAAATTATAAAAAAATCATAGAAAGGCTTAAATAAAGTCCTTCCTTTTGGATAGTCTCAAGAACCCAATTTAACAACTCAGTACTAATCCACGTTATTCTTTATAAATTTCGTTTTATGCAAATGTTGCCATATATTCAGTTATGAATGTGGCTTGTATTAAGAATCGGGAGTTTAATGGGTTTTAATCAAAATTTATAAAAAGAGAGGTACGTGCGAGAGAGTTTATTATGAACATAGAAGAAATTAAGAGATTGCCGATCAGTGAGCTTACAAATATGGCAAAAGATTTAAATGTTGCCGGCGCGAGCGGCATGAGAAGACAGGATCTTATCTTTGCCATACTACAAACCCAGGCCGAACAGAACGAGAGCATAACGGGAACCGGGGTTTTGGAAATCCTCCCCGACAGTTTTGGTTTCCTCAGAGCTGTCGATTACAACTATCTCCCAAGTCCGGATGACATCTATATCTCGCCATCGCAAATCAGGAGATTTAGTTTGAGGACAGGTGATACTGTTTCAGGTGAGGTCAGGCCTCCCAAGGACGGTGAAAAATATTTTGCCCTCCTTAAAGTGGATACGGTTAATTTTGAGAGTCCTGAGGGCGCCAGGGATAAGATATTGTTTGACAATCTCACGCCTCTCTACCCCGAGGACAAACTGAATCTAGAGGCTGATCCGGAAAATTATTCGACAAGGATCATGGATCTTTTCACCCCTATCGGAAAGGGTCAAAGGGCACTAATCGTATCGCCGCCAAGAGCAGGGAAGACAGTACTCCTTAAGGATATTGCACACAGTATATCAACCAACCATGAAGAAGTTGCTCTTATGGTTCTCTTGATTGACGAGCGACCGGAAGAAGTAACTGATATGCAGCGCAGCGTGAAAGGAGAAGTGATATCGTCAACATTTGATGAACCTGCCACACGGCACGTTCAGGTAGCGGAAATGGTGATCGAGAAAGCGAAACGTCTTGTCGAACATAAAAATGATGTGGTGATCCTTCTTGACAGCATCACCAGGCTTGCCAGGGCCTATAACACAGTGGTTCCTCCGAGCGGTAAAGTCTTGTCCGGTGGTGTCGACTCTAACGCCCTGCATAAACCAAAACGGTTTTTCGGTGCCGCCAGAAATATAGAAAATGGCGGGAGTTTGACCATTATTTCTACAGCCCTCATCGATACGGGAAGCAGGATGGATGAAGTTATTTTTGAAGAATTTAAAGGAACGGGTAATATGGAACTTCACCTGGACCGCAGGATTGCAGACAGAAGGGTATTTCCTGCTTTCGACCTTATTCGCTCCGGTACAAGGAAGGAAGAATTACTGATACCCAAGAGTAATCTCAACAAAGTCTGGATATTAAGGAGACTTCTCCAGGAAATGAACCCCATAGAGGCTATGGAATTTATCGTAGATAAGATACGTAAAACAGAAACAAACCAGGCCTTTTTAAATTCCATGAATCAATGAAGCTCCCCACATAAACCAGGGACTTGCTCTGAAGTGCATTTATACTTGCATTTATAGCGCAAATAATTATAAGGTACGGCAGTTTTGCAAGGAGGATTATAAAACATAAAATGAAAGAAGGTATTCACCCAGAATATACAAAAACGACAATTACATGTGTGTGTGGAAACGTTATAGAAACAAAGTCCACTAAAAAGGACATAAAAATCGAGATATGTTCTCAGTGCCACCCCTTCATGACAGGCAAACAAAAGATCATCGATACCGCAGGTCGGGTAGAGAGATTCAAGAAGAAATATGCCGGTGAAGAAGCAAAAAATAATAAGGGTAAATCCGCCTGAATTTAAGTGATTACTTATCGAAGATACACATTGCAGAGCAATACCCCCGGAGTAAATCCCCCTCCCGCCGATGAGTCCTTTGTGCTGATTGCGATGTCGCTGTCCGGCATTACTTCACAAGGGCAATTTCTCTAGATTTGAAGGTTATATTCGATTGTCGATGGTATCGGGCTCAAACGCCCGTGACACCAATTTATAATGTGAAAAGGAATTTATGTTCACAAGACTGAAAGATATTGAAACGAGATATAATGACCTGGAAGGACTGTTAAGCAGTCCGGATGTTATCGGCAAACCTAATGTCTATCAAAAATACGCGAAGGAGCATGCAGACCTTCATGATCTTGTGGAGACCTTCAGGGAATACGAAAAAATAAGCGCCCGCATCGAAGAAGATCAAAATTTACTTCGCGGAGACGACGATGAGTTGAAAGAAATCGTCAAAGAAGAACTCCCGCAACTCAAGGATAGTTTGACGACATTGGAGAATAAACTTAAACTTCTTCTTCTGCCAAAAGACCCGAACGATGACAAAAACGTATTCTTGGAAATCAGGGCCGGCACCGGCGGTGATGAGGCCGGGCTTTTTGCGGCTGACCTCTTCCGTATGTATGCCCAGTATGCGGAGAAGAACCGCTGGAAGGTGGAGGTGATGAGCAGCAGTCCGGCGGGCGGCATGGGCGGTTTCAAGGAAATCATCGCCCTTATTGAAGGCAAGGGAGCATACAGCAGGTTGAAATACGAAAGCGGCGTGCACCGCGTCCAGAGGGTTCCCGTTACTGAGTCCCAGGGGCGAATCCATACCTCCGCGGTTACCGTAGCCATCCTTCCAGAAGCGGAAGAAGTAGAAGTTAACATCGATCCTAATGATTTGCGTGTTGATGTTTATCGCTCCAGCGGCCATGGCGGACAGAGTGTAAACACGACAGATTCTGCCGTCAGGATTACCCATTTGCCCACCGGTCTTGTTGTAACCTGCCAGGATGAAAAATCCCAGCACAAAAATAAAGCAAAGGCCATCAAGGTCCTCAGGGCAAGGCTTCTGGATATAATGGTACAGAAGCAGAATACGGAAATCTCTGAAACGAGAAAAACTCAGGTCGGCAGCGGGGATCGGAGCGAACGTATCAGGACATACAACTTCCCCCAGGGGCGGATCACTGATCATCGCATCGGCATGACGCTATATAATCTGGAAGCCTTTCTCGACGGCAACATTCAGGATATGATCGACGCCCTCGCCACGCATTTTCAGGCCGAGGCATTGAAGCGTTCTGTCAGTTAATTCATTTTTACCTTTATCGAAATCATTAAAATGAACATTACAACTGCTCTTAAAGAAGCAGTAACTGCTCTGGAAAGTCGCGCCTTCACAAACCCCAGGCTCGACGCCGAAGTGCTATTGTCCTTTTGTTTAAAAAAAGATCGAACGAGCCTTTTCACCCATCCTGAAAAGCAACTAACAGAAAAAGACCTCGAGGAATTTCGACGATTGGTTGAAATGCGGAAGCTCGGTGAACCGGTTGCTTACATCATTGGAAAGAAGGAGTTCTGGTCCCTTTCTTTTGAAGTCAATAAACATGTGCTCATACCCAGACCGGAAACAGAAATTCTTGTTGAAGAGGTGCTGAAGGTCTGTTCACGTGAGGGGGAAAGAAGCCCCCGAATCCTGGAAATCGGCACAGGCAGTGGAGCAATCAGCGTCGCATTGGCATATGAACTGAAGAATGCAAATATAGTAGCGACAGATAGTTCGCCAGAGGCCGTTGCCATCGGTTCCAGAAATGCAGAAATCAATGATGTCGTCAATAATATATCCTTTCTTATAAGCAATTTATTCGAACTCGTTGCCGGTAAATTTGACATTATCGTGTCCAATCCGCCCTACATATCCAAAGAGGAATACGACCAACTTCCTGTGGGAGTGCGAGGTTTTGAGCCGGAATCAGCACTTCTTGCCGGAGTCGAAGGAACCGAAATTCACAGGGAAATTATGCGAGTCGGGGCTTCCTTTCTGAAAGAGGGAGGCTGGCTTCTCATGGAAATTGGAGCCAGTCAGAAAAACCGGGTAGAAAATATGTTGAAGGAATCTCACCTTTATGACAATATTACGTTCAGAAGTGATTATACTGGCATTGACCGGGTTGCCATAGCCAGGAGAGTTTTGACAGGTGGATAAAATAATCATAGTTGGCGGCAAAAAACTCCACGGCGATGTTCGTATCAGTGGAGCTAAAAATGCTGCTCTTCCCATAATGGTTTCCGCACTTTTAACACCAGGGGTAAGCACATTTCATAATATTCCTGATCTGGTGGACATCAAGACGATCAAAAAACTCCTCAGAAATTTAGGGGCTAAAATAGAAGGTGATTCGACTGTAAAAATCAATACAGAAAATATCAATAATTGTGAAGCCCCGTACGAACTAGTCAAAACCATGAGGGCATCCGTGCTGGTCCTCGGCCCCCTCGTGGCAAGGATGGGTGCAGCCAGGGTTTCTCTTCCCGGTGGATGCGCCATCGGAGCCAGACCGGTTAATCTTCACATAAAAGCCCTGCAAGACATGGGGGCGGAAGTAGAGCTGAAGGACGGTTACGTAGAGGCCAAAGCAGCGAGATTGAAAGGCACTACCATCTACTTTGACATTTCCACGGTAACAGGAACGGAAAACATTATGATGGCGGCATGTCTGGCTGAGGGAACAACATTCCTGCAGAATGCTGCTAAAGAGCCGGAAGTAGTCAACCTTGCCGATGTCCTTAACAGCATGGGCGCAAAAATCACCGGCGCGGGCACTGATATAATCACAATAGATGGGGTCGATCAGTTGCACCCCGTCGAAGCGTCCGTTATTCCTGACCGTATCGAGGCAGGCACTTTTATGATTGCCGCCGGGATTACAGGGGGAGATGTCAGAATACTTGGCTGCGATCCTTCTCACCTCGATGCTTTAATCCTGAAGCTCAGAGATGCAGGCATGGAAATTACCATGATAGATGGTGGAGTCAGAGCCGTTGCCAGAAAGAAGATTAAGAGTGTGGACATAAAAACACTCCCTTACCCGGGATTTCCTACAGACCTGCAGGCACAGATCATGGCCTTGATGACTGTAGCAAGCGGTCTCAGTGTCATAACGGAAACGATTTTTGAAAACAGATTCATGCATGTGAGTGAATTGATGAGAATGGGAGCGGACATCCTGATTCATGGAAACAGCGCCATGGTGAAGGGGATTCCAAAACTCAAGGGGGCCCAGGTCATGGCCACGGATCTCAGGGCATCCGCTTCGCTGATCCTTGCGGGATTGGCTGCGGAAGGGACGACGGAACTATCCAGGGTTTATCACATAGACAGGGGATACGAGAGAATCGAAAAGAAATTATCACCTCTGGGTGCCGACATAAAAAGAGTGTCCTGATAAAAGATATCGAGATGAAAATTATTCACACAGATACAGTGTATCACAAGCAGTTGTTAAAGAAGATTGAAGACCGAGGTTTATTCCCTGACGAATGCTGGGAGATTGTTAAAGAGATCGTTAAAAATATCATGGATAAAAAGAAGAATCCTGAAAAGAAGGATCAGGAACTTTTTAGATATACAAAAATGCTGGATGGATATGAACTGAATGCTGATACTGTGGCAGTGTTTCCTGAAGAAATGAAGAGTGCCGTCAAACAAGTTTCAGCTGAGGACTTAGCGGTCCTGCGACTGGCCGTAGAGCGAGTCAAGAGGTTTCACCAAAAAAAACTCATTGGAGATTGGTCTTATAACGATGAAGAAGGTATTGAACTCGGTCAGCGTATAGAGCCGCTGGAACGGGTCGGCATCTATGCCCCGGGGGGTCTTGCCTCTTATCCTTCAACTGTTATCATGGCCGCAGTCCCGGCGAAGATTGCCGGTGTCCCGGAAATTGTCCTGGTAACACCTTCGAAAGGTGGAAAAGTGAATCCTCTCATGGCCGCTGCTGCGAAACTGAGCGGTGTTACGCAGATATTCAAAATTGGCGGCGCCCAGGCCATAGCTGCGCTCGCATTCGGAACGAAATCAATTCCACGAGTGGATAAGATCGTTGGTCCCGGCAACGCCTATGTGACGGCGGCGAAACTTATTGTATATGAAATGGGCAGGTGCGGAATCGACATGGCCGCCGGCCCAAGCGAGGTCCTCATCATTGCCGACGAATCGGCCAATGCCTCTCTCGTAGCCGCTGATATGCTTGCCCAGGCGGAGCATGATGAAATGGCAAGCGCTATTTGTCTCACCCCGGATGAAAATTTGGCCAAGAAGGTAGTCTCAGAGATTGAGCTTCAATTGACGAGTCTGCAAAGAAAATCAATTGCCTCACGTGCTTTAAATAATTTCGGGGCAATCATTGTAACCAGAGACATCAACCAGGCCATTGAAGAAGCCAACCGATTCGCCCCGGAGCACTTGGAATTGATGGTTAAGAATCCTCGGGAGTTGCTTTCTAAAATAAAACATGCCGGCGCCATTTTTCTTGGACACAACACACCGGAGACCCTCGGAGATTATATTGCCGGACCCTGTCATATCCTTCCAACAGGGGGAGCGGCAAGATTTTCTTCTCCTCTGGGGGTCTATGACTTTGTGAAGCGCAGCAGCGTACTTTCTTTTTCCAAAGATGCCCTCCTGAGATACGGGAAACAGGCGGCACGTTTTGCTGAACTGGAGGGACTTGAGGCGCACGGCAAGTCTATTGAAAAGAGGTTATCGCGAAAAAAATCTTGACAAAAAATCCCTGATGTTTAAGATGCTTCCTGCTGTTCCAATGCTTGTCTGCTTTATAACAACCACTTCTGAGCGGGCGTAATTCAGCGGTAGAATGTCAGCTTCCCAAGCTGAACGTCGTGGGTTCAACTCCCATCGCCCGCTCCAGCTAATCTAGACAATTACAAATACTACGAAAATATAATACCTCATTTTTTAGAGTCAGGGCAGGGTCAAATTTTTTCATTTATTTTTACTTTTTCTGACTCACATTCCTTATTTCAATTATTCTTTTTTATTATAGCGATTTGATTCAAAGACAACCCTATTACCTGCAATATGATAGCTGACGTCATCGTACAATCTTTCCATTTTTTCATGCTCTTTATTCTATCCAGTAGGTCTTTTCCAAACCTTGAAGGTCGACCCTCGCTTTTATCATCTTTGAACAGAATGGCTTTATCAAACATCTTCTTTTTCTCATCCTGATATTCGTTCCAATTTGTTAATTTTTTCCACGTTTGAACAAGTGCAGGGTCTGCATCTTCTCCAAACAACACTCGATGCAATGAACATAGAGTTTCAATATTCTGAACATAAAAGTGCTCCTTAAAATAATCTAACCTTTTATATTTTGGTACCATCTCAGTACCAAGCAAAATCATAAATGATGTGTTTACAGTTGACTGGTCACTAATATGATAGTTAACTACATCGAGTCCATACAATCTAAACTTTTCCTCTTCCTCACCTAATTGTCTATCGATAAGGTAGTGCAATAAAGTTAGAAGAATGGATAAACCAATCAAAACCATCCCAAACACAAGCAAACTGTCTACAACCCGCTTTCTTTGCTTACGTACAGTATCACTTATTTCCACACATTTTTTCGACATTACTTACAGTCCTCAATATACTTAACTTCTGTTAGAGAGCTTTTATTGAACGTCATTAAATTTTGTCTGATTTTAATTCATCAAAATTAATGACCTTTCCAGTATCCCTATATATACTCCTCAGGTCATCCGCTTCCATAATAAAATACCTTCCAAAAGTTTTGTTCCTGCTATGCATTGAAGCCCGTATAGTCTCCTAAATTTCCATCAGCCTCGATGCATCAGTGTAAGGGATCATGGCACCGGTCGTCTTTTCTTGCCATATGAGTTCCCGATGTGCCGCATCATACACCTGCTGGTTTCGGGGAAACCTCAATGCGATCTTCCGGATAATCCTCCCCTCTTCATCTGTTAACTGTTCCGCTTCAGCCT
>Ga0335070_10003921_pt1 | contig 17339 bp, 14 predicted proteins | sample Lox_Sample_13_FD_206722 | JGI IMG/M metagenome (GOLD analysis project Ga0335070, IMG submission 206722) | Soil microbial communities from Loxahatchee National Wildlife Refuge, Florida, United States - Lox_Sample_1.3 | ecosystem: Environmental > Terrestrial > Soil > Wetlands | place: USA...
ATCAGATAAGGCGCTTGTTTCATATGATGAACAGCAACGCCTGTTATACAGAGGAGCAAGAGACCGGCGAGAAGTACCTCCCATAAGGGCAAAACGTCTGTGTATGGATATAATACGGCAAGATTTTGAGGCCAAACCGTCTTTGCGATATAATGGGCATAGGAAATCAAGGCATTTTCAATGCGCACATCTGCAGGCAATGCCCGTATAGACGACAATGCGCCACCTTTATTTTGAGCATAAATTGTCGCTGCGCTGGATATTGCAGATAGGGCAAGGAAGGGTATTTTCTCCAGGATCAGTGGACGGATTGATGGCCAACGAAAAAGGAGACGAAGACTTTTTCCCCCTTCAATGCCCTGTGACGGTTTTTTTTTAAGTCTTGAACGTTTATCTTTTGGTACATTGGAGCCGCTGTTCGGAAGTCTTGGCCCGGCCGGTTGATACCTTTGCAAAGGCCAGTAGTCAAGAAGGAGAAGGACAAATGGTAGGGTCACAAGCATGGGTTTTGCCATAAGTCCCAGGGCAAAGAAGAAAATAATGAGGAGATATAGCATAAGTCCCGGCCTTTCCACATAGAACAGGTATGTTCCCATGGTGAGCATCCAGAACAAGGCGGAAAGAACGTCTTTCCGTTCAGATGCCCAGGCAACGGTTTCCACGTGCAGGGGATGCAGAGCAAAGATGGCCGCCACAAAGGCGCTTTGCCAGCAGGCCCTCGTCATACGATGAAGAACCAGAAATAGCAAAAGTGTGTTTACAATATGGAACAGGAGGTTGATTAGATGATGCCACCCCGGTTTCAATCCGAACAGCTGACAGTCCAGCATGTGGGAAAGCCAGGTGAGAGGATGCCAGTTACCTGCATGAAAGGCTGTAAATGCCCAGGTCACATTTTCAAAAGTCAGGCCGGCCTGCACGCGGGGATTTTCTGTAACATAGAGATTGTCATCGTAGTTTGTAAATTCGTTATCCTTCACCTGCCAAAATACTGCCAGAGTTAAAATGACTAGAGAAAGAATAATCCAAATATTAAGCTTGTCATTTGATAACTTTGGCATTTCCGTTTATGTGCAGACATCAATGATGAAGCGTTGCAGCATAACCTTCGGGTCTCTCGATGTTGTCTTGAAGGCGATATCCATATCGACGAGGTCGTCGAGTTGTTTTATCAATTGTTCATATGAGAATCGATATGAATTTTTCAGTGCACTATAAATAACATAGGGATGTTGAGAAATAAGATCTCCTCTATCGCTTTTCTTCCCCGCATCGCCGGTCTGTTCCCGGATAAACGGATAACAGGACTTTTGGAACACGTCGTAGTCCAAGTTCGCATGAAAAGAGCTGAGCTTACCCGATCTAATAAAAGTCTTGGCATGGAAGATGAATCTGATTTCTCTCGATATCATCGACAGTATCAACAAGTGGTTAACGCCCTGATAAAAAAGGTCTTTTAAGTTTAAGAGGGCCATGTTCAGATCTTTGTCGACGAGTGTCCTTATAAGATCGAATACTGCATCCTCTTTTGTCTTTCCCACAACTTCTTCAACATCTGAATCATCAATCAACATCCGCTCACCTGTATAGGCAATTAACTTTTCGATGGCTCCCATGGAATCGGCGAGGTTAAAATCTGTTTTTTTACCTATTGCTGCCCATGCCTTCGGTGTCAGTTTTTTCCCGGTTTTAGCCAAAAGGTCCTCCGCGGCATCCATCAAGGCATTCTTCTGTCTGACTTCACCTTTCATCCGAGAAAAATGAAGGACTACTCCGATCTCGGATATGATCCTGAAAATTCTCTTTCTTTTGTCCACTGTTTCAGCGGTTATGATCAGATGATTTCCTTCCGGGATACCACTTTTCAGGATATCTTCGAGGCGTTCGGTATCATCCTTGATTTGACTCATATCCACTCCGCGGCTTATACATACCTCCATTATTCTTGGGAGCCAAATTCCCCGATCATGGCTGCTGTCCCCTTCAGCAATTTTCTGCCAGTCGTCGTCTGTTATCTTTCTCCATTTGTCATCCTTGAGATCATCGAGGCTCCATCCTGTTATCTTCAGGAATTGCATAAAGTACCCTACTGCCCTGTCAGGATGCTTTTCAAAATGGCTGCGTATTTGCTGTATTATTTCTGGGAGGACCCTTTTGGATTGAAAAAGGCGGGTATTTCTCAGTACGATAATTTTCCTCCCGGGAATGAGAGGTGGCGTCAGAATCATTTCACATAGGGTGTCTATGTCTTCGTATTCTCCATCCATAAAAAAGAGGTTCAGATCTCTGTCACTTGTGGGAAGAAGAATTGCTATGATTCTATTCAGGGCATCTTTGACAAGATATTCTTCTTCGCCGTAGAGGAGATAACAGGGTGGAGGGACTTTTTGCCCTTTCTTGATATCCGTCAGTATATTATCAACATCCATTATTGTCATTACTCGTGGATTGTAAAAAAGCCCTCACCTTTAGGCGAGTGCTTCAGTTAGATCATTTGCGCTACAAGGATTCGAGGGGCCGAGGATTCCAGGATTCGAGAGTAGTAAAGAAAAGGTTAAGTTCCCCTTGATTCCTTGAATCCTTGAACCATCAAACCATCGACTTTAGCCGATGGCAGTTGGCTATAGGTTTTTAGAGAATGACAAATTTCTTGATGTACTTGACTACTTCATCAGGATCATCGATGACATGGAAAATCTCATAATCGCAAGGTTCAATTTTATCATCTTGGAGCATTGTATTTTTAATCCAGTCAAGGAGGCCATTCCAGTATTCGCTGCCCATCAATATCACGGGAAAGCTTTTGATTCTTTTTGTCTGAATCAGAGTCAGTGCCTCAAAAAGCTCATCCATGGTTCCGAAACCACCCGGCATGATCACATAGGCTACAGCATACTTGACGAACATCACTTTGCGAATGAAGAAATATTTATATTCGATGACGGTGTTGGCATATGGGTTTGGCTTCTGCTCATATGGCAGCCGTATATTCATACCTACTGATTTTCCGCCTGCCCCCGCGGCACCCTTGTTGGCTGCTTCCATGATACCTGGGCCACCTCCCGTAATCACGCTAAAGCCATTCTCTGCCAACTTCTCGGCAAGATACTCTGTTTTCTTGTAATAGGGATTGTTGGAAGGAACCCTTGCTGATCCAAAAATGGTGACTGCGTTCTTCACCTGGGAAAGGGTTTCTATGGCCTCCACAAATTCAGCCATGATACGGAATATCCGCCAGGACTCCTCAATGGATAAAGCATCAACCAGATATTGTTTTTCATCCATAATGAGCACATTCCTGGACTCTTACCGCATTTGGTTAGAGTCCACACCCTTGCTGATTATAATGCTGTCGTGTAAAAAATCTGTTCTCAATAGCTTCTGCGCCGCTGAACTTTAGCATAACGCCTGCGTGCCTCTATGGCCTTGCGTTTCCTCTTCACAGAAGGCTTTTCATAGGCCCTTCGCAATTTAAGTTCTTTGAAAAGTCCACTTTTCGAAAGTTTGTTCTTTAGGATTTTTAAGGCTTTTTCTATGTCATTGTCGTATACTTTTACTTCCAAAACAACCCTTCCTTTCTTTATTTTTTATAATAAATTCGTGATTATTTAATACTTTTTGTGATACGTATGCTAACTAAAAATTGTCAAAAAACAAAAAAAGGGCAGTACGGCACAACACACAACAATGCATCTTTGCCGTATACTACCCTTTGCTGTTGCTTATATTAAACCACGCTCCTTACTTCAAAAGGACCTTTTTTAATGCCTTTAAAAATTCACTATTCTCTTCCCGGGTTCCCACTGTCACTCGCATACAGTTCTTCAGTACTCCGGGACTATTGAGATTTTTTATAAGAACCCCTTCCTTGATTAATTTTTCATATACGCTATCTGTATCGAAATCGCAACTAAAAAAAATAAAATTTGCTTGTGAAGAATAAGGCTTGATACCATTAACTTTTTTTAGCTTATTCAAGAGTTCTTCCCGTCTTTGAATAATTTCCTTTGTCTGACCTACAAATATATCCATATGATCCAGATAGAAACCAGCCGCCACCTGGGAAAGGGCATTGATATTATAAGGAAGCCTTACCTTATCGAGTTCATGGATTAGAGACGGAGAACCAATCAGAAAACCTATTCTTATACCTGCAAGTCCCACTTTGGACAGGGTTTTTAGAATAACCAGATTATCATATTTCTTGAGCAAAGGTATAAGAGTCTTTCCCGAGAAGCTGCCATAGGCCTCATCGACTACCACAATACCCTTCGATTTCTCGATAATAGTTGTTATCTTCTTTATGCTGAAGCAATTACCCGTGGGGTTGTTGGGATAGCTTAGGAATATCAGGACAGGAGACTTTTTAGTTATTTGTTTGAGCGTGGCATCCAAATCCAGATCATACGTCTCGTCAAGAGGCACCTCAATTACCATGTGGCCAGTATTAATGGCGATTATTCGATACATGACAAAAGTAGGTAATGGAACCATGACAGTTGAAGAGGAATCGATGAGAGCGGAACACAATGTCTGAATGAGTTCATCAGAACCATTACCGATCATTATCATATTGGTGTCTACACCATAGTGTTGGGCAAACCTTTTCCTGAGGACAGGGGCCCCTGGTTCCGGGTAGCGATTCAGGGATACCTTTCTCATCTCCTCCAATAATTTTTTCTTTAGGGGTGGGGGGATGGTGAAGGGATTTTCCATCGCATCCATTTTAATGCGACACAATGTAGTATCTACCCGATAGCCTGGCTGTGCGAGCACTTCTTTGCGAATGAGGGTTTTAATATCCATTAAGCGTCCCTTTGCCTTCTACATTCCATTTGTCGCTTGTATATTTGTCTTTCATCAGTTGTATCATGAGAATCTCTTCTTTTTTAGTCAATCTGCCCTCAACCAATTCAATGCCTAATTTCTTCCCGAAGCTCCTTTGTAAAACATGGCAAATCTTATCTACACTGAATTCAGAACCGATGTGTTCATAGATTGAGGTCACGGATTTCCGCAAATTCTCGATCTGCCTTTTGCGATTACCATGCTGCGGCAACAGAAGGGCACAGTTTTTGATGGGATCAAAGTCAAGGAGAATGGAACCATGCTGCAGGAAAACGCCACGAGACCTGACCTGTGCGCTGCCGCATATTTTCCGCTTGTTTACCAGAAGTTCATATTGAGACGGCGAAGAAAAACATGCTGCCTTTAACGAGTCCTGTCCTGATGTTCTTCCGTCAACCGACATCTCGGTTTTTATACCGAGTTCTGAAAGAGCATCTGCTATACACCCACTTATGACTCTATATGTACCAAGAATGTCCGATGGGAATAGGGGGTTATTATCTTTTGCGATGACTGCATATGTTAGGTCATGTTCATGCAGGACGGCCTTTCCCCCAGTAGGACGACGAACAATATCTATGCAAGAACGTCTGCATTCTTCAATATCAACTTCTTTCGGAGTTTCCTGGAAATATCCCAGGGATATGGATGGTGGAGACCAGCTGTAAAGTCTTAAAATTGGCTTTGCGTCTCTCCGTTGATTTTCTCGAAAAAGGGCCTCGTCAGTGGCCATGTTTTCAAAGGCATTCAACCGTTTATATGGAATGAATCTCCATATCATGAATGAGAGTCAGCCGCCTTCCGCTTCTTTCAATACAAAATCATGGTATTCTCTAGAGTCCAGAAGATCGTCAAGTTCTTCCAGATCCTTCATCCCTATAACAATCATCCATCCCGTATCATGAGGATCACTGTTGATAATGCCAATGTCGTCTAATATGTCTTCATTGACACTTATTACTTCGCCGCTAACAGGTGAAATAAGCTCGAAAACACCCTTAGCGGATTCTATGGTTCCAAAGGGCTCATCCCGTTCCACATAAGAATCAATTTCGGGAAGTTCAACAGCTAGGATTTCTCCCAGATTCTCCTGGGCATAATCTGTGATTCCAATGGTGGCTAATTCACCTTCAACCCTTACCCAAGTGTGTTCTCGATTGTAAAGAAGATCATCTGGAAATACCTTCATATCACAACATCCTAATGTATGAATTTATAACATTATTTATAATCACTGCAGTATCGTGAGGTTCTTTGGTACTTTTGTAAGGACCTCACAACCACCTTCTTTAACTAATACCATATCCTCTATACGTATGCCCCAAAGGTCAGGTATATAAACGCCGGGTTCTATGGTTATGACCATCCCCGTTTCAAGGATATTTGCTGATTTGTCCGCTATTCGCGGCGCTTCATGAACATCAAGACCAACACCGTGGCCCGTACTGTGTGTAAAATAATTACCCAAATTCCCACCTTCAATGCAAGACCTTGCTATGCGGTCAATTTCTCTGCATTGTGTACCAGGTTTAATGGCTTCCAATGCCCTGTCGTGAGCTTGCTTGACCAACGAGTATACATCTTTTTGTTTTTTATTAGCACTACCAACGATGAATGTACAGGTTTCATCAGAATTATAACCATGATATACAGCTCCGTAATCGATCATTACAATATCACCATTTTCAATCTCTCGCGATCCCGGGGCCGCATGCGGCTGTGCTGAATTCGCTCCTGTTGCCACAATAGTAGGAAAGGAGACCAGTTCCGCGCCGCATTTCCTGATACGAAATTCCAACTCTATGGCAATATCCTTTTCTTTGGCTCCCGGCTTGATAAGATTGCAGATGGCAGTAAGAGCCTGAAATGATATCTCTGCTGCATTCTTGATACAGGCGATTTCCTCCTCATCTTTGATGGCTCGGATGGCATTGATTTCGTCAGACATTGGGTTTAAAGTAACTGCTTTTAACTTTTCCTTCAGTTTCAAATAGCTACTGACATTCATTGCCGATGATTCGAACCCTGCAGATTTCACTCTACCGTCAGATAGGGCAGCCTCAATTCCGTCTATCTTTTCCTGATATTCAGCAACCTCTATGTTCCCAACTTCTTTTTTTGCCTGATTTGTATAACGGCCATCGACAAGGAGCAACTTTTGTTTTTCTCCTATCATGAGAGCCCCGTCGCTGCCTGAAAAACCTGTCAAATAGCGGATATTTTTTATATCAAGAAAAATTAATGCTTCTACATGCAGGTCTTGGAGTTTCAGCTGAATCTTAGATATCCTCTCAGGAGGTACCGGAGGGTTACGGTACATAGCTTTTCAACCTGTTAATATTCTTAAGCCACCTTGCAAGTTCTTGCACAACTTTCTCGTTTTGCGATAAATTTACAGACGTTTCTCCCCTTATCCTGTCGCTCTGCATCGCTCTTATATCCCTTAATCTCGCCGCAACCAGTTCATTCTCCGGTTCTCTTCTAAGAATCTCACTGAGAACATCAGCAGCCATGTCAATGTGACCCCGCGTCATATAAAGTTCATCGAGGGTTGTGGTGTAAAAATCAGATGGGACATGATCAACATCGGTATATTCATTTTGATTGATTTTGGTAGACGCATCTACAATCGATATGAGTGCATTGATTTTCTCTGATACATCTTTTGTAATTGGTGATTCAGGATTGAGAGAGACAAACTTCTGATAAAATTTTATCGCCTCCCGAATCAGTCCGCCTTTCAGGCAGAGATCTCCGACGCGATTATATATTCGGGACAGCTGAAGCACCGTATTTTCTACGTCATCGAGAATCTCGTGAACCTTTTCGAGATTTCCCATCCTCAGAAGCGCGTGACAGCGGATAATATGTGCATCAGCATCGATCGGAAAACGCCCGAGCCAGGATTCAGCTATTGACAGCGCCTCTTTGTAAAGATTCCGATCTATATAGGCTTCAGCCCTAGAAAGAAACGATTCTCTTTCTTTAATGGCACTGTTGTCCATACATTCATGTATCTTAAATCTTAATGATTTTTCCCACAGAAGTCCTAAACCGCTGAGAGCTGTAACACAGCACCTATGGTGTGTCAAGTAAGAAATCCGGACTTTTTTATTAGAACTAAACGCTGATAAATGCAAATTATTTCAAGGTAATTTTTACCTATAATCGGTGAAAATACCCTGCTTTTTATTTTAATACACTAAAAATAATTCCTTCGCTTCAATAAAAAATAAGATATCTAATTAATCGTTTTCAAAAGCGATGCGACTTCCATATTTGTGATAAGAGATATGTCCTCAAAATATGGTATGCTAATTGCTTACAAAGTACATGATATACTTTGATTTTTATATCCAAATAGGTCTTACTTTTTCTAAAGTTTTTATCATTTATTCCGATATAATACTTTGGAAGGAATGAAACTATCTCAGGATAAAACAAAATTTCTTTGAAATTAAAAGGAGTCCTAAAAAAGCAAACTGTGTGAAAGGACGGGACGTAAAGCAACTGGCCTAAGTCCATGAGGTGGATATTGTAACAGGGTTGCCGGACTATTCAAATTCCTCCTCGTATCGGTATTTATAGGGTACTTTTTTATAAGTACTTGGGATTTATAGTCATAAAACTACCGCCTGGGACAACTAGTTGTCTAGATTTTATAAAGGATTGATTTATTTGATTTCCTGCTTAAAGTGTGGGATAGAAGAGCTCTTCTATTAAAGATTGGCAGGGAGGATATTTTGATAAAAAAGGCTTTATTCCTTGCTCTAATAAGCCTGTCTTGTGCATTGCTTATTACTGCCATTTATTCAGGATTTGGTCTCGCTTCTGAAATAGACAACAGCCAGGGAAAGAACGGGTGTAGTACCCTCAGCAATCAGGGGATCAAGGATATTTTGGCAAAACTCAACGCCCCTGAGGCGAAAGTATTGACCATTACGGAAAGTCCCATTCAAGGGTTATGTGAAATCGCCATCGATAATATGGGACGTAAAGGGATTTTTTATCTCACTTTAAACAAGAAATTCCTGATCTTGGGTTCTTTGATAGAAGTTGCCGATATGTCTGATAAGAGACAAGAGGCTATCAGGAAACTTCAAGATAAAAAAAGGATTGATATAGCGAAAATACCCCTAGATAACGCTCTTATCTTGGGTAGCAGCAGCGCTTCTAAGAAGGTAGTTGTCTTTACTGATCCGGATTGTCCATTTTGCGGTCAACTACATCAGACCATGAAGCAGATCGTCGCGAAAAGGAAGGACATATCTTTTTATATCAAGTTTTTCCCTTTATCATTTCATAAGGATGCTTATTGGAAGGCGAAAAGCATAGTTTGCAGTAAGTCCTTGAAGATGCTTGAGGACAATTTCGAAAAGAAAGAGATATCAAAGACGGAGTGCGCGACCAATGAGATTGATAACTCCATTAAGCTTGCCACGTCGTTTGGTATATCGGGGACTCCCGCGCTCATACTTCCCGACGGAAGGCTCAGGGAAGGGGCAATGCCTGAGGCGGAACTGACAGATCTCATTGATGGAAAGAAGTAATATGCAACATCGTAAAGGATTTTCACTCATCGAGTTAATGGTTGTTATTTGTTTGATAGCGACCATTGGCGCCATTGCAGGGTTAAACTTAGTCAATTATACGAACAACAGAAATCTCAAGTCAGCGGCCAGGGACATTGCATCAGACTTTGCTATCTGCAAGGAAAGGGCTATTTCCGAAAGCACGACATATCAAATAACTTTTGTCAATGGTGGAAAGAATTATACTATCCAGAATGTGGGCAACCCTCCAGGTCCAATTACAACCAAGCTTCTCTCGCAATTCAGCACAGATATTACGGTCCAGATTGCCAATTTCGCCGGGGGGCAGCAGGTTAATTTTCTTGCCAGAGGCACGGTATCACCATTGCCACCGGCACCGGGCGTTGGTTTTGTTACTTTAAGTAACAGCAGGGGTTCCCAAGCAACGATAAATGTCAATATAATGGGAAGAACTTATGTCACGTTTCCTAACATCATATAACAATCGCGGTATCAGCCTGATCGAGGTCGTCATTGCCATATTTCTGGTTACTGTTGGTGTTTTGGCCATTTTGTCCATGCAACCATCAGCATGGAGAGTGGTGGGAAAGTCTGATTATATGGGCAGGGGCGCCGGAATACTGCATAGGGAACTTGAAAGGAGAGAGGCATGCATCATGAACCCCTGCAATACTGTCGCCACGGGTACGGCAGCATCTCCGCCTATTCTGGTCAGCGGTCTTCCGGGAGCGGTTTCCGGTGATGCAACGTACTGGGTAACAACCCAGGTTTCAAAACCAAATCCCGCCATTGATCTGTGGAATGTCACCGTCACAGTTACGTGGCCAGACCAACAGACGCACGCTTACCGGAACCTAACGGAAAGCATAGCCGTGGTACAACATTGGCATTTCGCCTACCCTACAGATAATAGTGGGAGTTGCACAGCTTTTAGTAATTGTACTTTACCATGACCGTAAGAGCGAGAATGGATTCTTATGAATAATTCAAGAGGATTTACACTCATTGAGATTTTAGTGGCCGCAGTAGTCTCACTGATTATGCTGTTTGCGATAGGTACGGCCATTGAATCAGCATTGAGATCATCAGGAGGGATAGAGAGGAAGGTTACGGCCCAGCAAGACGTTCGGGCCGCCTTGGAGCTCATGGCCATGGAAATCAGGATGGCGTCGTATAATCCGACGTTTGCCGATACACTAGATAATCCTGCCCGCATGTGGCATAATCCTGATTGTTCCTTTCCATCTGCAAACCCTGGATGGCGAGGGGTACAGGCGGCGACATCGAATACCATAACCGTGGAAATGGATATATCCGGCGCCGCCGGTGACGGCAACGGTAGCATTGGCGAGCCAAACGAAATTATCAGTTATAATTATGTGTCAGCAGGTGCTTATGGATCAGCAGGTGCGGATCGTTTAATCACGAGGAACACAAACTGTGGCGGGGCTCAGCCCTTTTTGGGTGATTTCTCGGCCAGTGGAAATCCCCGTACAGTGAAGGTAATCAATTCCGACCTCGGCATTCCAATTTTCCGGTACTTTGATGGGTGGGGGAATTTGATTCCTGTTGACGCTAACGGCAACATCATAAATGCCGGGATACAGGTTCCCAATATACGGACAATAGAAATCACTCTGGCCGTGGAAACTGACGAAATCAATCCGGATACAAAACTGCCGCGAAGGATGATTTATTCAACCCGTGAGATATTGAGAAACAATTGATTGGCGAGGTATCATGCGTAACAATACACAGATAGCGCTGCGGTTAAAAAATTCTGAGAAGGGATTTGCCCTTGTCGCGGCTATTATGGCCTGCTTAATCCTGCTCGCCCTGGGAACGTTGGTTATCGCCCTGTCAACCCAGGACATCAGGGTGAGCGTAAAAATTGTCGGCGACAAACGGTCTCTTGCGTCTGTAGAAGAGGGCATTCAAAGTCTTTGCCAAACATTTGATCCTCAGAGCCCTATCAATGCACCGGCTACTACGACAAGAGCGGACGGTAAGTCAAATTATACCATCAATTATCCGGCCACACCCCCCACAACTGGTCCCATAAATTTGCGTCGTCCAGGCTATGATTTAGTGGGCGGCAAGGTCTATGGGGATAGGAGATATAATATAAGCGTGACGGGACGGAGTACGGAGTATAGCACACAGGTAACGATAGGGGTGGGCTTGGGGTATGGTCCGGTTGAGATTGATCCCCAGTATCAGTAAGGAGGTTTTATGATATCCAGAAAGATCTTCATATATTTTATCTGCGTATGCATCATATCTTTCGCGGGAGTTTCTGCACAGGCGACGTCGCCACCACAAGATGAAACAATGCTCTTTACCACCACTACGATGCCGGATGCCCTGATTCTCCTCGATTTGTCGGGAAGTATGCTATGGACGCCGGCAGGACAGGATATGTATATAGACCCAGCACAATCCTGCAATAGCAATGTTCCCTATTATGCCAGCAGCGGGGGGAGTCATACAAAACAGTGCGAAGCTGATCCATATGGGTCCTCTTCATCTTATGACCACGCGCACTATGATATGGGTACCCCGTATTATGGAGACACTTCCTGCGCTGGGCCGTATTATTTCAATTCAAGCGGAACGCATACAACAAACTGCCGCCGTCTAGAAATTGTCAAAAGGGCCATCTTCGACATCCTGGACGACAACGACGATAATGTAATCAACAGCACTGACGAGGCGAGCCTGGGGGTCAGGATCGGGTACATGAGATTTTACAATTGCGACTCCAGCAGTGATGAACAAAACGGGACGTACAGCTACACCGGCGGGTGTAATCAAATACCGGGCTCAAGTTCTTCAAGCAGAAGGTACATCGGTTCCAAATACAGTCAGATATACTGTAACAGCAACTCAAGCTGTGTCGTTACCGACACCGGTTCATACTCTGTCGGCGGGACAAGCGCCTCCGGCGGGACCCCCTTGGCCATCTCCTTGCATGAAGCTAAGCTTTATTTAGATGCCCACAAAGCGGCGGATACTTATGCAGCGTGCCGCCAGAAGTTCGTTATCCTTGTCACCGATGGAGCGGATACGTTTGTATGCAATGGGGGGGGAGGCGAATTGGCGGCGGATATGTATAAGCGGAGGCGTGAGTCTGTAGCACGGGCCAAGGCCCTGGCTGATGCCGGCTACAAGGTTTTTGTCATCGGCGTTGGGGCGTCAATGCCCGATTATCTTAAAAATACACTCAACTGGATGGCCTACTATGGCGGCACTGTCAATCCTTCGGCTACGACTTCGGGCAATACCTCTAACTACAACATACCTTCCGGCTGTGATATATCAACAGACCCGGTCACAAACCCAGACTCATGTTGTGATTTGGCCGCGAAGCCCAGCGCATGTTTCCCTTCAGGTCTGACAAGCTGCGGGACTTCTACAACCACGGGAACCTGCGACGGGACAAGCACGGACTGTTTTGCCACAGCGAATGATCCTGGAAACACGCCGCTTTCCGGTTATGCTTTTATTGTATCTAATGCTGCCGACATGGCCTCATCAATGAAAGCGGCCATGAATCTCATTCATCAGGCGACCTTTTCCTTCACCCAGGCCTCCGTCCAGGCCTCCCGGACGCTGGACGAAGATTTCCTGTATGAAGCGTCCTTTGATCCCATAAATAATGATCCATTCTGGCATGGGCATCTGAAAAAATACCAGCTCAATCCTGATGGTAGCATAGGTAGTATGCTGGCGGACGCCGGGGATGTCCTCCGGATTAGATCCGCATCCAGTCGGACCATGAAAACCTTAATATCCGGTACGCTAACCCCTTTCACAAATTCCATAAATCCCACTTATTTTGGATACGTCTCGGGAGATACGGCAGATCGGGACAAGGTTGTCGGATATATTCGTGGAGAGAATCCACCTAACCCGGACATTCTGGGCGCAAACGTCTATAAACTGGGTGATATATTCCGGTCATCGCCGATCACTGTGGGTACGCCGTCCGTCTTCTACGATGATAACCGTGATATGAATTATACCTATACATGCAGCGGCAGTCCTGCCAGTATAAATGCTTTTGCGAAATACAGATGTGATCATCCGCGCAGCTCCGCCAATGGCTACCGCATTGTCGTCGCGGGGGCAAACGATGGTCAGCTGCACGCCTTTAAGACCTTTGATATGTCAGAGGCATGGAGCTTCATCCCGCCTAACCTCCTTTCCAAGTTGAACAATGTCGCCCATTACTCGCACCCCGCGAATCTCACACATGCATATTTTGTCGATGGGCCGATAATGGGAGTGAATGCCTGGTGGCCTAATTACGGAACGGGCACAGATGGTACAAATAAGGATTATAGGGACTGGCATACACTCCTGGTCTTGGCGGAGGGTAGGGGTGGCAATCCTAATTTATGGAGCTCATCGTCAACCTGCGACTCCGGGTTTAGTCCCGTTTATGTACCTTGCAGCCCCTCTCCATGTACGGCCTCTTATCCATATTACTGCGGCTTTCATGCCCTTGATATCACCGATACTCTGAATCCGCAGTATTTGTGGCACCTTGGCGGAACCAGCACACTTCTTAATAATGTGACACAGGCGCCCTATCTGGGTGACCCATGGAGCAAGATTACGGTCGGCAAGGTCCTGATCGGGGGCGAGGAAAAATGGGTCGGATTTGTCGGCGCAGGCTACAATGCATCTGACTGCTCTGGCGGAGGGGCGTGTGACAGCCGCGGTAAGGGGTTTTTTATCGTTGATGCAAAAGATGGAAAAATTTTAAAGAGTTTTACGCTATATGATAATGCAAATATGAAATACAGCCTACCGGCCATCGCTGCCATTGTAGATTGGGATAATGACGGGTTTATCGATACCGTTTATATAGGAGACCTGGGAGGAAACATGTGGCGGTTTAAGTTGTGCACCAGGGCCCAGGGAGCATCTTGTGGTATAAGTGATTGGCAGGCGACCCTCCTTTATGACTCCTCCAGCGGTGTGATCCGGCCTATTTACACTATGGCCGCAGCAGCGGTAGATGGAGCGGGGAATTTGTGGGTTTACTGGGGGACCGGCGATAAGAGTGATCCCACAGCCCCCAACGCCCAGGAGAAATTATATGCCTTGAAGGACAATAACCGCACGACGACATACAGGATTAGCGATATGGACAATATTACCTCATCGGGTGCGACTTATGATAACACGACTTCCACGAACGACGGATATTATATCAATATCAGTGGGTCGGGGGAAAAAATTCTGGCAGACCCCATTGTGTTTGGCGGCGTAGTTTATTTTACGACATATACGCCTCCATTAAATAAACCGTGCGAAACGTCAGGAGTAGCAACCCTCTACGGGATAAAGTACACATCAGGAGCCGGTACATTTCCCGGCGGAAGGAGCATAAATCTAGGACAAGGCATACCATCCTCCGCCGTAGTATCGACGGCACAGGGCTCGTCTAAATCGGATATTTATGTAACAACAAGCAGTGGAGGTGTAGGGCGTGTACCGTATAATCCTCCAGGGGGAGGCATGCGGTCGAACATACGCTTCTGGAAAGATCAGCGGTTACAGTGAAAATGTAAACTGGTAACGATTGAAGATCGCGTTAGGGGCAGGTCTTTTCAACCTGCCCTTTTTTATCGTCGTTATCTGAGTGAATCAAGATTTTTTCTGGCTGCTTTCCCCAAATCTGATTCCGGTGAGATTTTAATAACAGCCTTGAACTCTGCCTTCGCTTTTTCCCGGTGATGCATTTTAATATAAGTCTGCCCTAGCCAGTAGCGGGATTGGGCCTCCAGAAATGCGGGAGCCCCAGTTAGCGATGTCTTGAAATATTGAACGGCCTTTTCCAGATTTCCCTGCTCGTAATAGGTTATACCCATATGGAAGTCTAAAATGGATTCGGGGATCGTATGGGGTTGCCTGTTTCTTACCTCCTGAAATGTGTTCAGGGCCTTTTGATATTCTCCCTTTCCATAATAGGCCAATCCCATATTGAAGAGAGCTTTATCAGGTGTTTCATAGAGCATATTGGAAAGGGCCTTTTTAAAAGCATCTAAGGCATCATCCCACAACCCCATACTGAGATAGATTGACCCTAGATTATTGTGGGCTTCTGAATAGTCAGGCTTCAGGGCCAACGCCTTCTTGAATTCGACGATGGCCTTGTCATTGAGCTTTTTCTCGCGATACGCGATACCTAAATAATAGTGGACTTGAGGGTCCCGGGGGGATAAATTTTCCGCCTCCAGGAATTCCTTTAGTGCATCATTGTAACGGTTTGATCCCAGATAGGCGACCCCAATATTCATGTGAGAATCTGCCTGTTCCTGCTTCCAAGGGCTTGTTGCGCACGCAGCGGTCACGGCAACAATGTACACTGTGATTGCTGCGTATTTAATTATTTTTAAATTTATCATTTTTTTCTCTCAAGATTGTCAGTTAAGCCCCGGCCTTTTTCATTATAAAGCAAAAGAAAAAGGGCTTAGTTGGAGTAATCCCTAGCTGATAAAACCGAATCGGTGGCTCTCAGGTTTAAATTATTTACAAAAAATCTGTGGACTTATACTCCGATGTAAATTATTTCTGTCTGGCGACAAAATATTAAACCTTTGCACGGTTGTGCAAAGGTCTAATTTTCTTTATGTGGTTAAGAGAAACGAGAAAACCTAATCACCCTTTTGGTTTTCCGGATTTCTCTTCCGTGGCCTCTCCCTTTATGAGCTTCGGTGTGATAAATACCATGAGTTGCTTGCGGTTTTTGCTAAGGCTCTCAGTCTTGAACAGCCAGCCCAGGATCGGTATCTTCTGAAACCAGGGAACGCCGTCAACGCCGCTCTGTTCGTTTGTTACTAATATTCCTCCGAGGACAATGGTATCCCCGTCATGAACAACAACTTTAGATTCCACTTCGTTTTTATTAATCGGGGGGTTGCCGCCTAATAGCGCTGCCTGGGTGTAATCCGCGGCGTCATTTGATGCCTTGATCTCCATGGAAATAGTGCCGTCAGGTGTTACCTTTGGCTTACATTCCAGCTTCAAAACAGCTTCCTTAAAGGTTATACTCCTATTTCCATCTTTGTCGATCGTAATATATGGTATCTCCTGCCCCTGTTTTATTGTGGCTTTGACATTGTCCATCGTAGTAACTTTTGGCGATGAAACGATTTTGATCAGATTATTCGATTCGTGGGCGGCAATCTGGGCCTCAAGCACGGCGTTCATCCCTCCGATAACAAGGCCGAATGTTGGTGATGCTATTACCGACGGATAATTTAAGGCGGCAGTCTGTATTGCCTTTCCGGTATTTATGTCTGTAAACGGTAGAGCAGACGGATAAGACCATGTGATGGGGCGGGTCTGTGTAGGGTTTGTTCCGGCCGTCAGGGCATAGGAATAGTCGCCGATTCTGTTATAGGACACACCTCCCCATTGTACACCGAGGTTCCTGACAAAGGTGTCGTTGGCCTCCACGATTTTTGCCTCAATGGCTACCTGCCGCAATCTTCCTCTTTCTTCTGCACGCTCCTGCTCCGCTTTCTTAGCAAGGGCCTCGGCCTTGAGACGATCTTCTTCAGCTGCCTTCCGGTCAGCCTGGTCTTTTTTTACCCTTTCGACCGTCATAACGGTGATCACATCATCTTGTTGCTTCTTAACAAGACCTTGAACATCTAAAATGCTGCTGAGTGCCAGATCCCAGGGGACCTTTTTCATGCTCAGAGTTACATTTCCCTTCACATCATCCCCGGATACAATAGTGACTCCCCCCTCCTCTGCTAATAACCGCAATACTGCCTTTATGCTTGCATCCTGAAAATCAAGGGAAATCCTGCGGTATCTCTTTGCATCTCTGTCCCTATCGGTCTGCCTTTCGGCAGTCTTCACTTCTTTCTTTGTTGTTTCTTTGGGAGTTTCCGGTACCTTTTGCTCGGCTTCCTG
>Ga0335070_10003922_pt1 | contig 17338 bp, 17 predicted proteins | sample Lox_Sample_13_FD_206722 | JGI IMG/M metagenome (GOLD analysis project Ga0335070, IMG submission 206722) | Soil microbial communities from Loxahatchee National Wildlife Refuge, Florida, United States - Lox_Sample_1.3 | ecosystem: Environmental > Terrestrial > Soil > Wetlands | place: USA...
TCGCGGAGCAAGTGTCCTTGGTCGAGCGGCTGGGCCGGTTGAAGCGCTTCTTCTCCCCGCAACTTGCGGAGTTGATCGTGGCGGGCGGCGCGGAGGATCCGCTGAAGACCCATCGTCGCGACATCACGGTGTGCTTTCTCGACCTGCGCGGCTTCACCGCATTCGCGGAGTCCGTGGAGCCCGAGGAAGTGATGGGCGTGCTGCGGGACTATCACGGCGAGATGGGCAAGCTCATCCTGGCGCACGAGGGCACGCTCGAGCGCTTCACCGGCGACGGCATGATGGTGTTCTTCAACGATCCCCTGCCGGTAGCCAACCCAGGTGAGCGGGCCGTGCGCATGGCGCTGGCGATGCGCGAGCGCCTCGGCGGGCTGATCGGCGAGTGGCGCAAACTAGGCTACGAGCTGGACCTGGGCATCGGCATCGCGCAAGGCTATGCCACGATCGGGGCGATCGGCTTCGAAGGGCGCTGGGACTATGCCGCCATCGGGCCGGTCACCAACCTCGCTGCCCGGCTGTGCGACGAAGCGAAGGCGGGCCAGATCCTGATCTCCAAGCGCGTGCTGGCGGCGGTGGACGGCCTGCTGAAAGTCGAGTCTGCGGGCCAGCTGTCGCTCGAAGGATTCCCGAAGCCGGTTCCGGCGTTCAACGTGGTGGGGTTGGCGTCGTAGGGTAGCCGGCCTGTCAGGCGCGGCGAGCGCGGGATAGAATGCGCACTCCATCGCCACCGGCTGCGTGCCTGGATCTCGCACGCCGCGAGCCAGCGCGCGCCTTCAGCTCGCGCATTAACTGAACGTCAGTCACGTATAGGTCGATCCCCCCGTGAAAGCCCTCAAATACGTCCTCTATGCCCTCGCGGCGATCGTGCTGCTTCTGGTGGTCGTCGTGGGGATTGTTGTCGCCACATTCAACCCGAACGACTACAAGCCGCAGATCGTGCAGCTGGTCAAGGACAAGACCGGTCGCACGCTGAAGATCGACGGCGATATCGCGCTCAAGGTCTTTCCCAAGATCGGCGCCGGCGTTGGCAAGGCGTCGTTGTCGGAGCGCGGCGCAGACAAGGAGTTCGCCGGCATCGATCAAGCGCAAGTCTATCTCGCGTTGCTGCCGCTGCTGTCCAAGCAGGTCGTGGTGGACGAGGTGCGCATCGACGGGCTGCGCGCCAATTTGGTGAAGTTCAAGGACGGCACCACCAACTTCTCGGACCTGGCGGGAGGCGGCGAAGGCAAACCGACGGGGCCTTCCAAGGCGCCCGCGCCTGCCGGATCGAGCAAGCCGATCCAGTTCGACGTGAGCGGTATACGCATCCGCAATGCGCGCCTGGGCTGGAAGGATGAAACCAGCGGCACCGACCTCGCGGTGGATTTACGCGAGCTCAAGACCGGGCGCATCGCGGAGAAAGCGCCGAGCAAAATCGAGCTGGACATGTCGGTCAAGGGCGCGCAGCCGAATGTCGATCTTGCGGCCAAGCTGGCCGGCACCTTGACCTTCGATCTCGGCGGGCAGCTATACAGCTTCAAAGGCCTGGACGGGAAAGTCACCGGCAGCGCGTTGGACTTCAGCGGAATAGCGGTTGCGTTCAAGGCCGACGTGGAAGCCAATGGCGCGACGAAGCTCACCAAGGTGTCGAGCGTGAGCGTGGACGGGAAGGCGGCGCGCGGGAAGGACAGCTTCGACGTCAAGCTCAATGCCCCGGCAATCGAGTCCGGGCCGGAAGCGCTCTCGGTCGACGGCTTGACGCTCTCGGCGACCGGTGCGGTGGCCGGCATGCAGCTGCTGCAGAGCAGCTTGAAAGCTCCGAGAGTGCGGATGAATCTCGCTCGCAGCGAGGTCCAGGTGGACGGCGTCGCTTTGACGGCGCAGGCGAAGAGCGCGACGGACAGTCTGGATGTAAGCGTGAGCGTGCCGAAGCTGGACGTGACGCCGGCGCGCGCGGCCGGGGAATCGGCCCTGCTGACTGCCAAGCTAACCGGCGCGCAACGCAACGCTGACGTCAAGCTCGCGCTCTCGGCCCTGGAAGGCTCGGCTAAGGCATTGAAGATCGGGGCGCTCAAGCTCGACGTGGACGCGAAGGCCGACGCCAACGCGATCAAAGGCACGCTGAGCACGCCGGTGGCGGGAAACCTCGAAGCCCGCGTGTTCGAGCTGCCGAAGCTGGCGGCCAACTTCGAGGTCACCAGCCCGTCGATTCCCCAGAAGACCGTGCAAGTGCCCGTGAGCGGCAGCGTGCGCGCGGACTTGGGCAAGGAAGCGGTGAGCGCGGATCTGACTACGCGCTTCGATGAAAGCAACATCAAAGCAAAGCTCGCGCTGACGAAATTCGCCGCGCCCGCGTACAACTTCGATATCGATATCGACAAGCTCAACGTCGATCGCTACCTGCCGCCCGCGAAGAAGGAGGCGGCAGAAGGCAAGCCCACCGCGCCCAAACCGAAAGAATCGGAGAAGCCGATCGACCTGTCGGCACTCAAGCCGCTCAATGCCGACGGGAAGCTGAAGATCGGGCAGTTCCAGGCGAACAACGTGAAGCTGGCGAACTTGCGTGTCGGCCTGCGTGCCCACCAGGGCAAGGTGGACATCGATCCGTTATCCGCCAACCTCTACGAAGGGTCGGTCGCGGGCACGGTCGCGATCGATGCCAACGCCAACCGCTTTGCCGTAAACGAGAAGCTTGTCGGCGTGGCCATCGGCCCGCTGCTCAGAGATGCCGCGAACAAGGACATCCTCGACGGCAAGGGCAACGTGAGCTTGAACGTCACGACCACGGGCGATCTGGTCAGCGCGCTGAAGCGGGCGCTGAACGGCAAGGCGCGCGTAGAGCTGCGTGACGGCGCGGTGAAGGGCATCGACATCCCTGGCGCGATCCGCGGCGTGAAGGCGAAATTCGGCGCCAAGGATACAGAAGGCAGCGGGAGCGCACGCGACAAGACCGAGTTTTCCGAGTTGAGCGCGACCTTCGACATCAAGAACGGCGTGGCCCACAACGACGACCTGAGCCTGAAGTCTCCTCTGATCCGGGTGGGTGGAGCCGGCGACGTCAACATCGGCGAGGACAGCGTGAACTATGTGGTCAAAGCCTCGATCGTCGGTTCGCTGGCTGGCCAGGGGGGCAAGGAGATGGGCGAACTGAAGGGGCTCACGGTACCCGTGCAGGTAGCCGGACCGTACGACCAGCTCAAATACAAGGTGGAGTTCAGCCAGATGATCGGCGGCAAGGAGCAGGTAGAAGCGGTGAAGGAAAGCGCCAAGGAGGCGGCGAAGTCGCAGCTCAAAGAGCTGCTGGGCGGGAAACAGGAAACGGCGCCGGGCGGCGCTCAGGCTCAACCGGCAGCGCCCTCGAAGCGGCCGGAGGACGAGCTGAAGGACAAGCTGAAGGGGTTGCTCAGGTGAGGGGGGCGTGAGAAGGCAGGAGGGAGGACGGACGCGCGACTTCGCGGCGCGCGTTGTAGCGTGGCAGCGGGAGCATGGCCGCCACGATCTGCCGTGGCAAAACACGCGTGACCCGTACCGCATCTGGCTGTCGGAGATCATGCTGCAGCAGACACAGGTCAGCGCGGTGATTCCCTATTACCAACGCTTCCTCGCGCGCTTCCCGGATCTCGCGATGCTCGCCGCAGCCGTACAGGACGACGTGCTCGCGCTGTGGAGCGGGCTCGGTTACTACGCGCGGGCGCGCAACCTGCACAAGACCGCCCGGCTCGTCCAGACGCGCCATGCCGGCGTGTTTCCCACCGCTCACGCCGAGATCTGCACGCTGCCGGGGATCGGACGCTCGACGGCTTCCGCGATCTGCGCCTTCTCGACGGGCGCCCGGCACGCGATCCTGGATGGCAACGTCAAGCGTGTGCTTGCCCGCCACTTCGGCATCGAAGGCTATCCGGGCAACAAGCGCGTCGAGAGCACGCTCTGGGGATTGTCGGAATCACTGCTGCCGCACGCCGGAATCGAGGCATACACGCAAGGTTTGATGGACCTGGGCGCGCGCGTGTGCACGCGCACGCAGCCGCGCTGCACGACGTGTCCGTTACGCGACACCTGTGTCGCATTGCGCGATGGACGCACTGCGACGCTGCCTGCCGCCCGTCCGGCCAAGGCGCTGCCCGAGCGCAGCACGACCATGGCGGTCTTGATGAGCCGCGGCGAGGTGCTGCTCGAGAAGCGGCCCGCGCCGGGAATCTGGGGTGAGCTGTGGTGCTTTCCCGAAGTCGATGCCGCGCGCCTGCCGCAGGAGTGCGCCGCACGCTTCGCTGTGAACGTCGAAGCGACTCAGCCGCTTGGCGAGGTGCGGCACGGCTTTACGCACTTCCGCCTGCGCATCCACCCGGTGCTCGCGCAAGTCGCACGCACGCCAGGCGTGGAGTCGCCCGGCCGCTTGTGGCTGACGCCGGACGATGCGCGCGGCGCAGCGATCCCGGTGCCGGTGCGCAAGATCCTGACAGCGCTCGCCGCCCGCACGCTGTGGACGCCTACAGCACCACTCGCTGGACCCTGAGGAATTCGTTGAGCGCGACCAGGCGATCCTCGGTGCGCGTCGCCTCGAGGATCATCTGCTTGATCTCGGGATCCATCGGCAGCACCTCGGCGAGGCGGTAGGCGACCCAGTTGGCGTCGTGCAGCGCCGCCGGCGCGGGGAAGTGCTCCGCACCGACCTTGTCCATGATCTTGCGCATCAAGTCGGCCAGATGCTGCTGATCGGGCGCGAGCGCGACGTCCAGTTCCGGCTCACGCAGGTCGACGCGGCCCCACAGCAGCCCGTTGGGTGCGGACCATTGCTCCACGGTCTGGAACACCGACTCGCCCTGGCACAGGAGATGGAACATGCCCAGATGCGGCATGTCCCACTCCTGGATGCGAGCAGTGCAGCCGGTCGCCCATGGGGTTGCGGGCGTGCCAACTTCGGCGCCCTCGCGGATGAGGCACACGCCGAACACGCTGTCATCCCGGATGCAGTTCTTGGTCATGTCCAGGTAGCGCTGCTCGAAGATCTTAAGCGGCAGGCGCCCTGCCGGATACAGCACGGTACGCAGCGGGAACAGCGGGATTTCGATCATGGCACCTTGCTGCCCTCCGCACCGGCTTCGCCCCAGCGCGGCATGAGCGTGTGCGGCAGTGCCAGCTGGTCGAGCACCCGCGCGACCACGAAGTCGACGACTTCGCTCACGCTCTTCGGGTGATGATAGAAGCCGGGGTTGGCCGGGAGGATCACGGCGCCCGCACGCGACAGGCGCAGCATGTTCTCCAGATGGATTGCGGAGAACGGCGTCTCGCGCGGCACGATCACCAGCTTGCGGGCCTCCTTGAGCATCACGTCCGCCGCGCGTTCGATCAGGTTGTCTGCGAGGCCCTGGGCGACGGCGGCGAGCGTGCCCATGCTGCAGGGGCAGATCACCATCGCGTCTGCGGGATTGGAGCCCGAAGCCACGGGAGCAAACCACTCTTCGCGCCCGAAGGCAGTGAGCTGGCCGGGCGCGGCGCCGTAGCGCTGCGCGAAGAAGCTTTCGGCCTCGCGCGCGCGAGCCGGCAGCGCGAGATCCATCTCCTGGCGCGCGACCACCTGCGCCACCTGCGAGTAGAGCAGGTATACGCGCACCTTCGCGCCGATCAAGCATTCGAGCAGCCGCACGCCATAAGGCATGCCGGAGGCTCCGGTGAAGGCGAGAGTGACGGTGCGCGGCGCGATCACGGGTTGGCCGGCCGGGCTGCGGGCTGTGGTTGAACAGGGGCGGCGTCGGCGGGCGGAAGCTGCGCCTTCAACTCCCGCAACCGGGTTTCCAGCCGTTCGATCTCGCTGCGCAGGGCTTCCTGAGAGGTGAGGCTCGGTTCAGGCTTCGGGGTGCTCGCCGCAGGCTCCGTCGCCGGCGTGCCGGGGGCACTGCGGCTCGCCAGCGCCAAGCGGCACATGAGCTTCTCGAAATGGTCGCCGATGGTCTCTGGAATGATCGGTTCGGCTGCGGCGTCGGGCGTGTAGGTATTCTCGATCACTGCGCCGTCGGCTGCGTACAACAGATAACCCAGCGTCCGGTGCGTGTGGACCCTGCAATCGATGCGCTCACGGTACATCGCACTGCGCGCAGTTCCTGCTTTGGCTGGCTGCGGCGTGCGGAACACTACCCGGCGCCAGTATGTGACCTGGTCGCCGTCGACATACACCTTGCTGCGGTCGTAGTCGTGCTGGTGCACGTCCGGCGTGTCGATTCCTACCCAATCGGCAGCTCCCGCGCCTGCGGCATAGAGCGCGAGCACGCAGCCTACCGACCCCAGGCCGCGGTGGCTCATTTGGCGGCCCCTGCTTGGCCCCTCATTCCGCCAGCTCGCGATGCCGCACCAACGCGCGCAGGGTGGGCCGGAATCGCTGTGCCAGCTGCTCGATGAGGTAGACCGAGCGGTGCCGGCCGCCGGTGCAGCCGATCGCGACGGTGAGGTAGCTGCGGTTGTCGCGGATGTAGCACGGCAACCAGCGGTCCAGGAACGCGCCGATGTCCGCGAGCATGCGCTGCGTGTCGGCATCGGCTTGTAGGAAGGCGACGACCGGCGCATCGCGTCCCGTCAGCGGCCGCAGCACGGGATCGTAATGCGGGTTGGGCAGGCAGCGCGAGTCGAACACCAGATCGGCGTCGAGAGGGACACCGTGCTTGAAGCCGAACGACTGGAACAGCAACGTCATTCCGGTGCCGGCCAGCCCCACCAGGTCCTTGACCCAGCTGCGCAGTGCGTTGGGCGAGAGATCGCTGGTATCGATGTGATGCCCGAGTGCGCCGAGCTCGGCGAGCAGCACCCGTTCGGCCTGGATGCACTCCTGGAGCGTGCTGGTGGTGTCGGACAGCGGATGGCGGCGGCGTGTTTCCGAGAATCGCTTGACCAGCGCATCGGTCTTCGCATCCAGGAACAGCAACAGCAGGTCGGATACGCGGGTGCGTAGCTGGGCGACGGAGGCCGGTAAGGTTTCGAGCAACGGGCCGCTGCGCACGTCCACACCCACCGCGATCTTGTCGTAACCTGCCTGGATGAGGAACGTGACGAGCGGGTCCAGGAGGTTGGCGGGCAGGTTGTCGACGCAGTAAAAGCCGCTGTCCTCCAGCACGTTGAGCGCTACGCTCTTGCCGGACCCGGACATGCCGGTGACCAGGATCAGCCTCAGCCGCTGCGCGCCGGCAACGCTATCCTGACCCGAGGTGGCGGCCTCAGTTGTCGCGTCCAAAGTGCTGCTCCTGCCTGCGGACGAAGTCCTGCGTGCTGTCGATGCCGCGCAGCTGCAGTACGTAGTTGCGCACCGCTGCCTCGACCAGCACCGCGAGGTTGCGGCCGGCAGCCACGGGGAGAGTGACTTTGCGGATGCGCACGCCGAGGATCTCCTCGAAGCTCGCAGTCAGCGGCAGCCGTTCCAGGCCTGGCACCACGCCGCCGACCGGCTTTTCCAGCTGCACGATGAGCTTGAGGTTCTTGCGTACCCGTACCGCAGTCTCGCCGAAGATGGTTCGGATGTTGAGCATGCCCAGCCCGCGCACCTCGAGGAAATCGCACAGCAGCTCGGGGCTGCGGCCTTCCAGCGTTTCGGGCGCGATGTGGTACAGCTCGACCACGTCGTCAGCTACCAGCCCGCTGCCGCGCGTGATCAGCTCCAGCGCGAGCTCGCTCTTGCCCACGCCGCTCTCGCCGGTGAGCAGCACGCCCATGCCCAGCACATCAAGCAGCACACCATGCCGCGTGACGAACTCGGCCAGCACTCGGCCCATGTAGGCGCGGATCACCCAGATGACCTGCAGGCTGGCCAGCGCCGAGGCGATCAGCGGCACCTCCATGTGCCGCGCGAACTTGCGCAGGGCCTCTGGAGCGTCCTCCCCATCGCTCACGATCACGCAGGCGATCCCGCTGTCGTGCAGCCGCCCGAGCGCCTGCTCCGCGCCGCCCGGCGGCATCGCCGCGAAGTACGCCGCCTCGGTGCGGCTGAAGATCTGGATCCAGTTGGGGTGGTAGAAGTTCAGATGACCGATCAGCCCCTCGTTGGACTGGTTCATGCGCCGGGTGTCGAGCACGGTGGCCGCGGCTTGCGCCTCGCCCGCCATCCAGGACAGCTTGAGCGCCTCCTGGTTGTCTCGAAACAGCTGGGCGACACTGACCTGGGGCATCGGCACCGCGCCTCAGTGGGCGGCCTTGGCTTTCCAGCCGGTGATCAGGCGCTGCGCGGAAACTGCATTGGGCGCCTGCTCGAGCTGGGCGCGGAATTCGCGGTCGCTGAACATCTCGGCCAGCTCGCTCAGGATCTGCAGGTGCAGGTCGGTGGCCCTTTCCGGGACCAGCAGCACGAAGATTAGGGTCACCGGCCGCTCGTCCACCGAATCGAAATCGATCGGTGCGCGCATGCGTACGAAGAGCCCCACCGGCGCACGCAGCCCCTTCACCCGCCCGTGGGGGACGGCGATGCCCTGTCCGAGCCCCGTCGATTGCAGGCGCTCGCGGGCGATCAGGCTGTCGAGGATGCGCCCGCGCTTGATGCCGGTGCTGTACTCGAGCAGGCCGGACACCTGGTCGAAGAGCGCCTTCTTGTCTTGCGCCGTCAGGTCCAGCACGACGTGCGAGACCGGCAGCAGGGTGGAGATCAGGCTCATGGCTGGCGAGGCGGCATGATGCGCCACCCGGCGCCGCCCCGCAACCTGCGCCCGGCGCGCTCAGGCGCGCGCGCCGTTCTGCCGCTGCTCGACGGCCTTTTCCTTATGGCGGATGATCTGTCGGTCAAGCTTGTCCACCAAGGTGTCGATGGCGGCGTACATGTCCGGCGCCGTGCTCTCGCAGAAGATATCGCGGCCGCGCACATGCACGTTGCACTCGGCCCTCTGCTGCAGCTTGCTCACCGAGAGCACCACGCTCACGTCGATCAGATGGTCGAAGTGGCGCGTGATGCGCTCCAGCTTGTCTGTCACATACTCGCGCAGCGAGGGCGTGATGTCGAGCTGGTGGCCGGTGAGCTGGAGGTTCATGGATCGCTCCTGTGCGGGTCGAGGTAAGGGACGGCGCCGCCGCCGCGGCTCGTCGTGACGCGCACGGCCGGCGACCGTGTCAGATGGATTTTCGCAGATTTACCGGCAGGATCTGCAGGGATTCACGGTATTTGGCAATGGTGCGCCGCGCCACCACGATGCCCTGCTTGCCCAGGATATCGGAGATCTGGCTGTCCGACAGGGGCTTGCGCGAATCCTCTTCTGCCACCAGCTGCTTGATCAGCGCGCGGATCGCGGTAGCCGAGCACGCGCCACCGGTCTCGGTAGTGACGTGGCTGCCGAAGAAGTACTTCAGCTCGAAGATGCCGCGCGGGGTGAGCATGTACTTCTGCGTGGTGACGCGCGACACTGTGGACTCGTGCAGACCCAGCGTGTCGGCGATCTCACGCAGCACCAGCGGCCGCATCGCCACCTCGCCGTGCTCGAAGAAGTGGCGCTGGCGGTCGACGATCGCCTGCGATACCCGCAGGATGGTGTCGAAGCGCTGCTGCACGTTCTTGATCAGCCATTTCGCCTCCTGCAGCTGCCCGGCCAACTGCTGCAGGCTGGCGTCGCGGTTGCGGTGCAGGATGTCGGCATACATGCGGTTGATGCGCAGTTTCGGCATCGCATCCGGGTTGAGCGATGTGCGCCATACGCCCTTGACCTTACGCACGATCACGTCCGGCACGATATAGCGCGCCTCGTCGTTGGAGTAGTTGGCGCCCGGCCGCGGATTAAGGCGGGTAATGAGCTGCTGTACGCCCCGCAGCGTGTCCTCGGTGCACTTGAGCAGCTTCTTGAGCTTGGCGTAGTCGCGCGCAGCCAGCAGATCCAGGTGATTGCGAACGGTGGCCAGCGCTTCGGCGCGGAAGGCAGTGTCCGGCGGCAGCGCCTCGAGCTGGAGCGCGAGGCATTCGGCCAGGCTGCGCGCGCCGATGCCCGCCGGCTCGAGGTGCTGCAAGTGGCGCAGCGCGATCTGCAGCTCCTCGGCGTCGACCTCCATCTCGGAGGGCAGCATGGCGACGATCTCGTCCAGGCTCTGCGTCATGTAGCCGTCGTCGTCGAGGGTGTCGACCAGCATCGCGACCATGCGCTTGTCGCGCTCCGGAAGCTGCAGCAGATTGACCTGCCAGAGCAGATGCTCGCGCAGGCTGGGCGACTCGGCGGCCAGCTGCGGATAGTCGTTCTCGTCGTCCTCGTGCTGCCCGTAGCTGCCGCCGCCGTCGTCGCGCGACCAGTCCTGGTCGGCCTCCGGCTCGCGCTCGTTGCCTTCACCTTCCTTTTCGCTGGTGCTGGAAGTGGTGGTGCTCGAGGTGAAATCCGTGGTGGTGGGCGTGGCCGCAGCTTGGAGCTGCGCTGCTTCCTCCTCTTCGGCGCCCTCTTCGCGTTCCAGCAGCGGATTGTCCTGCAGGAACCGCTCGATCTCCTGGTTCAGCTCAAGCGTGGACAGCTGCAGCAGCCGGATGGACTGCTGCAGCTGGGGCGTGAGCGTCAGATGCTGAGAGAGTTTGAGTTGGAGCGAATGCTTCATTGCCATAGCGTGGGCGCCAGCAGGCGGCTCGGGTAGCGAAACATCCCGGAGGCTTCCGGTGTTGGCGTGGGATCCTTCCGCGGTGGCATACGTCGGTGCGCGTGGAGGCGGGCGCGGGTAGGCGAGCAACGGCCCTACAGCCGGAAGTGCTCGCCCAAGTAGACCTTCCTTACGCTTTCATTATAGACGATTTCCTCCGGCGCCCCACACGCGAGCACCGAGCCGTCGTTGATGATGTAGGCGCGGTCACAGATGCCCAGGGTCTCGCGCACGTTGTGGTCGGTGATCAACACGCCGATCTGCCGCTCCTTCAAGAATCCGATGATCTTCTGAATCTCCACCACCGCGATCGGGTCGACCCCGGCGAAGGGCTCGTCCAGCAGGATGAAGCGCGGATGCGAGGCCAGCGCCCGGGCGATCTCGACCCGGCGCCGCTCCCCACCCGACAGGCTGATCGCCGGGCTGTTGCGCAGGTGCGCGATGTGCAGGTCGTTGAGCAATCCGTCCAGCTGTTCCTCGAGGTCGCGCTGGCCTTCCTCCCGCAACTCCAGCACCGCCCGGATGTTCTCCGCCACCGTGAGCTTCCGGAAAATCGATGCTTCCTGCGGCAGGTAGGCCAAGCCCATCCTCGCCCGCTTATGTATCGGCATCCGGTTGAGATTCTTTTGGTCCAGCGCGATAGTCCCCCCGTCGGACGGGATCAGGCCCACGATCATGTAGAAACAGGTCGTCTTTCCGGCCCCGTTGGGGCCGAGCAGCCCCACTACCTCGCCGCTGCGCAGCTCGAGGGAGACATCCTTGACGACCGTGCGGGACTTGAAGCGCTTCTGTAGTTGCTCGGCGCGCAGCTCGCTCATCGGACCAGGTTGGACGGCTTCAGCGGCGGTCCGGGCGGATTGTCTGCGGGAGGCGACGCACCCTCCGGTTTTGTGCCCTTGGGCGCTTCGGGTTTTTCGAGCTTGCGTGGCTGGATGGTGACTTGCACGCGCCCTGACGGGTTGGTGGGGGTGGCGGCCAGCTTGCCGCCGCCGATCACCTGGTAGAACTCGGTAACCGCATCGTACGAGATGTAGTCGCCACGCACCTCATCCTGGCCCTTGCGGATCTGGGCGTTGGTGAACAACTGTACTTTGTCCTGCTTGCCGTCGTACTCCAGGCGCTCGGCGTTGCCTTCGATGTACTCGTCGTAGCCCTCGCGCTTCTGCCGGAAGTAGGCTGGCTTGCCGTAGGCGACGCCGTAGTTGAAGCCCTGCTGGTCCTGCCGCACCACCGCGCGATCGGCCTTGAGCATGAGCGTGCCCTGAGTCAGCACGACGTTGCCCTCGAACACGCTTTCCTTCTTCACGTCGTCCATAGACAGCTTGTCGGACTCGATGTTGATGGGTTTGTCCTTGTCTGCCTTTTCCGCGCGCGCGAGGCCGGATACGCCCAGCGCCAGCAGCACCGCTGCCACGCCAACCGACGCGCGCGCCGAGCTAGCGGCGGCGATCCCACGGCATGGCGGGCCGATCCTTGGGCGGCGTTGCATATGTACCTTTGACTTTCGAGAGCAGGTTGACTGTGCGCGTCTTGTTGTTGAATTCTAGGCCAACGGCCTCCAGGGTGCTATTTCCGCTGACCACCTTCACCTCCTTATCGGTCTTAGCGATCTCCAGCTCGGGGATCACATGGAGGTAGCTCGTATACAAGGTCATCTCCGGGTTGTCCGCGTAGGCCTCGCGCCGCACCTGTACGTTATCTCTGAAATAGGCGTTCTCTCCGTTCTTGTCCAGCTCCCCCCGGTCGGCGCGGATCGACACCGACGCTTTCTGCGGGTCGAAATGCGTCAGCTCGGGCTGCTCGAGCCAGGCGCTGTTCTCCTCCAGGTAATGCTGCATGCGCTTGGCGCGTATGGCGTAGCTCGGCACGCCGTCGAGCGACATGCGGGTGGCGACAAAGTCGTCCACCACGAAGTCCGGCTGGCCGAGCGAGCTGGCGTCGTGGCCGCGCTGCGGCCGCACTTTCTGATCGAGCCAGTAGGTCAGCCACGCCAGCCCAGCCAGGAGCAATACCGGCACCCACGCCAGGTAACGATCCTTCATCTGGAGTAGGCCGCAATCTGTGCTTCGAGCGAACCCTGGGTCTGGAGAATCAGCTCGCAGACTTCGCGCACCGCGCCGCGGCCGCCGCCGGCCGAGGTGACATAGTGGGCCGCCGCGCGCACATACAGCGGCGCCTCCGGCACCGTCACGGCCAGGCCGCACAGCCTCAGCAGCGGAAGATCGGGCAGATCGTCGCCGACGCAGGCGGCTTGCTCCGGGGGCAGCGCGAGTTCGCGCAACAGCTCGGTGAATGCCGCGAGTTTGTGCTCGACGCCCTGCTGCACGCGGGAAATCCCGAGGTTCTCGGCCCGCCGCTGCACCGCCTGCGAGCTGCGGCCGGTGATGATGGCCACCTCCACGCCGCCGTTGCGCAGCATCTTGACGCCAAGCCCGTCCCGGATGTTGAACGCCTTCAGCTCTTCGCCTGCGGCCGAGAAATATAGCGTGCCATCGGTGAGCACGCCATCGACGTCCAGCACCAGCAGCTTGACGCGGCGTGCGCGGTTGCGCAACTCATCCGGCAGCACCGTTCAGATCACCTTTGCGCGGAACAGGTCGTGCATGTTCAGCGCGCCGATCAGCCTGCCGCCCTCATCTACCACCAGCACTTGGCTGATGCGGTGTTCCTCCATCAACCGCACGGCCTCCACGGCAAGCTGGCCCGCGCGCACGGTGCGCGGGTTGGGAGTCATCGCCTCATCCACCACAACTGTGCGCAGGTCGACTGCGCGCTCCAGCGTGCGGCGCAGGTCGCCGTCGGTGAAGATGCCCGCCACGCGACCATCCGATTCCAGCACCGCGGTCATACCCATTCCCTTGCGAGAGATCTCCAGGACGGCCTGGGTGAGCGGTGCGCCGCGCGGGACGCCGGGCACCGCGTCGCCCTGACGCATCACATCGCTTACGTGGGTGAGCAGCCTGCGCCCAAGCGTTCCGCCGGGATGTGAGCGGGCGAAGTCCTCGGGGCCGAAGCCGCGCGCCTCCAGCAGTGCGACCGCCAGCGCGTCGCCCAGCGCGAGAGCGGCAGTGGTACTGGCCGTGGGCGCCAGGCCGAGCGGGCAAGCCTCCTCCGCGACGCCCGCATCGAGGTGCACGTCGGCTTCGCGCGCCAGAGTGGAGCGCGCGTTGCCGGTCATGGCGATCAGCCGCGCGCCCCGCCGCTTGACCGTGGGAACGATGGCCAGCAACTCGCCGCTTTCTCCGGAATTGGACAGCGCGAGCATGACGTCCTCGCCCGTGATCATGCCCAGATCGCCATGGCTGGCTTCAGCCGGATGCAGGAAGAAGGCGGGCGTGCCGGTGCTGGCCAGCGTCGAGGCGATCTTGCTGGCCACGTGGCCCGACTTGCCGATGCCGCTCACCACGGCGCGGCCACGGCAAGCGAGGATCAGCTCCACCGCGCGAGCGAATTGCGCATCGAGGCGCGTCGACAGCGCCGCGACAGCGCCGGCTTCGATGTCCAGGACGCGGCGCGCAGCGGCCAGTGCCGGATGTTCGCGCAGAGTCGAATCAGCGAGTGCCGGGGTGGCGGGAACATGCGATGCCATGCAGGTGGAGTATACCGGATGCCCTGTGTCGCGCCGCGCGCGCGGCGCTGATCCTTGTCATTGCGGGCGGCCCTGCTAAAGTCATGCGCAGGGAAGCCAACGATCGCCGATGCACGACGCACTCGAAACCGTTCTGCTGATGCTCGCCTCGGCCGTGGCCGTGGTCGTGGTATGCCGCATGCTGCGGCTGCCCGCGCTGATCGGCTACTTGCTGGTGGGCCTGTTGATCGGACCACACGCGCTCGGCTGGGTGCCCGACAGCGAGCAGACGCACGACCTCGGAGAGTTCGGCGTAGTGTTCTTGATGTTCAGCATCGGGCTGGAGTTCAGCCTGCCCAAGCTGCTGACCATGCGGCGCGTCGTGTTCGGGCTGGGCGCCGCGCAGGTGGCGGCAAGTACTCTGGTGGTGGTCGCCGTCGCGGCGGCGCTGGGATTGGGCTGGCGCTCCGGCCTCGCGCTGGGCGGGGCGCTGGCAATGTCGTCGACCGCGATCCTGGCCAAGATGCTCGCGGACCGGCTGGAGCTGGGCACGCAGCATGGCCGCACGATCATCGGCGTGCTGCTGTTCCAAGACCTGGCGGTCGTGCCACTCCTGATCCTGATCCCCGCGCTGGGATCGAGCGCGGAACAGCTCGCCGTCAGCCTGGGGGCAGCGGCGCTCAAGGCTGCCGTCCTGCTCGCGGTCATCCTGTTCATCGGACAGCGCGTGCTGCGCCCCTGGTTCCACGTGGTGGCCAGCCGCCGGTCGCCCGAACTGTTCATGCTCAACGTGCTGCTCTTCACGCTCGGCTTGGCCTGGCTCACCCGACAGCTCGATCTGTCGCTGGCCCTGGGCGCGTTCCTGGCCGGCATGCTGATCTCCGAAACCGAGTATCGCCACCAGGTCGAGCTGGACATCCGGCCATTCCAGGACGTGCTCCTGGGCCTGTTCTTCGTCACCATCGGCATGCAGCTCGACCTGGCCGCGGTGGCACGAAGCTGGTACTGGGTGGCACTGGTCGTCGCTGTCGTCGTGGTGGCGAAATCGGCCCTGATCGCGGGGCTGGCGCGCGTGTTCGGAGCCGACCCCGGCACCGCGATCCGCAGCGCGCTGGCGCTGGGCATCGCCGGTGAGTTCGGACTGGTCCTGGTTTCGGAAGCGGGGCGCGGATCGCTGTTGACGCCCGGCGTGCAGCAAGTGGCGCTCGCCGCGCTCATCGTCTCCATGCTGGTCGGGCCGTTCATCATCGAGCGCAGCGAACGCCTGGCACGAGGTCTGAGCGGCGCGGACTGGTTGTACCGTGCGGTCGCTCTGCAAAACATCGCGAGCCAGACGCTGGGTGCGGAGGGGCATGTCATCTTGTGCGGCTACGGTCGCACCGGCCAGAATCTGGCGCGCTTCCTGGAGCAGGAGGGCATTCGCACGATCGCCCTGGATCTCGATCCCCGGCGCGTAAAGGAGGCCGCTGCCGCCGGTGAAAGCGTGGTGTTCGGCGACGCCGCCCGCAAGGAGGTGCTCACCGCCGCCGGCCTAATGCGCGCGAAAGGGGCTGTGGTGACCTATGCCGACACCAACTCGGCCCTCAAGATCCTGCATCACGTCCACGAACTGCGCCCCGACCTTCCGGTCGTCGTGCGCACCGTCGACGACACCGACATCGAGCGGTTGCGCGAGGCCGGTGCGGCGGAGGTGGTGGCCGAGGTCATGGAGGGTAGCATGATGCTGGCCTCGCACGCGCTGCTGCTGGTGGGCGTGCCGTTCAACCGGGTGCTGCGCCGTATACGGCAGATGCGCGAGCAGCGCTATGCGCTGTTCCAGGGCTTCTTCCCCGGCGCGACCGACGAGACGGGCGAGGAGCGCGAGCGCCTGCAGCCGCGCTTGCACTCCGTTGCCATCACGCCTGGCGCATGGGCCGAGGGCAAACGGCTGCGCGACCTCGGTCTGGCTCCGCTGCACGTCGAGGTGACCGCCGTACGGCGCCGCCGTGTGCGCAGCCCCACGCCCGATCCCGACATGTTGGTACTGGCCGGCGATGTCGTCGTGCTCCGTGGGCTGGAGGACGGGCTGGCGGCGGCGGAAATGCGGTTGCTAGGGGGTTAGCAGGGCGGCGGCATGCGCCACGCACGAGAGGCGCTGCGCCGCGGTGGAGTCGCGTTCGCGGTCAGAACAGGGTTGCAGCTCCGCAGTTGTCCACTCCGCTGGTAACCGTCCACAGCGTGCTGCGGTCGGCGACGTCCTGATTGGTGCAACTGGTATCCAACCCACCCCAGTCCAATTGCGGGCCGGCGCCGGTGTAGGGAGTGAACTGCACCCGCCCCGAGGTCGGCAATCCGTCGTCCACCTTGCGATCGACCTCCGCGATCAGATCCACCGGGATGTTGTTGCCGGTCTTGATGTTGTGCCGCCTGGCCGGATTGGCGCTGTATCCCCAGAGGTTGTCGAACACCAGCTGCATATACCCGCCAAAGACGTTGCGCGGCGTGTTGCCCGGGGCGGGAGACAGCGAACCGGAGGTTGCCGCGAAGCTGGCGTTGAGGAACCCGGCGCCGGACAGGTGTGCCCACGCCAGGATGAACTCCGGGGGCGTGCCCGTGCTGTCGATGCGACCGTTGCCGTTGCCATTCAAACAAGCCGGGTTGCACGCGATGGTGTTTGCGGCGTCGGCGTAATCTCCGGGCATCGCACGGTAGCGGTCCTGGAACCCGAGCACCGCAGCCTCCACTGCGTCTTGCTGAGCGATGAGGGATCGGACGCGGGAGCTGCGGATCAGCTCCTGGCCCTGGATGACCAGGGCGACAAGGAACCCAATGATCAGAACGACGAGCGCCAGCTCGACGAGCGTGACCCCTGCAGGCATGAGAGCGGCGCCCGCTGCATGCTTGCGCCGGGCCGGGGATGGCGGGCGGAACGCGCTAGAACAAGCTCGTACCGCCACAGTTCGTCGAGCCGTTGCTGATGTACCAGTTGCCCGTGCCAAAGTCCACGCAATCGAACTCGACCGGCTGGCTCGCACCGTCACCGGCGAAAGCCGAGAACTGAAATGCGCCCGCATAGGCGTTGCCGTCGTCGATTTTGCGGTCCACTTCCGCCAAGATCTCCACTGGCACCTGGTTGCCGGTCTTCAGATTGTGCCTGAGCGTCTGCGGGGAGGCGCTGGTGCCGTAGTCTTGGTCGTATGCCAGCCGGATAAACGTATTGTATGGGTTGCTAGGTGTGTTGTC
>Ga0335070_10003923_pt1 | contig 17337 bp, 13 predicted proteins | sample Lox_Sample_13_FD_206722 | JGI IMG/M metagenome (GOLD analysis project Ga0335070, IMG submission 206722) | Soil microbial communities from Loxahatchee National Wildlife Refuge, Florida, United States - Lox_Sample_1.3 | ecosystem: Environmental > Terrestrial > Soil > Wetlands | place: USA...
CCCATGGCGTGGAGCAACCGGATCTCCTCGCCTGCTTCTTTAAGAGTCGTCAATTCAATGCGGGAGCAGTGAGGACTTAGGCGGCGGACGATCCAGCGTCCGCGCAATTGGACGAACGGATCAACGCAGCGCACGGCACGGCTCACGATCGTCTGATAAAGGATTTCCGACGGGCCCTGCTGATCTTGCGCCCAATAGCAGGCGGACGAAACCATTGCTTTTGCTTCGCGCGCGATGCGGCCGCCATTCCAGGTGGCGATGGCCACATATCGCTGGTGGCCCAGGCTGCCCAATCCCGCCACCCGGTGGGTAATTTCGTAGGGCAGATTTTTCGCGGGCATCAGGTGATCGATGGCATCAACCGCGCTAATGGGCACTTGTTCTTTGACTTCGGGAAGGGCGTCCATTTTCGCCCAAAAATGGACAGGATCGCGCAATTCACTCTCGGCAATGCCGCGCAACCATTCGTGACGTTCCCCAAGGACAAACGGGCGGCCCCCATCACGGAGACCTTCGACATAACCTTCCAGAATTGCGGTGCAGAGATCTTTTCTTTTCAGCGGGAGATGGCCAGCCTCGACGGCTAAGTGGGCGCTTACGGCGAGGCGCACCAGGTCGTTGGCGTAGGAGAGAGGATGCGCCTCATCAAAATCATTGACGCCCCAAATCAGTCGGCCTTCGGCGTCGCGCCAGGTACCGAAGTTTTCGACGTGAAGGTCACCGACCGCGAGCACGTGCGGAGAACCTGCCAGTTCAGGGCAAACCTTGGGCCACACCTGCGCCCAGCGGTAATAAGTAGCTCGGAGAAACGGAAAAACCGCCGCCTTCATGTTCGCGTGCTTGATCTTCAGATCTTTCTTGACGATGTTAGTGCGATGCGCGAGCCAGTCTTCAAATTGACGGGTGGCTTTTACGACGTTCATAGCGGGGACAATAGCCCCAGAGAAAGCGGAAGTCAATGTCCGGCATAAAACAACTGCCGGGCCTCTGGAGCGGCTGGTTCACCATGCTTCCAAAGCCCGGCAGTCGCGCAGCAGAATCGCGAACGTAGCTCTACTTCGCGTAATAAGCTGCGTTCTTCTCGACAAAGTCCTTCTTATCCTCGGGAACATCCTCTAGGGCATGAATCGCGTCGGACCCGCAAGCGGGGACACATGCGCCGCAGTCGATGCAGCCTTCGGGATCGACATACATCTGGGTCGCAGCCTCGAAGGCGGGCTCGTCCTGCTTGGGATGAATGCAGTCGGTCGGGCAGACCTCGACGCAGAGGGAATCTTTGATACAGGTATCAGTAATGACGTAGGCCATGACGAATTCAATCTCCAGGATGAAATGAGCCCTCGGCTCGTACCAAAGTCAGTGTAGAAAGGCCCGAGGCTAGCAGCGGTGATTTCCATCACAGCAAGTTGTGCGCGGAGGTTTGTGAGAAGCGAGAGCAATGGCGATCATGGAAGAGACGAACTTCCTATTGATGAAGATCACGTTCAATGGTGACTGTGATCACAGATTTGAAAGGGTAATCACGGTTTAATAGGCACAATTGAACTAGGCCTTCTAGTCATAGGATCGCCCGGCTCCACCCCACAGAACCCCACAAGCCGTTACCCCAGACGGCGGGAGCCGGGCGCTTGAAGGCCCACCCGGAATCGCAAGAACCTCCACCTCTGTTGATCCAAGCCTGTTACTGTCCCTCTGTGCTGGTTCCGAGTGTCAGGAGAGACACAGCGTGGCCCACGACCCACTGCGTGAGCGTATCTAAACCCCCGTAACTCCTTTATTGTCAATGCCCTGCTGATTGGACCGATCCCTGCTTTCTTGATAAGCGCAAGGCGAAGTCAAGGAGGCGGTGATGGAACGGAGAACCTGCGGATGGGCCGAGAAGCTAACCCAAGCGATCGTTATCGCCGTAATCGCGCTGATCGTATCGAGCTCCGCGGCGGCGCAGGTTTCGAGTTCCGCGACCAGTCTCGCAAAACGCACGGTGCTGATCAGTATTCCTGATCGCAAGCTGGCCGTGATTGATAACGGCGAAGTGCTGGCCACGTTTCACATTGCGGTGGGCGCCGATGTGAGTCCCAGTCCAACCGGCGACTTCGAAATCGTCAGCCGCCTTTCCAATCCAACCTATTACCACCCGGGCAAAGTCATTCCCGGCGGCAAAGACAACCCGCTCGGAACGCGTTGGCTTGGGTTGAGCCTGAAGGGCTATGGCATTCACGGAACGAATATGCCGCACTCGATAGGACGCGCCGCCTCACACGGATGTATTCGCCTGAGGAATCGCGACGCAGAGCGGCTGTTCGAACTGGTACAGGTTGGCGATGCGGTTCAAATTCGCGGTGAGCGCACTGAGCAGATTGCGGCAATCTTCCTCGATGTAGCGAATGAAACCGCCGTGGTCGATGCGCAGGTTTCCACGCAAGCGAGTGGGCAGTAAGAGCAGAAATCTTAAGGAGGGGTTATGCAAATGGCGATCACATTTATGGCGGTGGTGGGTGGATTGGTGTTCTCGCTGGCGATTGCTCTGCTGGCAGAAGAGTTGATCTTTGGGCAAGTATTCCGCCTGTTTTTTGCGCCGGCCAAGCTGGCTCAACAGACAGTGGCGGTGAAACCGGAACAAAAGAGGTGAGTGGCACAAAACAGTAGAGGAGAAATTCGATGCTGGCATTGCGGAATTTGCTGATAACCGGTGGCCTCGGGATGATCCTGGTGGCTGTGGGAATTTTGCTGTACGACCTGTATCACGAGATTCTGTATCGCAAGGCGCTGGGGGAACCGGCAGGAACAGTGTTGGTACCGCCGCGTCCGGAGTGGCGCTGGAGAACTTCTTTGGCTCTCGGTCTGCTTGCCTGGGGACCAATCTTGCTGGCGTTCAGTATTGTGGTCGTGCCCAGCGGCATGGCGGGCATCCGTGTGAGCGAGATGAGCGGGACAGAGCCGGGCACGTTGTATCCAGGAGTCCATTTCGTAGTGCCGATGGTGGAGGACGTCACCCTGTTTGACACGCGGGACCAGGTTTTCACGACGGGCGTTTCAGAAGACGGCAAGAATGCAGCGGCAAACGTCGCAAGTAAGTCCCAATTGCTGGATGTGCAGGCAAAAGAGGGTCTGACGCTCGGACTGGCAATTACAGTGCGCTACCGCTTGGACTCGAAGCGGCTGGATTACATCCAGAGCAATTTGCCCCGACCTGTGGAGAAAGAAATCGTCCCGCCGGTGGTGGCCAGCGTCTGGCGCGAACTCGTTCCCAACTACACGGTGCGGGATGTGTTCTCGGCCAAGCGCGAAGAGGTCCGACAGAGGGCGGCAGGCCTGATCACTCAGAAGTTGGCGGCGGACGGCATCGTCGTCAAGGAAGTGATGCTTCGCGATATTCAGTTGCCGGAAGAATATGCCAAGGGACTGGAGACGCTTCTGCTCAAGGAGCAAGAGAACGACCGCATGGGCGTGGAGACGGAACTCAAGCAGAAGCAGGTCAAGATTTCTGAACTCGAGGCAGAAGCGACAAAGGTCCAGCAGATCAAGCAGGCCGAGGGCGAAGCGCAGGTACACGTGCTGCAAGCGAAGGGTGAAGCCGACGCCATGCAGTACACCTTGCCGCTGAAGGAAAAGCAGATTCAACAGAGCAAACTCGAAGCCGAGGCGCGCAAAGAAGCAACCATCCAGAACGCGGAAGCCGCGGCACAAGCCAAAGTCATCGACAGTAAGGCGGAGACCGAACGGCGGAAGCTCCTGGCCGAGGCGGAGGCCGATCGAATTCGCGTGACAGCGGCGGCTGACGCGGAGCGCCTGCAAAGCGAGGCGGCGATTCTGAAACAGAATCCGCTGCTGATCAACAAGATCGTGGCCGAACGGCTGTCGGACAAGCTGCAGATCATGATGGTGCCGGCGGACGGGAAATTCTTCTTCGCTAATGACGTTCTGAAGAGCATGAACGTAGCAAACCAGGCTGCGCAGGCCGAACCGCAACCGGAAGAGCAACGGTAGTTTTCGAAGACCTGCGCTCGAGTCGCAGACAGGGAGATTCAAAGCCAGAGGCCCATCATGCCCTGGATCTAGTAATCCGGTGTCCAAACAGTACAGAGGCGCGAGGCCTGAGCCATGCGTGGAGCGGTTTATAATTCGGCCATCCCAGACTTCAATCGGCTTACGGTGAATCGCGCCTTTCGTTCCGGATCCGTCTTCTTATTGCAGCTCTGTTTCGCGTTGCTGGTCTTGCCCGCAGCGACTCTCGCCGCGGATTGGAGCAGTGCGGAGCAGCAGTTGGCGCACAAGGTGGTTGCCGTCACAGGACCGGGAGCGGTTGCCATCAGCTTCGAAAACCGGTCATCTCTTAGCCGAAGGGACAGCGAAATCATCCAAAACGGATTGCGCAGTTCATTGGAATCCGCCGGGCTGCGTTTTGTGAAGGCTGATTCAGCGGCCGTCACAGTAGTTATTTCTTTGTCAGAGAACGAAAGTTCTTACGTATGGGTGGCGGTCATTCGTCAGGGAGCAGCAGAAAGTTCGGTCGTCATGGTCTCAACGCCGCGCCCGGAGGGATCAAGTACGGCACGAGACTCAGTTCCGACCACGCTGCGCAAGACCTCTTTGTTTACTCAAAGACAGCCGATCCTCGACGTGGCCGTTTTGGAAGAGGGACCATCACCCACACACATTGCCGTGCTCGAAGCTGACGCGATCTCGTTGTACCGGATGCAGGGCGGCCGGTGGCAACAGGAGCAGTCGCTGCCAATCGCGCACACTCGGCCGTGGCCGCGGGATCTGCGCGGACGTCTCACTCCGGCGAAAGATCATCTGTTGGACGCGTATCTGCCCGGCGTGCTTTGCCGCATTAACTCCGGTTCGCCCTTAGCCTTGACCTGTCGCGACAATGACGATCCTTGGCCCCTGGTTTCAGGCACGCTCAACGGAGGAGATTTGTCGGCATTTCCCAGCGCGGCTCTCGCGAATGGCGCAACCACGGTCGTTCCGCAAGTACGGGCGTTCTTTGCGCCGGCACGAAATTTCTTTACTGGAACACTGACCCCGTCGATCGGGAAATTCGGAACAGTTCCAAAGTTTTATTCGGCCGCCCTGCTGCCGCGCGATAAATATGTCTTGTGGCTGTTCGCCGCTACCGATGGCCAGGTGCATATGGTCGATGGCGTCAGCGATCAGGGGGCCAGGTTTGGCTGGGGCAGCGACATCGTTTCAGTGCGAACCGCGTGTGGCGCTGGTTGGCAAGTGCTGGCCACGAGTGCTGGCGCCCAAGCAGGAGATACGATTCGCGCCTATGAGTTTCCAGATCGCGATCCGGTAGCGGTGAGTGTCGCAATGGATCTGCCGGGACCGGTTACCGCGTTGTGGACAGAGTCGAGAGGCGACTCTGCGGTCGCAGTAGTACAGAATCGAGAGACAGGGAGCTATGAAGCGTTCCGCGTGGCTGTGGCTTGTAATCAGTAGCATGTTGGTAGCGTCGCTGGCGGCGGAGACGCGGCCGCAATACGGCGGAACCGCGCGCGTTGCCCTGCGCGAGAGTTTTAGTTCCCTCGACCCAGCGGACGCGAAACAATCCAATTCTTTCGCTCGCCGCAGCGTCATTGCGCTTGTATTCGATACCCTCATTACGCTCGACGAAGCCGGGCACCCACAGCCTGCGCTGGCTACTTCGTGGCAAGCGAATTCTCAAAATCAGCAATGGCGTTTTCAGATTCGACACGGGGTGAAGTTTCACGACAGCAGCTCGCTGGGCGCGGAGCAGGTCTCCGCTTCTCTCCGGGCCGCAAACCCATCATGGAATATTTCTGTGGATGGCGAGTCGGTCGTCATCCAGTTGGAGAATTCCCGTCCCCGACTGCCGTCAGAATTGGCGCAGCCGCGGAATGCGATCGCCAAGCATAATGCTGATGGCACAACCAGCGGCACTGGGCCATTTCATGTCGCCGACTGGCAACCCGGTAAGAAGTTGACACTGGCTGCGGAGGAGAATTGCTGGCGGGGGCGTCCGTATCTTGATGCAATCGAGATTGAATTGGATAAGAGCTATCGTGATCAGATGACCGCTCTCGATCTGGGCAAGGCCGACGTAATCGAGATTCCCTCCGAACAAGTGCACCGCGCGTCACTCGAAGCGCGCAACTTGGCGACATCAGCTCCGGTGGAGTTGATGGCGCTGTCGTTTACGCGCGCGGCAAGTTCGCCCGACGAAAAGTCCGTACGCGAAGCTCTGGCGCTCAGTATCGAACGCGGATCGATCCGCAGCGTGCTGTTGCAGGGATCGGGACAACCGGCCGGAGGATTGCTGCCCACCTGGATCAGCGGCTACGGATTTGTCTTTCCGACCGATGCAGATCTGGCCCGAGCCCGTCATGCGCGAGAGCAGGTTCGCGCCATCCCGATCTGGACGATCGGATACGATACCAGCGATTCTCTGACTCGCGTTCTGGCGGAGAGAATTGCGCTCAATGCCAAAGACGCGGGATTATCGCTGCAACCGACGGCGGCCCCGAATGCCGATCTGCGACTCATCCGGATACCTCTTTCGTCGCCAGATCCCTGGATCGCGCTGGCGAGCCTCGCGACGTCGAGCACTTCTGCGGGCAACAATACTCCTGAACTGAATGGCAAGGACAATACGATCGAAAGTCTTTATGCGGCCGAGCAAGCCATGCTGGCACCACAGCAGGTTATCCCGTTGTTTCATCTACCGGTTTCGTACGCTGGCGCTTCCCTGCTTAAGAATTGGTCAGTTCGCGCTGACGGCACGTTGAGTCTTGCCGACGCCTGGATCGGGAGCCGGCAGCCATGATCTTTCGGCGCAAACTTCTCGCAGTGTTCGCATTGACCGTTTTTCTTTCGGTTGCAGCCGTAGCCGTGCTCGTACTGACCACTACCCGGCGGGCATTCGAGAAGAATGAAGAGCAACGCACCGGTGCTCTGCTCGCGCAGTTTCAGCGGGAGTTCAATCGTCAGGGCGAGGACATCGCGCGCCGCGTGGAGGCCATTGCGGCGTCTGAATCCGTGACCCATATGGCTACGTCACTCAATGGCATCACGGACTCCGCCGGATATTTCGATCTTGCCAAAACACTCGCCGAGAACCGCCAACTCGATTTCCTCGATCTTCTCGACGAGCGTGGAAACATCATCTCTTCCGCTCAATCGCCCGCCAAGTTCGGATATCCCGAGAGCGGATTCGAGAACCTGTCAACGGCTGCTGAGCAGGGTCCCTTTCTGAAGCGAGAAGAATTGTCAGACTCATCCGTCCTCGGGTTGTTCGCCGTGAGAGCTACGCGCGTTGCAGAGCATCCACTCTACGTAGTGGGCGGACGACGTCTCGACAAGAATTTCATTTCGACGCTCGACTTACCTTCCGACATGCGGGCACTGCTCTATCAGAATCGCGGCGACCGTTTTTCGAAAGATTGGTTGCTCGACCCCTCCTCGAACGTTCCGGATGAGAAGCATCCCGCCGACAAGTTTGCTCCGCTGGTGGACGCCGTACGGCAGTCGAATCAGGAGATGACTTTCAAAATTACGTGGACTTCCGATCAAGCTGACGATGAGTTGTTTCGCGCTATCCCGCTTCAGGGTTTGGGGAAAGAGCGACCCTTACTGGGGATTCTACTGATCGGCACGTCGCAGCGTTCCTACGTCGAACTGAAACGCCATATCGGTGCATCGGCCTTGCTGGTCGGAGGAGGCGGCATTGTGCTGGCGATTCTTCTGAGCAGTTGGGCGGCGGCTCGGGTCACCAGGCCGATCGAGCAACTGGCGTGCGCGGCTCGTCAAGTGGCCGCAGGAGACTGGAACACTCGGGTAGAGGTCACGGGCGGCGACGAGGTCGCACAATTGGCGGATTCCTTCAATCACATGACTTCGGAATTGCTGTCGCACCGTGAGCGCCTGGTGCAAGCGGAGCGCGTGGCAGCGTGGCGGGAATTAGCTCGGCGATTGGCTCACGAGTTGAAAAATCCGTTATTCCCTCTGCAATTGACCGTGGAGAATTTGCTGCGAGCGAGGGAGCAGAGCCCGCAGCAATTCGACGAAGTCTTCCGCGAGAGCGCTCGGACGTTGCTGGCAGAAATTTCGAACCTCAAAAAGATCATCGGCCGTTTCAGCGAATTCTCGAAGATGCCGCATCCGCAGTTGCAGGCCGTGGATGTCAACGAAGCCCTGCGCGGAGTGGCTCAGCTGTTTCAGGCACAGTTGCAGAGTCCCGGACGCCCTGCAATCTCCTGCAAACTGGAACTCCAGGATGGCCTTCCAGCCCTTGCCGCCGACCCGGACTTGTTGCATCGCGCGATTTCAAACCTGGTGCTGAATGCCATGGACGCCATGCCCGATGGTGGCACCCTGACCCTGCGCTCGAGACGTGATGACGGCAAGGTCCTCATAGAAGTCGCTGACACGGGATCAGGATTGACGCCTGAGGAATGTGAACGCATCTTTACTCCTTATTACACCAGCAAGCAGCACGGCACTGGACTGGGGTTGGCGATTGTGCAATCCGTGGTAAGCGATCATGGCGGCCGCATCAGCGTGACAAGCGCACCCGGACGTGGGACGACCTTTGTGATCGAATTGAATGCCGACGTCAGTACTCTAACCAAGAGTACGAGCGCCATGGAGTCTTAGCCGACTGGAGGAACATTGCCCATCAAAGCCCATCTTTTGATCGTCGATGACGAAGCGAACACCCTGGCCTCGCTGTCCCGCGCCTTTCGCCTGGCTGGACACGAAGCGACTGTTTGCGACAACGCGGCAAAGGCACTCGAACTGGCGAAGGCGCAGAATTTCGATCTGATCTTGTCCGACGTGGTCATGCCCGGAAAAGATGGGCTCACCCTGTTGGAAGAGATGAAGAAGCAAGGCGTGACGGCGCCCGTCGTCATGATGTCGGGTCAGGCGCACATCGAGATGGCTGTGCGTGCCACGCGTTTGGGTGCGCTCGATTTTCTGGAGAAGCCCATTTCGTCCGACAAGTTGATGTTGACCGTCGAGAATGCGCTGAAGTTGCAGCGCCTCGAGACCGAAAACCGGCAACTCAAACAACGTCTGGGCAAGCACGAGATCGTATGGAAGGGTGAAGCCATGCGCCGGGTGATGGCGCAATTGGAGCGGGTGGCGAGCAGCGAGTCGCGCGTGTGCATCCTCGGAGAAACTGGAACCGGCAAAGAACTGGTCGCGCGCACGATTCACGAGCGGAGTGGCCGTTCCTCCGGTCCGTTTGTCACCTTGAACTGCGCCGCCGTCCCGGCGGAATTGATCGAGTCTGAATTGTTTGGCCACGAAAAAGGATCCTTCACCGGCGCTTCCGGGCGGCATGTCGGAAAGTTCGAGCAGGCCGATCAGGGAACCATCTTTCTGGACGAGATCGGCGACATGCCTCTCAATATGCAGGCCAAGCTCCTGCGCGTGCTGGAAGAAGGCGAGGTCGAGCGCATCGGCGGTGACAAACCGATCGCCGTAAATGTGCGTGTGGTGGTGGCGACCCACCGCGATCTCGAAGCGCGGGTGCGCGAAGAGAGATTCCGTCAGGATCTGTTTCACCGCATTTACGTTTTCCCGCTCGTGCTGCCGCCTTTGCGCGAACGGCGAGAGGACATCCCCACGTTGGTGGAACACTTCGCCGCGCAGGTCTGCGCACAAAATGGATGGAAGGCTGTTCCCTTTACCGCCGAAGCGATGGAAGCTCTGCAATCGCACTCGTGGCCCGGCAATGTGCGGGAGTTGCGCAACATGGTCGAGCGACTGATGCTGCTCGCGACCGACGGTCAGGTTGATCTGCCAACGGTGCAAACTGCTCTTCCGAAAAGTCAGGCAGGTGTCTCGCCGACGCTTCCAGTTGGGTCGGGACCGCTGGCTGAACGCGTACAGGGTTATGAGCGCGAGGTCATTCTTGCAGAATTGAAACGCAGCCGGAATAACATGAGCATGGCTGCGAAATCGCTGGGCTTGGAGCGCAGCCATTTATACAAAAAAGCAGAACAGCTGGGGATCGATCTGCGCGCATTACGTCGCGAACAGGATGCGCAGGACTGACCTTCGGTCATCGCTGATACACTCCCCGTGGAGACCGGCCCCGTGAGAGTTGCATCCATCCTTGTCGCATTCCTCTTCTCTTCCATCGCGCTCGCTGTTGAGTCACCGTCGCCGCCTTCCTACGGTGTTCGCATGGAAACAGCGTGGATTCCGATGAAGGATGGAGTCCGGCTCGCGGCGACTCTCTACATACCGGACGGCGCCAAGGCGGAAGAAAAGTTCCCCGCCCTGCTCGAATATCTCCCGTATCGCAAAGACGATGGCACGGCTGCCGGAGACTATCCCAAGCACACTTATTTTGCGCGCCGCGGCTACGTCAGCGTGCGTGTCGACATTCGTGGATTCGGTGCCAGCGAAGGCGTTCCTCCCGAACGGGAATACTCGGAGCAAGAACAACAAGATGGAGAGCAGGTCATCGCTTGGCTCGCTCATCAGCCGTGGTCGAACGGAAGTGTGGGCATGTTTGGGATTTCCTGGGGAGGATTCACCGCACTGCAGATGGCCATGCGGCATGCGCCGGGCCTGAAAGCAATTGTTGCCGTCCATGCCACAGGCGAACTGTTTCACGATGATGTGCACTACGTCGATGGCATCGCACATATTGATGAATTTGAATTGAACATGGATATGGCGGAAGGGTGGGCCGGAGCACCCGACTATTCTCTCGATGAGAAGACATTGGGCCCGCGATTCGATTCTCCGCCCTGGTCGCTGCTTTATCTGAAACACCAGCACGACGGTCCCTTTTGGCGCGACCGCGTCCGACCACTGAGCGAGATCACGACACCGAGTTTCCTGATTGGCGGATTGCAGGACGGTTACCGCGACAACGTAACCGACATGCTGATGCAGTCGAAGGCACCGATCAAGGCGATCGTGGGGCCGTGGAATCACAGTTTTCCCAACGACGCAGATTTCGGCCCGTGCGTCGAGTGGCGCGATCAAGCCGTGCGCTGGTTCGATTATTGGCTCAAAGGGCAGGACACCGGAGTCGCGAATGACCCGCGGTTTGTGGTTTACATGCAGCATTGGCATCCGCCGGACCCAAACTTGCAGAGCGTCCCAGGAGAGTGGCGAAGAGAGGATGTCTGGCCGCCAAAGAGCACAAAAAACACGACTCTGTTTCTGCAACCCAATCACTCGCTGGATGAAACTCCGGCCGCCACGGATCGGCATCAACTGAAGTACATCCCGACGGTCGGAGTCGAAGCTGGTTTCTGGTGGGGAGAATTATTGAGCGATGTTCGCCCAGTGGATGCTTTCAGTCTCGTCTACGACTCGGCCCCGCTCGAAAACGACCTCGCGATTTTGGGACGGCCCAGCGCCTTCCTGCAAGCTTCAGCCAGCGCACCGCTCGCGGACTGGATTGCAAGATTGTCTGACGTAGCCCCCGACGGAAGTGTTACGCAGATCACAGGTGCGGGCATCAATGGCGCCCAACGCGACTCCATGACAGAACCTCACGATCTCCAGCCGGGCAAAGTGTATCCGTTGAACATCGAGATGCATTTGACGTCGTGGATATTCCCCAAAGGCCATCGTATCCGCGTAGCGGTTTCAAACGCGCTCTGGCCCATGATGCTGCCCACGCCTTACGCAATGACGACAACGCTAGAGCTTGGCGGAGCGAACGGATCACGCGTTGTATTGCCCGTCGTTCCAGTACACGGTGACCCTGCCCCCGAATTTACTCCGCCCCAGCCCATGGAGGAACGAGCCGACATCAAGAGTGAAGGCTTCCCCTGGCCCGGCGAATGGACGGTGGAGCGCGATGAGGCCCGCCAGAAAACGACAGTGCGCTGGAAGGGCAAGGATGGGTCCGTCTATCCGTGGGGCAAGCAGGACGATTTTGAGAATCTGACCTACGAAGGCGACGATGCACATCCGGAAACGTGTTCCGTGCGCGGAGAAGCCGAGAGCATCTTCACCCTGAAGGGGCGCACGCTTATCTGGCGCGGACATCTTATGGTAACTACGGACCAGAAGAACTTCTACTACAAGTACACTCGGGAATTACTGAAAGACGGAAAGATGCTCAAAACGAAAACCTGGCAGGAGACGATTCCACGGGATCATCAGTGACGCGGATCAGTGCTTGTAGACCTTTCCATCCTTCATCACGAACTGCACATTTTCCAGCACACGAATATCCGCGATGGGGTCGCCTGACACCGCGATAATATCGGCGAATTTGCCAGCCTTGACTGAACCAACCTCAGTCGAATGTCCAAGCAGGTCAGCGGCATTGGTGGTGGCAGCCTGTATCGCCTGCATCGGCGTCATTCCATATTTCACCATGAAGGCAAATTGCCTGGCGCTTGTACCATAGGCGCAGACTCCTGCGTCCGTACCGAACGACATCTTCACTCCCGCTGCTACAGCCTTGCGGAAATTCTCGCGCTGAATCTGGCCGAGTTGCGCGTCGTGTTCGAGAAACTCTTTGGGAACACTCCCATTCCGCCCGTCTTCCTGGATGCACTCCTCGTCATAGATATCCATATCGAGGTAGGTGCCGCGTTGCTTGGCGAGGGCAATGCCTTCGTCGTCGATCATGGTGGCGTGCTCGACGGACGCAACGCCAGCGCGAATCGCATTCTTGATCCCCAGCGGAGAATGGGCATGGGCCTCGACGCGAAGTCCAAAGGAATTGGCTTCTTCGACCGCAGCATGCAGTTCCTCCGGAGTGAATTCTTGCGACTTCGGATTGCTTCCATGCGTAAGCACAGCACCGCTGGATAGAATCTTGATATGGTCCACGCCATCATGTGCCAACTGCCGAATGACTTTGCGAACTTCCCAGGGACTGTTCGCTTCGCCGTAATGCAGATCCCATGGCAGTTGAATGTCGGGGGCCAGACCCGTGGCCGCTCCAGCGCCACCAACGATCGTGACGTAGGCACCCGCAACGTACATTCTGGGGCCGACAATATCGCCGCGATTAATGGCATCGCGCAGCGCTATATCACCTAAGGCGCGGTAAACGCCCACGTCGCGGACGGTAGTGAAGCCGGATTCGAGCATGGCGCGTGCATTAGGCACGGACTCAAGCGCGATCTGCGCTGCGGTCTTCCTGAACTGGTTGAGTGGATCACCGGTGCGCGCCCCATCAGCCAGATGCGTATGGCAATCAATGAGGCCAGGAAGCACGGCCATCTTGCTTAGGTCGATGACCGCCGCGTTGGCAGGAATGGCTAAGTCCTTCCCGACCTTCTCGATCTTCGCGTCGCGGATCAGGATGACCTGATCGGTTAGGACTGTACCCGCGTCGGGATCGACCAACTTGCCGGCGCGAATCGCAGTCACCTGCGCCGATACCAGGGTCGCCGAAATCCCACAGATGGCTGCGATCAGAGGCCACAGTCTTTTCACGATTGTTCTCGTATTCCGGACCTTCACTCGGCAACCGCCATTACCGGAGTGCCTTTCAGATCAGCGGCGAGCAGGCGGTGGAACAACTGTTCCCCGGCTTCGCGGCGAACCGAAAGCCGGCCAGCTCCGTACGCGCGCGACTTCAGCCCGCGCTGCACGTCTTCGCATATCCCGAGATCTTCATCCTGCACCCGATTGCCGACGTTCACCGATTCTGTGTTGTACGCGCGGCCCGCCTCGCTCACGTCGCTGAAATAGAAATCGAAAATCACGGTGCAGTGGTCGGCATCCACGGGCATCACGTAGTTCGTGTCCATGTATCCCTCGTAGCAATTGATCATCAGGTTGGGATATTGCCAGAAATACCAGGCGCGATCTCCTTTGCGAGTGGCGCCGGTCGCAGCATCTTCGTCAGACGACACCATCGGGCTAGATTGCAGGCAGTACCGGTCTTCGTTTTCGATGGTGTAAGCCTTGTAGTCGAGCACGGAATTTAACCCTTTATGCAGATGAGGAACGTGATAGCCGCCGTCGAGATAGTTATCGACGAACACTTTCCAGTTGCAATTGATGTTGTAGGAACGCCGGTCGAAATAATGCAGTTTGCTGATGCCGAGAGGAGCTACTCTCGTGACCATGCCGCCGAGGAAATCATGCAGTGACATGGCATCAGGATCGAGATTTACGAACACGAAGCATTCCCAGGTCTCCACGCGAATCGGAACCAATCCGTTGTCAGCCCGTTCGAAGTTGTGGACGCCCTCAAACTCGGGCATTCCTTTCAGCGCGCCATCAAGGCCGTACTTCCAGCCGTGATATGGACATTGAAGGATCGACGCCTGTCCACAGGCCTGTGTGACCACGGCGGCAGCATGGTGCCGACATACGTTATAGAAAGCCCGCAACTCGCCGTCACTGCCGCGCACGACCACGACGGGTTCTCCCGCCAAACGGGTCGCGACAAATTCGCCCGGCTTCGCCACTTGGTCCGTGCGAGCCACCAGTTGCCATGTTTTTCCGAAGACATTAAGACGTTCAAGTTCCGCGATTCGCGGATCGACATACCACGGCGCGGGAATCGTGGAGGCCTTCGACAACGGAGCCTGATCGTCATAACTGGCGAGAATCTGTTCGATGGAAGTTTGCGTGTTCATAGTCTCGAATCTCGATCTTGATGGAATTATCGTCGGTGCTCTCGAGCGCGGCGCGCAGGGCCTGGCACCACGGAGGGCTCACCAATGGCCCGTTGCAGCACGGCAATGAACTGCTGAATTCTAGCTTCTTTTTTCTCGGCAAGTTCGCCTTGTCGGCGGAATAACCCGGGATCCAGTTCGGCGGTGAGCAGCGCGTCCTGGAAGCGCTCGATGGTCCAGTCCAGAATCGATACCATCATCTCGATGTCCATGTCTTTGCGCAGTTCCCGGCGCTCGAGGCCGAAACGGACAAAGTCCACCGTGCCATACGGATCTTCGGTCAGCAGGAAGCGATTGATTTCACGCTTGAGGACGAGATCGGTGCCGTAGTTGCCGAGCAGGGATATCCGATACGGAATCCAGTCTTCATGCACCAAATGTTCGGTGCGGGCGAGCCAGTAACGGAGCACCTCGAAGAAACCGGCGGCGCGAGTCTCGGAAGGAGCATCGAGGTATTTGGCAAACGAACGCACGGCCCGCTTGTATACCTCAAAAAACAGCCCGTCCTTGCTGCCGAAGTGCTGGAAGATCGATCCCTTGGCAATGCCAAGCGCACTGGCAATGTCACCCACGCGGGCGGAATGGTAGCCGTGCTCGGCAAAATGCTTGGTGGCAGCCTCAACGATCTGTGTGCGTTTGGACTCGGATCGCGGCCTCGGCGGCACATGGCGTTGGTAAAGCGGCGGCGAAACGCGGTTGCTGGCAATACCCGGCATAGTCAGTGACTGAAAGTCACGAAAGCATACCGGATGCTCCAGACGTTTTCAACTTCATTTTTACTGCCCTTTGGGATACTGTTATCCGACTTGAGAGACGCGCAGTGACCGCTAGTCAGAACGTGGGGAAGACTTCTCAGACAATCTACGACGCTGTGGTCATCGGTGCTGGCCACAACGGGCTCACGGCCGCAGCCTACCTGGCGCGCGCTGGATTGCGAACGCTCGTGCTCGAGCGTCGCGACATTGTCGGAGGCTGTTGCGTAACCGAGGAAATCGCTCCCGGTTGCCGCGTCTCCACCACTTCCTATGTCGCAAGCATGTTACGGCCAGAAGTGATCGCGGAATTGAAACTTGCCAACCACGGACTGCGCATGATCCCCTGCGACCCGGCCATTCAGGTTCCCTTCCCAGACGGTCAGGTCGTGCCGTGGTGGGCGGATCGCGATCGGGCGCAAAAAGAATTTTCCAGGATTTCCGCAAAAGATGCTGCACGCTTTGTGCAGGTAGACGATCAGCTCAAAAAGTTGGCTCGCTACTTGCAGCCGTTCTTTCTCGAGCCGCCCCCAGAGGTCGACACTTCCTCCCTCAAAGGCTGGAACGATCTATTTCGTATCGGGAAACGCTTTCGCCGCATTTCCAGTGTCGAGGTTTCGCAGCTGGTTTCATTTCTTACAGGGAGCCTGGGAGAGTTTCTCGACCAAAACTACGAGTCCGACAAAATGAAGACGATGTTCCTGGCGAACAACGTCTATGGCAAGCACGGTGGGCCGTATCAACCGGGCACTGCGATCGGATTGCTTTTCCATCTACTCAGTGGCGGAGAGCACGAACTGCAGGGCTTTTACGGGCATGTGATGGGCGGCATGGGGTCGATCACTCAAGCGCTCGCCGCGGCAGCCCAACAACTCGGCGTCGAGATTCGTACCTCGTCTCCGGTCACCCACATCGACGTGCGCAACGGACGCGCCCGTACCGTCGCCCTTGAAGATGGCTCTGAGATCCATGCACGGATGGTGTTCTCGAACGCCGATCCGAAGCGGACGTTTCTAGGATTTGTCGACAAAAAACAACTCCCAGACGATTTTGTCGCCGCGGTGCGAGCCATCAAAATGGATGGCCCGTGTGCCAAAGTCAACATAGTCTTGGCAGAGGAACCTCATTTCACCGGCACATCGCCCAACGCGACTCCTCTCGAGCGCACGTTTTACACGCTGGTGCCGTCGCTCGAATTTGCCGAGCGCTGCTACGACATCGCCAAGTTCGGAGAAATTCCGGAAGAGCTGTGGGTCGATTGCGTCGTCTCGTCCAACGCCGACGATTCGCTCGCGCCTCCGGGCAAACACATTCTCACCTGCTTCGTGCAGTATGTTCCTTACCGGTTGCGGCAAGGAACATGGGACGAAAAGCGCGAACTGCTGGGCGACCGCGTCGTGAAGAAGATCGCGGAGTATGCACCGAATGTGCCCTCCTCGATTGTCGCGCGTCAGGTGCTCACGCCCCTCGATCTGGAGCGCACCTACGGGTTGACCGAAGGGAATATCTTTCACGGCGACCTGCGCCTGGACCAACTCTTTTTCATGCGGCCCGTGCCGGGGTGGTCGCAATACCGGACACCCATCGACGGTCTTTATTTATGCGGCGCAGGCACGCATCCCGGCGGAGGCGTTACCGGAGCTCCCGGGCGCAACGCCGCGCATCAGGCGTTGCGTGATTGGAAAAAAGGCCGGTTTCGGGAGGTTGCGGCATGACTTCGGCGAACGGATCCAACACGCTGCCGAACACTGCCGACATCGTCATTCTGGGTGCCGGTGTGATGGGCGCTTCCATTGCTTTTCATCTCGCCAGGCGCCACGCCGGAAAGATCGTCGTTCTCGACAAAGATCATGTAGGCCGCGGAGGCAGCGGCCGCTCCTCCGCCCTCGTTCGCATGCACTACAGCTTTCCCGCAGAAGTGCAGATGGCGCTCATCAGTTTGCGCATGTTCGAAAACTGGAAGGAATTGGTTGGGCAACCGGGAGACTTCCGCAAAA
>Ga0335070_10003924_pt1 | contig 17331 bp, 12 predicted proteins | sample Lox_Sample_13_FD_206722 | JGI IMG/M metagenome (GOLD analysis project Ga0335070, IMG submission 206722) | Soil microbial communities from Loxahatchee National Wildlife Refuge, Florida, United States - Lox_Sample_1.3 | ecosystem: Environmental > Terrestrial > Soil > Wetlands | place: USA...
GGCCCCGGCCCCCGCCGCCGATGGGCGCATCGTCTTCGCCCGGAAGATTGGCGACGACTTCGACCTCTGGCTGCGTGGCCCGGACGGGGCCGAGCGACCGCTCACCCGGGACGGGAGGTTCAACTACTCCCCCCGGTGGGAGGGAGCCGACCATGTCCTGGCGCTCCACGAGGTGGACGGGCGAACCCAGGCCGTCCGCATCGACGTGTCGACCGGCGCGATGTCCGTGCTGACCGACGCGCCCTTCGTGGTGATGGATCCGGTGCCGCTGCCGGGGGGACGGCTCGCCTTCGTCAACCGCGAGGGGTGGGGCTGGACGCTCGACCGGATGGACCTCGGCCAGGGCCACCCGCTGCCGGCCGCCGAGGCCGCGGAGTCTCCGGCGCCCGGGAGCGAGGCGGTCCCCGAGCCGGACGTCCCGGTGCTCTCGGACGACCCGTACCACGCGCTGGACCACCTGCTCGTCCCCACGCTGCGCGGCCCGTTCGTCTCCTTCGGCAGCCGGGAGCGGTACGGCGGAACGCAGAGCACGGTGTACGGCGGCGTCTCGCTCCAGGGCAGCGACCGGCTCGGGCTCCACCAGTACGCGCTGAACATCGGCTACGAGACCAGCGATCCGGGACCCACCTTCTCGGTCGGCTACGGCAACTACCTGCTCGCGCCGGTGTACCTCCAGACGGTCTTCTCCCGCGCGGCGGAGCCGGCGCTCCGGGACGTGTCGGACAACTCGTTCATCCCCAGCGTGGTGGACATGAGCGGCGGCCTCTACGCCTCGCGCACCTTCTGGACCACCCCGATCTCGCTCAGCTTCATCGGCGTCCACCGCACGGAGGGACTCGAGTCCGGAAGCCGCAGCTCGGACCTGTTCGGCCCCGGGGTTGCCACCGCCTGGTCCGCGACCGAGTCGACCCCCTACGCGGGCGTGCGTCGGGGCATCGCGCTGACCGGCAGCGCCCAGTGGTTCGCCAAGGCGTTCGGGTCGGACTTCACTTTCGGCGACCTGCGGGCGACGGCGGCCTTCTACACGCCCCTGCCGTTCTGGGCGCGGCATACCCTCCAGCTGACCGTCCGCGGTCGAGCCCTCGCTGGGGCGCCGGCGCGGCTCCTCCGGGTCGGAGGAACCAACCGCGGCTTTCTCGAATGGGACTCGCAGCCCGACAAATCACAGCAGGGAACCGGGCTCGCCATCTTCCCGGACATCACCTTTCGCGAGCCGCTCCGCGGCTACGAGGATGCGACGCTCCGGTGCAACGAGGTGGTCATCGCCGGGGCGCGGTACCGGGCGCCGATCATCGTGGACCACGGCTGGTCATCCTTCCTCTGGATCCTCCCCTCGTTCTTCATCCGCCAGGCGGACATCGAGGTGTTCGGCGAGTGGGCGCACACCTGGACTGCAGAGAGCAGCAGCGGGCCGGCGACCACCGGCGACCACCGGAGCTTCGGCGGAGCGCTGTACTTCCGCACACTGTGGGGCTCGGCGCTACCGCTGTCGTTCTACTACCAGTTCGCGGTGCGGCCGGACGACGGACTCACGCCGCTGCACATCGTCGGTGTGTCGATGGAGTAGCCGGCCCGGTCACTGCCCAGGCCTGTAGAGCCGGTGCCGCTCGATGTAGGCGAGGACGTCGCGGTGGACGAGCCCCTCCCCGCCCCGGCCTGCGGCAAGCGCCGCCCGCACCTCGGTGCTCGACACCTTCGCCAGTGGCGGCCCGAGAGCACCGGGCGCGGGATGCCCCGCACGGTTGAGGATCACGATCCGGGCGAGCCCGCGGATCTCGTCCACCTCCCGCCAGTTCGGCAGCTCGGCCACGATGTCGCTCCCCACCACCAGGATCCACCGCCGCTCGGGCCAGCGCCGGTGCAGGGCCCGGAGCGTGTCCACCGTGTAGCCGCTCCCGCCCAGCGAGGCCTCGACGTCCGAAGTCGCCAGCCATCCGGCGGCGTCGCGGCACATCAACTCGCACATCGCCATCCGGTGCGCGAAATCGATGAGCGGCTTGCCGAACGGATGGTGCGCCGTGGGGACAAACCACACCTGGTCCACCGGCTCGAGCGCCCGCACCACGTGCGCGGCAAGCAGGTGACCGAGATGGGGCGGATTGAAGGAGCCCCCGAGGAGCGCGACGTCCATGTCCGGACGGCGAGCCTAGCCGTAGAGGAGGTGCGGCGCCCGCCGTTCCAGGAAGCCCGCCTCCGCTCCGTCCAGGAGCGCCGCGACGTCCTCGAACTCGGCCCCGTCCTCGAGCGCCCGCCGGACCCGGGCGTTGCCGCACAGCAGGTCGAACGCCGGCACGTCGGTGACGAACTCGTACGCCTCGGTGCGCCACTGGAACTGCTCGCCGCCACGACGCCGCGCCTCCGCCACCACCGCCAGCCCGGCCTTCACCGAGGGGAAGATCGCCGGGTCGGTCACGTGCAGGAAGGCGCCCGCACACTCCACCCCCCGGTGCTTGTCCCAGGTGGGGGTGAAGTGCACCGGCCGGACCCGGAGGCCCGGAAGCCGGTGCCGCTCCAGCGCCGCGGCGACGTCGTGCGCGTCGAGGTAGGGCGCCCCGAACTGCTCGAACGGCCTGCAGGTGCCCCGGCCCTCGGAGACGTTGGTTCCCTCCAGCAGACACATCCCCGGGTACACCTGCGCCGTGTCTGGCGTCGGCATGTTGGGCGAGGGAGGGATGAAGGTGAGCCCGGTGTCCGCCCAGCGCATCCCCCGCGACCACCCGAGACAGGGGACGACGGCCAGGTCACAGCCGAGGCGCTCCTCGGCGTTGAGCATCCGTGCCAGCTCGCCGAGCGTCATGCCGTGCCGGTTGGGCAGCGCGTACAGCCCGACGAAGCTCCGGAAGCCGGGCTCGACCAGGTTGCCCTCCACCCGGTCCCCGCCGAGCGGGTTTGGCCGGTCCAGCACCACGAAGCGCACGCCCGCCCTGGCGCAGGCCTCCATCGCCAGGGCCATGGTGTGGACGTAGGTGTAGTAGCGCGCGCCGACGTCCTGGATGTCGAAGACCACCACGTCGAGCCCCTCGAGCCACTCGGGGCGCGGCCGAAGCGACTCCGCCGTGCTTCCGTAGAGCGACCGCACCGGCACGCCGGTGCGCGGATCCCTCGCCTCCCCCACTGCCTCCAGGTACTGGACCGCGCCCCGCGCCCCGTGCTCGGGGCCGAAGAGCGCGGAGAGCGTCACCCCCGGCGCGGCCCAGAGGAGGTCGGCAAGGTGGCGGAAGCGGCCGTCCACGCTCGTCGGATTGACGATCGCTCCCACCCGGAGCCCCCGCAGCGCGCGGAACTGCTCCGCCTCCCACACGTCCAGCCCGGTCCTGACCCGCATGCCGGGCGCAGCGTACCCCGGCGGCCGCCTGGCTCAACGACGGGACGCGCTCAGCGACCGCATCGCCTTCTTCTGGGGCTCGAGCGTCCTGAGGAGCGCACTGGCCTGCTTCTGCCTGCCTGTCCGCCCGAAGAAGTCGGCCAGGGCCCGGGTGACGACCGCGCTCTTGGGCTGCGCCCGGTGCAGGTCGGTCAAGGTGCGCTCGGCCTCGGGAACCTGCCCCGACTTCTCCTGCACGCTGGCCAGCTGCAGCTTGAGCCCGGTGTCGCCGTCTCCGGCCCCGATGAGGTAGCGCAGCTCCTTCTCCGCCTCCGGCCAGTCGCCCGCCCGCTGCGAGAGCGCCGCCAGCCGCCGGTGTGCCTCGACGTAGTCTGCCCGGAGCGCGATGGCCTTTCGCTGCGCCTCTCGCGCGCCCTGGACGTCGCCCCGCTCCTCCTCCAGCACGCCCCAGAGGTGGAGCCCGCGCGGGTTGTCGGGAGCGAGCGCGTAGGCCCAGCGGAGGTGCCAGTCCACCGTCTGCAGCGACTTGCCGAGCTTCAGCCCGAGCCGCGCCGCCTCCAGGTGACCGTACGGGGAGCGCGGATCGTTCTGGGCCCAGTACTCCGCCCAGGCGAGCGCTCCGGCGTCGTCGCCCGCGGCCTCGTGGACGGTGATCTGCTCGAGCGGGGTCGCACCCAGGAGGAACCCCGCCAGCACCACCGCGCTCGCCGCCATCATCTCGTTCAGGGATGGTACACGAAGCGAGCGACGGGACCTCAACCCGCTTGACCGGAGCATCGCGAGGCAACAGAAACGTCGCCGCGCCGTGCATTTCTCCCCCCGGACCCTGGAGGACCTCGCATTTCCGGAGGTCCTGGCCGCCCTCGGCCAGCGCTGCCGGACGGCGGCCGGGCGGAGCCGCGCGCTGGCCCGTTCATTCCTCGACGACGCGTCCGCCATCCGGGAGTCACTCGCCCGGGTGGACGAGGCACGGGCGCTGCTCCAGGCCCAGGTGAGCCTCCCGCTGGGGGGCGTGGCCGACATCCGGGGCTCGGTGGAGCGCGCCGAGAAGGGAGGGCTCCTCGAGCCCCGGGAGCTCACCGCCTGCGCCCAGACGTTGTTCGCCTTCACCCGGACGCGGGAGAGCCTTCAGGACAGCTCGGGGATGGCGCGCCGCCTCGCCTTCGTCGGCCAGCGCCTGCCCGACCTCGAGAAGCTGGCGGTGCGCATCGACCGGTGCTTCGAGGCCGACGGGGAGATCTCCGAGCGCGCCAGCCCGGCGCTGAAGGAGGCCCGCGACCGCATCCGGGGGCTGCACCGGGCGATCAAGTCGCGCCTGGACGCGCTCCTCCACGACGAGCGCTTCCTGCTCCACCTCCGCGAGAACTACTACACCCTCCGGAACAACCGGTACGTGGTCCCGGTGCTGGCCCAGGCCAGGGCCGAGGTGCCGGGCATCGTCCACAACGCCAGCCAGTCCGGACAGACGCTCTTCGTGGAGCCCGAGTCGCTGGTGGGCGTGGGCAACGACCTGGCCATCGCCCAGTCGGTGGCCCTGGAGGAGGAGCGCCGGGTGCTCCAGGAGCTCTCCGATGTGGTGGGCCGCGAGTCCGCCCGCATTCTCGAGGGCGTGGAGGCGGCCGCCGAGCTCGACGAGGCCGAGGCGGCGGCGCAGCTCGGAGCAGACCTCGACGCTTCGACCCCGGTGGTCGAGGACGCGGACGGGCCGCTGGTCCTGCTGCAGCTCCGGCACCCGCTGCTGGTTCTCCGCGGCCGCGAGGTGGTGGCCAACGACGTCCGGCTGACGGACGAGGTCCGGGCGCTGGTCATCTCGGGCCCCAACGCCGGCGGAAAGACCGTCACCCTCACCGCGGTGGGGCTGTGCGCGGTGCTCCTCCGGGCGGGCCTGCAGATCCCGGCGGCCGCCGGCTCGCAGCTGCCGCTCTTCACCTCGGTCCACTCGGCGGTGGGCGACGCGCAGGACCTGGCGCAGGACCTGTCCACCTTCAGCGCCCATGTCCGGGAGCTGAGGCGCATCCTCGAGGGCGCGGGCCCGGGCGCCCTGGCGCTGATCGACGAGATTGCCGCCGACACCGACCCGCGCGAGGGCGCTGCGCTGGCCATCGCGGTGCTCGAGGAGCTCATCGGCCGGGGCGTCCGGGTGCTGGTGACCACTCACCTCGAGGAGCTGAAGGCGCTGACCCACGTGGATCACCGCTTCCTCAACGCCCGGGTGGGCTTCGACAGCAAGCGGATGGCGCCGACCTACAAGCTGCAGCTCGGCGCCGCCGGCACCTCGTCGGCGCTGGACCTCGCCTCCCGGATGGGGCTCGCGCCCCACGTCGTGGATCGGGCGCGGGAGCTGGTCCGCAGCGCGGGGGGGCCGCTGGCCCAGGCGCTCGCCGCGGCCGAGGAGGAGCGAAGGGCGCTCTCCGGGGAGCTGGAGCGAGCCCGGACGGCGACCGCCGCGGCCGAGGCCAGCGCTCGGGCGCTCGCCGCCGAGCGCTCCGCCTTCGAGGAGCGGCGGCGGGCCGAGGAGTCGGCGCACGCCGAGCACCTCCGCGCCGAGTCGGAGCGCGCGCTGGCCGAGGTCTCCTCCCAGCTCGCCGAGCTCCGGCAGCAGGCCTCGGTCGAGCGCGCCGAGGCGGCCCGGGGGGCGCTGGCCGCGCGGGCGGAGGCGGCACGGGCGCGCGCGGAGGCGCTGTCCCGGGAGAGCACCCGGGCGGCGCTCGCTCCGGCCCCGGACACGCTGCGGGTCGGCGACACGGTGCACCACCTCGGGCTTCGCCGGGACGTGACGGTGCTGGAGCACACCGGAGACGAGGTGCTGGTCTCTGCCGGCGCGCTGAAGATGCGCGTTCCGCGGGCCGAGCTCGCCGGAGCGCGGGACGAGAAGCCGGCGAGCCGCTTCCCCTCCGCCGACCGCGGCCGTGCCTCCCTGGACCGCGCCGGCGAGGCGGCGCCACGGGCGCTCGACGCTCCGCCGCTCCGGGTGGACGTGCGAGGGCTCCGCGCCGACGAGGCGGTGCGCGAGGTGGAGTCCTTCCTCGACCAGGCCTTCCGGAATGGCGATCCCGGGGTGCTCGTTCTCCATGGGCACGGGACCGGCGCGCTGAAGCAGGCGGTGCGCGAGTACCTGGAGGACTCGCCCTACGTCCGGATGTACCGACCCGGGGAGAGCCATGAGGGAGGCGACGGAGTGACGGTGGTCGGGTTGCGAGTCGACGAATGAGAGCGCGCCCGGTCCTCGGCGTGCTGGCACTCGCGCTGGCGGGCTGCGGATACACTGGCAAGTCCATCGACGCCCACGCCCACTTCGAGTCCGACTCGGCGCCGGGACGGATACAACCCAAGATTTCGGGCCGCCCCGACGTCCTCCTCGAGGAGATGAACCGCTCGGAGGTGGAGCGGGCGGTGCTCCTGGTGGTGCCCCCGACCCCCGACCTGACCGCCATTCGCGAGCTGCACGATCAGGTCGCGGCCCTGCTTCGCGCGCACCCGGGGCGTTTCATCGCCATCGGCGCGGTGCAGCCCTCCGACGGGGAGGCGGGGCTGCGCGAGCTGGAGCGGTTGGCCTCGCTGGGTTACCGCGGGGTGAAGCTCTCGCCGTCGAAGCTGGAGCTGGAGACCCCGGAGGTGCAAGCCTTCGTCGGGCGTGCCACGGCGCTCAAGCTCGTCGTCTACATCGAGGGCTGGTGGCCCGGCGCGGCGCACCAGACGGGGAAGCTCGCCCTCGCCTTCCCCCAGGGGCGTTTCGTCCTGACGCACATGGGCGGTATCCGGTTCGACGACGTGCTCGTCTTCCGGCTGCTGGAGCTGTACCCGTTCTACCCGCGGAACGTGTGGTTCGACCTCTCGGCTGTCGCCCCCCTCTACGTGGACTCGCCGTACGCTGCCCAGCTGCGGTTCGTCTGCCGCTCGGTGGGGACGGACCGCATCCTCTTCGGCTCGGACTTCCCGCTGACGAGTCTGGACGCGGCGCTGCGGGCCGTCCACCATCTCGGGTTCACCCGGCAGGAGGAGCAGGCCATCCTCCGGGACAACGCCGAGGCGCTGTTCCGCTGAGCGACGTCGGCCCCCTGAGGTTGGTGGGAAGGGCGCCTCAGCGACGCCGGCGTCGATTCCGGCCGCCAGAGCCCGAACCGCCGCCGGATGGCGAGGCACTGCCCCCCCGCCGTCCAGCACCGCCTTGAGCACCGGGGCGGGCCACCGACTGACCTCCGCTCTTCCGGGAGCGGCCGGCCAGCGCACGGAGCCGATCGAACCCTGGGTGGGGCGTACCGGCGGGCTTCGACGGGTCGGCCGGCGCGATGGCCGGGTGCGCGCGCGGGGCCTCGTGGCGCGTGCCCTGCGCCGGCCGGGCCTCGCGGTGGGCTTGGGGGTTCCTCGCCTGGCCCTTGGGCCGCGATTTCCCGTGGCGGCCGCGCTGCCGCTCCCCGGCGGTCCGGCCGCCCTGGTCGGCCCTGACCGCGTGCTTCCGGTCTGCAGCGTTCCGCCCGCTCCGCTCGGACCTGCCGGCCTCCTGCTCCGCGCGCTCGGGCTCGATCCGCTCCGCCCCGCCCCGGCGGCGCGACGGCCGCTCCCCCGCGAACACCACCACGTCGAAGTCCATCTGCCGCCGGGGCACGCTGACGCTCGCCAGCCGCACCGTGAGCGCCTGGCCCACCTGCACCCTCCGCCCGGTGGGCCAGACCAGCGCACCCACCACCAGCCGGTGCCCGGGCCCGAGGTCGTCGGCGCGGACCAGGCCCTCCACGTGCTCGCTGTCCAGCTCGACGAAGAACCCGAAATCGGTGATCGACGAGACGGTGGCCGCGAACTCCTCGCCGACGCGGTCCTCCATCAGCAGGCAGGCGTAGAGCGCGTTCACCTCGCGCTCGCACTTCATCGCCGCTCGCTCGCGCTCGGAGCTGTGCTCGGCCATGCGGCGGAGCTCCTCCATCTCCCGCTCGAGCTCGCGCTCCGGACGGCGCCGCTGGGCACGTTCCCAGTGCGCACGGAGGAGCCGGTGGACGAGGAGGTCCGGGTACCGGCGGATGGGCGAGGTGAAGTGCAGGTACTCCTCCGCCCCGAGCCCGTAGTGGCCGACCTGATCCGGCGAGTACACCGCCTGCATCATCGACCGGAGCAAGAGCTGGTTCAGCGCACGCTGCCCGGGGTGACCCACCAGCCCGCGCATGAAGAGGTTCAGCTCGCGCGAGGTCGGCTCGCCCTTGCCCGGCACGGTGAAGCCGTGCGCCCGCGCCAGCTCGGCGAAGGCGGCCAGCTTGTCCGGGTCGGGCTCGCCGTGGAAGCGGTAGACGGAAGGCAGCCCGCGCTCCTGGAAGTACGCCGCGACCGCCTCGTTCGCCGCCAGCATGCAGTCCTCGACGATGCGGTGGCTCTCCTTCCGCTCCCGCCGCACCATCCGGACCGGCTGGCCCTGATCGTCGAGCTCGGGCCGGGTCTCGGGAAGGTCGAAGTCGATGGCCCCGCGCTGCTCGCGGACCGTCCGTAGCGTCCGCCCCAGCCGCTGAAGTCGCTGGAAGAGCGGCCGGAACCGGTCGCGTTCGGGGACCGAGTCCCCGTCGAGCACCCGCTGGACCTCCTCGTAGGTGCAGCGGGCGGCGCTCCGCATCACCGCCGGGTAGATCGCGCTCGCAGTCCGCCGGCCGTCGAGATCGAAGATCATCTCGGCCACCAGACACAGACGGTCCTCGTCCGGCCGAAGCGAGCAGATGCCGTTGGACAGCCGCTCCGGAAGCATCGGCAGCACCCGGTCCGGCAAGTAGACCGACGTCGCGCGCCGGAGCGCCTCGCGGTCCAGCGCCGAGCCCGGGCGCACGTAGTGGCTCACGTCCGCGATGGCCACCCAGAGCCGTGTCGCGCCGCCCGGCTCGTCCTGGGCGTAGACCGCGTCGTCGAAGTCGCGCGCGTCCACGCCGTCGATGGTCACCAGCGAGAGCCCGCGGACGTCCTTGCGGTGTCCGTCGTGGAGCTCGGTCGCCGGCACGTGCAACGGCACCCGGTCCGCATCGTCCATCACCTCGGGCGGGAAGGCCTCGGAGAAGCCCTGGCCGAAGACGATGGCCAGCACGTCCTGGGACGGGTCGCCGGGCTTGCCGAGCGAGCCGGTGACCTCGCCGACCAGACCCCCCGGAGGGAGGAGGTCTGCTCCCACCCCGAGCCGCACGGTCACCACGTCGCCGTCGCGGGCGAGCTGGGTGCGTGGCACGCGGACCGGCCCCGGCAGGGACTGGTCGTTCGGCCGCACCAGGGCTTCGTTCCCGCCGCGCTCGACGTAGGTCCCGACCAGCGCCTCTCGCTGGCGGTCGACCACGCCGACGATTCGCCCTTCCGAGCGCCCGCGCGAGGTGACGATCTCCACCCTCACCCGGTCTCCGTCGAGAGCGCGCCGGGCCTCGTGCGGGGGCACGAAGACGTCCTCCTCGGTACCCACGTCGACGAAGCCGAAGCCGTCGCGATGCACGCTGAGCGTGCCCTCGAGCACCTTGCGCCCGCGACCGTCGGGGCCGTTCGGCGCGCCTTCCTTCCTCGGAGCCACCCGCCGCCCGTGGATCGAGAAGCGCTCGCCAGACCGCTCGACGCGGCCCTCCTTCACCAGCGTGCGCATCGCCCGCTTCACCTCGGTGCGCTGGCCGTCGTGCAGCCCGGAGGCACGGAGGAGCTCCGCCATCCCGAGCGGCTGGTGGGCCTTCTCCAGGGTCCTCAGGAGGACCGAGCTGTCGAGCCGTGCTGCCATGAGTTGCTCCTCGCCCCGGGACCTAGGCCCGGACGGCGACGGTCAGCCGCTGCGTCCTCGCCACCTGCGATGGGGCGAAGACCTTGGCCAGGAAGAAGTCCACGTCGTACTGGCCGGGGTTGCGTGGAGTGAAGAAGAACTCGCGGGTACCGGCCCCGCTCGCCGCGGCCATGAAGTTGGCCTCGCGCAGTCCGACCCGCTTGGCCACCGTGGGCTCGACCGCCCAGGTGTAGCCGGCCCGCTCGGGGATGCGCACCGCGAGCCCCTGACCGATGCGGATCTCCAGCGGCGGCCCCTCGTCGGGGACTCCCTCGAGCTCCAGGACCTCGAGCGCATCGCGGGACATGCCGCGGGTGTCCGCGGGACGGACCTCCGCGTTCTCCACCTCGATCGTCCCACCCCAGCCGGACTCCTTGTGCACCACCCCGGTGACCTGGACCGGCTGGCCCATGTTCTTCCGGAAGCTCTTCGGCATCTTGCCGGCGAGGCGGAAGGTGACTTGTTGCCGGGTGCCGGCGTTGGAGACGACCAGGATGAAGTCCTCGCCCGACATCTCCAGCGCGCCACGCACGCTGGCGAAGCCACGCATCCCCGCGCCCATGCCGGCGCTGCCGATCTGCTCCACCTCGCCGGGCGACAGGTAGCGGAGCTTCTCGACCTGGGGCACCTCGATGGGCTCGGCGTCCGCGCGCTTCGCGGCGTACTTCCGCACGTCCACCGTGCCGCCGTAGTTGTGGGTCTTCTTGATCAGCCCGGTGACGCTGACCTTGTGGTCCACGTAGGCCGGCAGCACCTCCTGTTCCGGCCCCTGGAGGAGGAAGACCAGCTCTCGCTTGTCGCGGCCAATGACGTGCAGGTACGGCATGCCGTCCTTCACCACCAGCCGGCCCTTGAGGCTCCCCTCGCCGCCTACCCCACGTCCGGCCGCTGGGGTCAGGATCTGCTCGATCTCGCGCTTGGTGAGCGGCTCGCCCACCGGCGGCAGCTTCGTGGCGCGCGGGCGCGGCTTCTCGGGGGCGCGCAGCCCTACCGGTACGGACGCCGGCTTGGGCGCCGGGCGCGCAGGCTGTGCGGGGGGCTTTGCCGCGCTCTTGCTGGCCTTCGACGAGGCTGCCTTCGGAGGACTCTTTGCCGCCGACTTCACCAGCTTGGCAGCGGCCTTGGCGACCTTGGCCGATGCCTTCTTCAGGAGCCCCAGGCGGGCCTCGTTCTTTCGTGAGCCAGGCTTTGCCGCGCCGGACTTCGTCTTGGGCTTGGGCTTCGCCACGTGGATGTTGTGCGGCACATAACGCCCGCGGCCGATGCTGTCAACCGTAAACCCTCCAAAGAATTGAGAATTCGGGGCCTTCGCGCTACGCAGGGCAGATGCCCGAGCTGCCGCCGCTGCCTGCCCCGGAGGCCCAGGACCGGATCCTCCACGACCTCGTGCCGTTGCCCGAGGTGTGGGTGTCGCTCGAGGAGGCGCTGGGGTTCGGGCTCACCACCGACGTCCCGGCGCGCCGCACGCAGCCGCCCTGGGACAACTCGGCGATGGACGGGTACGCGCTGCGGAGCGCGGATGCGGCGCGCGCGCCCATCACGCTCGACGTCGTCGGGGTGGTCCACGCGGGAGACCAACCGACGCGGGCCGTGGGGCCGGGCGAGGCGGTGCGCATCATGACCGGCGCGCCGATGCCGCCGGGGGCCGACGCGGTGGTGATGCAGGAGCGGACGCGGGCCATCCCCGGCCAGGGGCTCGGTCAGGTCGAAGTCCAGGAGCCAGTCACGCTCCGTCAGAACGTGCGCGACGCGGGTGAGGACGCGCGCTCCGGCGAGGTGCTCCTCCCTGCCGGCACGGTGCTCGGCATCCCGGAGCTGGCGCTGCTCGCGGGCCAGGGGATGACCTCGGTGCGTGTCCCCCGGCGTCCCCGCGTCGCGATCCTCGCCACCGGCGACGAGCTGTGCCGGCCCGACGAGGAGCCCGCCGGACGCATCGTGGACACCAACTCGGTCGCCATCGCGCTCGGGGTCCGCCGGGCAGGAGGCATTCCTCAGGTGCTCGGGATCGCGCGCGACCGGCCGGACGACGTCGAGCGGCTCATCGGTACGGCGCTCGACCACGACGTGGTCCTCACCTCGGCGGGCGCGTCGGTGGGCGAGCACGACCACGTGCGCCCGGCGCTGGAAAGGCTCGGGGTGGCGATGGACTTCTGGCGGGTCGCCATCCGGCCCGGGAAGCCCCTGGCGTTCGGGCGTCACGGCTCGACCCGGGTGTTCGCCCTGCCGGGCAACCCCACGTCGTCGCTGGTGACTTTCGAGCTCTTCGTCCGCCCTGCCCTGCTTCGCCTGGTCGGGCGGCGGTCGCCGCTGCCCCTCCCGGTCCAGGCCCGCAGCGCAGTGGACCTCAGGAAACACAATGGGTTGGCTCACTTCATACGCGTCGTGCTCACCTGGCGAGACGGCGATCCCTGGGCCGACCCCCTGCCAACCCAGACGTCAGGTGCGGTCCGTTCGGCCGTCTCGGCGACACATCTGCTGCACTTTCCGATGGATGCGATGAGTGTCCGGCGAGGAGACCGCGTCGAGCTTCTGCCGCTGGCGTGGGGCCCCTAGCAACGATGCCCCCCGCCAAGCATCCAATGACGGTAGAAACGGTATCCAGATCGGGAGCAATGAGTCGTCGACCATGTCCAGTCTCTCTCCCCAGCCGCTGACCCGGCGCACGCACGTCGTGGAGCTCTACTCCGAGGCGCCGCTCCCCACGGCCCGGGGCACCTTCCGGGTGGTGGTCTTCCGCGATCGCCGCAATCAGCACGAGCACGTGGCGATGGTGATGGGTGAGGTGTTCGGCCAGGAGGGCGTGCCGGTCCGCGTTCACTCCGAGTGTCTCACCAGCGAGGTCCTGGGCAGCCTCAAGTGTGACTGCCGTCAACAGCTGGATCGAGCGCTCGACCTCGTCGCGGCGCGCGGGCGCGGCGTGGTGCTCTACCTCCGCCAGGAGGGCCGGGGCATCGGCCTGGGGAACAAGATCAAGGCGTACGCGCTGCAGGCGCGCGGGCTGGACACCTACGAGGCCAACCGGGAGCTGGGTTTCCCGGACGACCTCCGCACCTACGACGTGGCGGCGGACATGCTGCGGCTGCTCGGCATCCGCAGCGTCGACCTGATCACCAACAATCCTCTGAAGATCGCGGGTCTGGTGGAGGAGGGGATCCCCGTCCGGGGTCGAATCCCCTCCCCCGCTGCGCACAATCCGCATAACGTGGACTACTTGCGCACCAAGCGCGAGCGCACGGGACACCTGATTGAGCTCTTCGGGGAGGACGCGGCGAAAGCCGGCTGACGCACGCACCACCCCTGGCCGATTCGAGGTCACGTTCTGGGGCGTGCGGGGCTCGGTTCCCGCACCCGGTGCAGCGACGCAGCGGTACGGCGGCAACACGCCCTGCGTCGAGGTCCGCGCGGGTGAGCGGCGGATCATCCTCGACGCCGGCTCCGGCATCCGCGCGCTCGGGGAGCGGCTCCGCGACGACGGTGGCAGGGTCGAGGCCGACGTGCTGCTCTCGCACTACCACTACGACCACCTCCAGGGTTTACCCTTCTTCGCGCCGCTGGCCGAGCCGGGGAACCACTTCACCTTCCTCGGGCCTCGCCGCGAGGGGCGGAGCGTCCAGGACGCGCTGGAGGGGCAGATGGTGCCCCCCTACTTCCCGGTGACCCTGGACCAGGTCGCCCGGGCGGCGATCGAGTTCCGGAGCATCGAGCCCGGCGAGCCGTTCAACATCGGCCCGGTGCGCGTCACCTCGGCGGAGCTGGACCATCCCGGGGGAAATCTCGGGTACCGGCTGGAGTTCTCCGGGCGCTCGCTGGTCTACGCGACCGACGTGGAGCACACCGACACGCCGGGCGAGGCGCTGGTCGAGCTGGCGCGAGGCGCCGACCTGCTGCTCCACGACGCGATGTACACCGGGCCCGAGTACGAGGCCCGCCGGGGCTGGGGCCATAGCACCTGGAACGGTGCGCTGGCGACGGCAAAGGCCGCGAAGGTGAAGCGCCTGGTGCTGTTCCATCACGACCCCGAACGCCACGACCGGGCGCTGGACACGCTGCTCTGGCAGGCGCGGACCCACTTCCCCCGGACCACCGCGGCCCGCGAGCGGCAGACGATCCGCATCGCACGCGGCTGAGACTGCTCGGGCGCCTTCAGCGCCAGTGACCGGCTGCCTCGCGGGACGCGGCACGTCGAACCGCACGCCTCAGCCCGGCGAAGGGCAACCGGCGCAGAGCCCCCTCGACGCTCACCCACTCCGCAGCATCGTGCTCCGGCCCGGAGCGCACCTCGAGACCGCCCGGCCACTCCACGGAGAACGCCTCCTCCTCCACGAGCGAGGGAGGGAGCTCCTCTCCGAGCGCGAAGCTGTGCCGGTACTCCAGCGACCGCACCGGAAGTCGCGCCCCGGTCTCCTCCTCGAGCTCCCGCCGGGCGGCGGCCTCGGCCGATTCGCCCAAGAGACGGCGACCGGTCACCGGCTGCCAGAATCCGCCCCTCTCGGGGGTGCGGCGCAGGAGGAGGACCTCGGGGCCGCCGGGGCCCCGGCGCACCGCGGTCACCGAGATGGTGTGAAGCCGGGCGCCCTCGAAGCTGACCTCCGCCTCGAGCACTGCACCGAAGGCGCGCGCCAGCGACTCCTCGACCGCGGCGAGCGCGGGCGGATCTCCGAGCTCGCGCTCCATCGAGGTCACTCCCGCCTCGCGGATGCCACAGGGGACGATGAGCTGGAAGTCCTCCAGCGCGGGGTTCACGTTGAGGGCGAAGCCGTGGGTGGTGATCCACCGCGCGATGTGCACGCCCACCGCGCCGATCTTCCGGGCGTCGCCGCCCGCCTCCGAGCCGACCCACACGCCCGGCCACTTCCCGATGCGGCCGGCCTCGATGCCGTGTTCGGCCAGGGCGCGGATCATCCCCTCCTCCACGCTCCGCACGTGCCGGCGCACGTCCTTCCGGTCGGGGGCGAGGTCGAGGATGGGGTAGCCGACGATCTGACCGGGCCCGTGGTACGTCACCTCGCCGCCGCGGTCGGTCTCGTGCACCTCGACGCCGCGCGCCTCGAGGACCCCTGCGCTGGCGAGCACGTCCACCCGGCTCGCGCCGCGACCGAGCGTCAGCACCGGGGGGTGCTCGAGCAGCAGGAGCACGTCACCGACCTTCCCCTCCCTGCGCGCGCGGGCGAACAGCGCCTGCAGCCCGAGCCCATCCTGGTACTCGACGCGGCCCAGCCGGTGGACGGTCAGCGTCCGTCCGCTCATCGCGATGCCCACCAGCGGAGCAGAAGCGCGTGCAGCGCATGGGCGGCACGGGCCGAGCGGACCGCGAGCCGAAGCGCCTCCTCCAGGGCGTCGGGCTGCGCCGGAGAGCCGTCCGGGGCCCGCCACCGCTCCGCCAGAAGGCGCAGCTCGTCCTCGCCCGGCGCCCGGAAGCACTCCAGCGTGAGTCCGTCCAGCGCCGGCCCGGGAAGCCAGCTCCCGGCCAGAGACTCGACCTGCTCGGGCGCGTGGACCCGCCGCCCGCCGACCTCCTGATCCGGCTCCGGCAGGGTCGCATCGAGGGCGAGCACCACCGGTCGGTTCCGCAGCACCCGCGCCAGCTGGCGCCGCGCAGCCGGTTCCAGCCGGTCCACGTCGTCGACCAGCAGCGCCCCGTGCTCGGGCAGCGGCTCGGCTCCGTCCCACGCCGTCCCGAGCCCCCGCCCGGCCCAGGCGTGCAGCCAGGTGCTCTTGCCGCTCCCGGCCGCGCCCACCAGCAGCACCCGCGCATGACCCGCCAGCAGCGCCGCCTCGATGCGGGTCACCGCCTCGGCCTGCGTCGGAAGGGCCTCCGGTCTTGCCTCTCTCGCCGACCGCCCCGGAGAGGCCTCCGGCGATGGGCCCGAGCTCCGCGCCGGCCTGGCCCACGCCCTGGGCGAGCGAGCCGCGAGCGGAGCGTGCGGCCCCGGCAGCGCCTCGGGCCGGTTCGAACGGGCATCCGCGTCGGCCCGGGCCCCCGGGGCGCCGGTGAGCAGCGACCACGCGAGCTCCACGCACCCGCGGCACACGTACGCCTGCGCCGGGCCGGCCACCAGCGCCCCGACCTCGCGCGCAGGTCGACAGCAGAAGCTGCACCAGGCCTCGAGCGCCGGGTCGGCCAGCGTCGGGGTGCGCTCGACCAGGGCGCGGTCGAGGCCGGGGAGAGACCCGGGCTCAGGCGACTGGTGCTGACCGTTGAGCCGACTGGTCGGCGGCTCGTCCGCCCCGCGGGCGCTCGCCCGGGCCACCGGGCCCAGCCGGTCCACGTGCCGCCGCATCTGCGCCGCCCGGGCGGTATGCCCCGTCGACTCGTAGATCCGCGCCACCTGCTCCAGCAGCGCACCGGCCCGGGCGAGGTCTCCTTCTCGTTCCGCCGCCTGCGCCGACTGCAGCAGCTCTCGCGGGTTCACGCCATCTCGAGCAGGAGCGACTCGGGGTGCTCGAGCAGCTGCACCAGCGCTCCGACTGCCTCCGCCGCCACCAGCCCGTCGATGACCCGGTGGTCGAACGACAGCGAGATGTTCATCACCTCGCGGACGACGATCTGATCGTCGTCGGCCACCACCGGCCGCTTGCGGATCCGGTGCACGCCGAGGATCGCCACCTCGGGGTAGTTGATGATCGGCATGGCGAACAGCCCGCCGTTCGTCCCCAGCGAGGTGATGGTGAACGTGCCGCCGGAGAGCTCGTCCAGCTTCAGGGTCCTGTCCCGGGCCCCCGCGGCCAGCCGCGAGATCTCCTCGGCCAGCTGGCGGACGGTGAGCCGGTCCACGTCCTTGACCACCGGGACGGTCAGCCCCTCGTCCGTCGCCGCGGCGATCCCGAAGTTGAAGGATCCGCGCTGCACCAGCTCCTGCGCCGCGTCGTCGAAGTTCGCGTTCAGCGAGGGGTACTTCCGGAACACCGGCACCAGCGCCTTGCAGATCAAGGGGAGGAAGGACACCCTGAGGATGTCGCCGGCGGCCGCGAGCCCCGCGTTCAGCCGCTTGCGGAGCGCCACCAGCTCGGTGGCGTCGACCTCCTCGACGAACAGGGAGTGCGGCGCGGTGAACTTGCTCCGCACCATCTTCTCCGCGATCTTCCGCCGCAGCCCGCGGATCGGGATGCGCTGATCCGCTCCGGCCGAGGGCAGCGGGACCAGCTTCGCCCGTGGAGGCGCCTGCGCCGGCTCGGGCGCCCGTCCGATGTCCAGCGCCGCCTGCACGTCCGCCTTCAGCACCCTCCCCTGCGGTCCGGTCCCGGA
>Ga0335070_10003926_pt1 | contig 17329 bp, 22 predicted proteins | sample Lox_Sample_13_FD_206722 | JGI IMG/M metagenome (GOLD analysis project Ga0335070, IMG submission 206722) | Soil microbial communities from Loxahatchee National Wildlife Refuge, Florida, United States - Lox_Sample_1.3 | ecosystem: Environmental > Terrestrial > Soil > Wetlands | place: USA...
CCGGAGGGCCTCCATGAAAGCAACGCTTTTCGCACTGCCGCTTCTCTTCGCGGTCGCCCAGGCCGCCTGCGCGGCGCCCATCTACCGCTGCGATTCCCCCAAGGGCACGAGCTACCAGGAATTCCCCTGCGAATCGTCCGACGTGGGCGGCGCCACGACCCTGCCCACGTCCTTCCCCGAGTACAACAAGGAGGAGCGCGACCGCATCCTCACCCGCGAGGCGCAGCTGGACGAGCGCATGCTGCGCCGTGCGGCGATGGATAGCGCCGAGCGCATCGCCCGCGACGACCGGCAGGCCCGCGAGCGGGAAGCCGACGCCCAGCTGGCCATGGCCGAGGCGATGTCGATGTCGGCCTACGGCGTGCCCGCCGGCTGGGTTCGCCCGCTGTCGTACTCGCATCGCAACGCCACCCAGAAGCGCGTGCCGTTCCACTGATCGCGCGGAATAACCCGCGCCCGGCGCGGTTCACGCTGTAGCCCTTCGCCATGGAGTCCGTCATGAGAATCCCCGCGTTGCTCGCTGCCGCGCTTGCCGTGCCCGCAGCCCAGGCGGCCGATATCGAGGCCGGCAGGGCGAAGGTCGCCGTGGTCTGCGCCGCCTGCCACGGCGCCAACGGCGTGAGCGTGAGCGAAGCGATCCCGAACCTCGCCGCGCAGCGCGCGGGCTACATCGAGGCGCAGCTGAAGTCGCTGAAGGACGGCTCGCGCAAGGCGCCCATCATGAATCCGATCGCCGCGCAGCTCACGCCCGCGGAGATGGCGAACGTCGCGGCCTACTTCGCGTCGCTCCCGGGCGCGCCCGCCGCTGCGAAGTCCGACTTCCTGCCCAACGTGGCGAAGTCCAACGTGAAGTTTCCCGAGGGCTACAAGGCCACGTTCACCAAGTATCACGTGATCGATTTCCCCGCGACCAAGCAGGTGCGCTACTACTACGCGAATCCCGTGGCGGTGAAGGCCGCGAAGGAAGGCCACGACCTTCCCGATGGCTCGGTGCTGTTCGCCGAGGTGTATTCCGCCAAGCTCGATGCCGACAAGAATCCCGTCAAGGGTTCCGACGGCAACTTCGAGGCCGACCAGCTCGTGGCCTACACGGCGATGGAGCGCGAGGCGGGATGGGGCGATGCGATCCCCGAGATGCTTCGCAACGAGAACTGGAACTACGCGGTCTTCACCACGGCGAAGGAGCATCGCGCCGGGGTGAACCAGGCCGAATGCTTCGCCTGCCACAAGCCGCTCGACAAGGCGAGCTTCACCTTCACCCTCAAGCAGCTCGCGCAGGCGAAGTGACGGGGCGCGGCGAGCTCCACCCGGAAACGCTCGCCGCCCAGGGGCTCGGGCGCGTCACCGAGAAGCACCGCGAGATCGTCTCGCCGATCCACGTCGCGACCACGTACGAGCGCGCCGCGGACGGCTCGTTTCCGGGCGGGCGCATCTACTCGCGCGCCGACAATCCCACCTACGACACGCCCGAGGCGCTCATCGCCGCGCTGGAGCACGCCAGGGCGGCGCTGCTCTTCTCTTCGGGGCAGGCGGCGGCGGGCGCCGTGTTCCAGGCGCTCGCGCCCGGCGATGCGGCGCTCGCGCCGCGCAACATGTACTGGGCTTTCCGCAAATGGCTGCTGGAGTTCGCCGCGCCGCGGGGCCTCAGGCTCGAGCTCTACGAGAATGCGTCCCTCGACGACCTCGCCAAGAAGGCGCGTTCGCTGAAGCCCCGCGTGATCTGGGTCGAGACGCCCGCCAATCCCACCTGGGACGTGACCGACATCGCCGCCGCGGCTGCGCTCGCCCGGGAAGCGGGCGGCGTGCTCGCGGTGGACAACACGGTCGGTACGCCGATGCTCACCCGTCCCATCGACCTGGGCGCCGCGATCGTCATGCATTCGGCCACCAAGTACCTCAACGGCCACTCGGACGTGGTCGCCGGCGCGCTCGCCACCGCGGCCGACGACGAGGCGTGGCAGCGCATCCGCTACGTGCGCGGCGCGGGTGGAGCGGTGCTGGGCCCGTTCGAAGCGTGGCTGCTGCTGCGCGGCATGCGCACGCTGCACGTGCGTGTCGCGGCCGCATGCGCGAACGCGATGGCGATCGCGCAGCGCCTCGAGGGCCACGAGCGCCTCTCGCACGTCCTCTATCCGGGGCTCGCGTCGCATCCCGGCCACGCCGTCGCGGTGCGCCAGATGCACGGCGGCTTCGGCGGCATGCTCTCGTTGCGTTTCCGCGAAGGCGAGCAGGCGGCGAAGGATTTCACCGCGCGGCTGCGCGTCTTCAAGCGCGCGACGTCATTGGGCTCCGTGGAAAGCCTCGCCGAGCACCGCGCGAGCGTCGAGGGGCCGGGGACGACTTGTCCCACGGACCTGGTGCGGCTCTCGGTCGGCATCGAGCACGCCGACGATTTGATCGGGGATTTGCTACAAGCCCTGGGTTGAACCGCCCGTCTTCACGGGGGCGACCACTGGCGCAGGAAATCGTGCACGGCGTCCGGGCTCATGTGCCGCATGTCCTCGAATTCGCCCGCCTTCTGGCTGTAGATCACGCGCCCCTCGGCATCGAGCACCGCGAGCGCCGGCACGCCCTTCTCGAGCGGGATGCCGTAGCGCCTCGCCACCGGGAAGTTTTCCGTGATGCCCTTGGCGCCGACGTTCACGTGGACGATCACGTAGCGGCGCAGCAGCTCGGCATTCTCCGGGCGCTTCAGGTAGCTGTCGAAAACCTTGCAGTCGGTGCACCAGTCGCCGCCGAAATCCACCAGCACGCGGCGATGGGAGGCGGCCGCCTCGGTTTGCGCCGCGGTGATGTCGGTCTCGGCACGGGAAGGCTCGGGGTAGAGCGGATTGGCCAGGGCGGGCAGGGCGCCGGCCGCCAGCAGTTGCAGCACCAAACGCAGGGGGCTCATGGGCGCGAGTATGCCCCAGCCCGCCCGCTTGACAGGCGTACATATGTACATAGATAATCCGGCCATGAAAACCTCCCGCAAGCCCGCGCCCGTCGCGCCCGTCCCGAGCATCGAGGTCGAGCGCGTCCAGACCGGCGTGAAGCTCGAGAAGCGCCTGCTCAAGGTGCTCAAGGGCCTCGCCGAATACCACGACATGACGCTGGGCGACCTCCTCGAGGGAATCGTGCTGCACGCCTTCGAGGGCAAGGCGCCCTTCGAGAAGGCCACGCTCGAGAAGGTCGCGCAGTTGAAGCGCATCTACGGGCTCGACCTCGAGGCACGCCACAGCCACCGCCTGCGCGAGCGTGCGCCATGACCGGCTTCGTCGCCGAGCGGGCGGTCCGCTCCCACGCGTTCACCGTGGACCTGCCGTTCGAGCGCGCCTTCCGGCTCTTCGAGCCCGAAGGGGAGCGTGCATGGGCGACCGGCTGGGATCCCGCCTACCTGCATCCCCGCGATGGGCGCGCCGGGCCCGGCATGGTGTTCACCACGCGCCACGGCGAGGAAGAGACCGTCTGGATGGCGACGCGCCACGAGCCGGCCGCGGGCCTGGTCGAATATGCGCGCTTCACACCCGGCTCGCGCGTGGGCACCGTGCTCGTGCAGTGCGCGCGCCTGGGGGAAGCGCGAACGCGCGTGACCGTCATCTACACGCTCACCGGGATCGCCGAAAAGGGCAACGCGTACATCCGCGGCTTCGACGAGGACCACTACCGCGACTTCATCGAGTCGTGGTCGCGGTCGATCGCGGCGATTCGCTAGCGCACGAGGAGCGTCTCGCCCGCCACCACGCGGTCGCCCGGCTTCACGCGCACGTCGAACTCCTCGCGCCACGGCACGATGAGGTCCACCTGCGAGCCGATGCGGATCATGCCGAACGTGGCGCCGCGGCCGATGTGCTGGCCGGGCACGAAGAAGGCGTCGATGCCGTTCACCGTGAGCGCGCCGATCTGCACCACGTAGCAGGCGAGCGGCTTGCCCCGGTACTCGCCGCGGAATTGCGTGACGGCGCGCTCGTTCTGCACGATGTGCATGCTGCCCGCGTAGCGCGGCTCGATGCCCAGGAGGCTGCGCAGGTGCATGAGCCCCATGTTCACGTTGCCGCCGCGCGACGGATAGCGGCGCACGAAGCCCACGTCGCCTTCGATGGGCGCGCGGTTGTAGTGGACGTCGAACGGGCTCATGAAGATGCCCACCACGAGCTTGGGCTGGTCGAAGTCCTCGCGCATGAGGTCCTGCACGGTGGCCGCGACGCCCTGCTTGATGACCACCACGTTCTCGCCCGGCCGCACCTTCTTCACGTAGACGACGGTGCCGTCGGCCGGGCTCACGATGCCGGGCTCGGCCGGCGTGGTGCGCGGGGGATCGCGGTAGAACCAGAAGTGGCGCCAGGCGAGGTAGACCGTGAAGCAGGAAAGGGCGGCGAACCCCGCCACCAGGATCAATTGGCGGGGTGCCAAGGCCCGTCGCGCAGCACGCGGATCATCGCCACGCCCGACGAGAACGGGAAGTCGATCGCCTCGAACCATTCGGTCTCGTGCTGGATTTCCTTCAGCCAGCGCTTCACGCCGGCGTGGCGCACCAGCTCGCGCACGTAGATGTTCGTGTCGTGCAAAAGCATGTAGCCGCCCTTCTTCATGCGGCCCAGCGCGGCGAGGAAGTCGTGGCGCACGTCCTCGTACGAATGGTTGCCGTCGATGAACGCGACGTCGATGTCGGGCAGCCCGAGGTTCTCGTACGACTTGAAGAACTCCGCGCTCGTGAGGCGCAGGTGCCGGACCCTCTCGGCCACGCCGAAGCGGTCGAAGTGCGCGCGCACCTTGCCGGGCTCGTCCCACTGCGAGGTGCCGCCCACGGTGTGCAGCGGCCCGTGGCGCAGCAGCGAATACGAGGGGTCGACGAAGCTCAACGCGCCGGCGCCGTTGTCCGCGAGGCCGAGCGCGAGGCAGACCACGCTGAAGCCGAAGCCCGACCCGATCACCACCACGTGCTTCGGGCGCAGCGTGCGCACGAGGCCGTAGTAGAGGAACCCGAAGCCGATGTTGAGAGTGCCGGGATCTTCGTGGTGGCCGAGGGGTTTCGCGTGCTGGAGGATCCGCTCCAGCATCGGCGCATCGAGGCTGAAGCCCGCGGGCCCCGGTTTCGGCAAAGTCAGCATGTGCCCGAAAGCTACAGGCCGGAGATTTCGGAAATGTGAAGGTTTCATTGGTTCAAGACGCACGGGCGCGGCGCGTGCTCCCATGGCGCCGTGAAAACCGCCCTCCTCGCATTCGCCGCCATGGCCATCGTTGCCGCCGCCGAGCCGGCCCCGCGCTTCGCGCGCCCCGCGAGCGGCCCCGTCGACGTGGCCGTCGTCCTCACCCACGGCGCCAACGTCATGGACTTCGCCGGCGCCTGGGAGGTGTTCCAGGACACGCCGTTCCCGGGAACCGAGGAGCCCGCGTTCCGCCTCTACACCGTGAGCGACTCGCGCGCGCCGCTCACGCTCACGGGCGGCCTCAAGGTCGTGCCCGACTACACGTTCGACTACGCGCCGCCACCCGCGGTGATCGTGGTGGGCGCGCAGGCCGGATCGCCCCGCATGCTGCAATGGCTCCGGCAAGTGAACGCGAGCGAGCGCACGCAGGTGCTGATGTCGGTCTGCACGGGCGCCTTCAAGCTCGCGCAGGCGGGCATCCTCGACGGCAAGAGCGCCACCACGCACCACGACTTCTTCGACGAGTTCTCGCGCCGCTTCCCGAAGGTGAACCTGGTGCGCGGCGAGCGCTTCGTGCAGTCGGGGCCGCACCTCTTCACCGCGGGCGGCCTCACCTCGGGCGTGGACCTTGCGCTGCACATCGTCGAGCTCTATTTCGGCGCCGAGAGCGCGCGCCGCACCGCGGCCTACATGGAGTACGCGCGCCGGGGGAACTAGGTGCGGACGGCGGCGCGCAGGGCCGAAGGCGTGCAGCCCACCTCGGCGCGGAACACGCGGCAGAAGTGGGCATGGTCGGCGAAGCCCGCGTGCAGCGCCGCTTCGGCGATCGTTGCGTCGTTGCGGCCGATGTGCTCGCATGCCGCACGGATGCGCACCTTGTTCACGTACTCGCCGAGCGTCTGGCCGAAGCGGCGGCGGAATTCGCGCGCGGCATGCACCGGATGAACGCCGACGCGACGGGCGAGGCCGGCCACCGTGAGCGGCTCGCCGTGCTCTTCATGCACGATGCGAAGCATTCGCCGCAGCCACCCGGGCCGGCCGCGCTCCGCGCGATCGCGGCGGCCGCCGCACAGGTCCACGACGAGGCTCTCGACGTGCATCGCCGTGAGCGCGCCCTGCTCGAAGGCGCGGAAGAGACGCAGCATCGCGAGCGATTCGTCGCCGGGAAGGAGCGCGGCCCCGCGATCGACGGCCACCCCAGAGGCTTCCAGCGCATCGGGGCGCACCTCGACGCACAGGAAATGCCCGCCGTCCGGACCCACCGCATCCACGTGCGGCACGTGCGCGGGATGGAAGCCCACCTGGAACGGCCGGTAGTCGAGCGTGAGGCCCGCGACCGATTCGCGATACCCGCCCTCGAGCAGCATGCTGAAGTAGGCAAGCGCGTGGTCGTGGCGCGGCAGCCGGCACGCGCACCGGTGCACGACTCGCGAGACGACGGCGTGCGGCGTTTCGCAGCGAAGCGCGACGTCACCGAAATAGCGGCCCGCGGCGAGCGTGCCCACGGCGTTCAGCGGCTCGCGCGGTCCAGCGTCGCGAGCGCCGCGGCGTCCAGGCGCAGCGTCGCGGCGCGACCGATCTCGTCCAGCTGCGCCACGGAGGTCGCGCTCACGATGGGGCCGGCGATGGAGGGCTGCGCCATGATCCAGGCGATCGAGACCTGCGCGGGCGTGGCGCCCGTGCGCTGGGCCACCTCGTCCAGCGCGGCGAGGATCTTCGTGCCGCGGTCGCCCTCGAAATATTTCTTGAGCCCGGCCGCGCGCGGCCGCCCCTCGATGTCGGCGAGCGAGCGGTACTTGCCCGAGAGGAATCCCTTGGCGAGGCCGAAGAAGGGGATCACCGTGAGCCCGTGCTCGAGCGCGAAGCCCTGGTAGTCGCGCTCGAACGTCGCCCGGTCGTAGAGGTTGTATTCGGGCTGCAGCGTCTCGTAGCGCGGCAGGCCCAGGCGCGCGCTCGCCGCGAGCGATTCGCGAAGGCGCTGCGGCGTGTATTGCGAGGCGCCGATGGCGCGCACCTTGCCGGATTTCACGAGGCGAGCGAGCGCCTCGAGCGTCTCCTCGACGGGCGTGGCGGGATCGTCGGCGTGCGTCTGGTAAAGGTCGATGCGATCGGTCTTGAGCCGCTTCAACGACGCCTCGACGTTCTCCTCGATCTGCGCGCGCCGAAGCCCCTTGGTCTCGTCGGAGCCCATGCCGACCTTGGTGGCGATGAGCACGCGCTCGCGCTTGCCGCCCTTCGCGAGCCAGTTGCCGATGACGCGCTCCGATTCCCCGCCGTCGTGCCCGGGCACCCAGCGCGAATAGACGTTGGCCGTGTCGACGAGGTCGAAGCCCAGCTCCACGAACCGGTCGAGGATGGCGAACGACGTGGGCTCGTCGGCGGTCCAGCCGAAGACGTTGCCGCCGAGGACCAGCGGCGCGATGGAAAGTCCGGAGCGGCCGAGCGGGCGTTTCCGCATGCGGGTCAGATCTTGCGCAGCTCGACGCGGCGGTTCTTCGCGCGCCCGTCGTCGTTCGAGTTCGGCGCGACCGGCTTCGTGTCGCCGTAACCCCTGGCGACCAGGCGCTTGCCTTCGATGCCGTAGCTGGCGGTGAGCGCCTTCACGACGGCTTGCGCGCGGTCCTCCGACAGCTTCAGGTTGTGGCCCTTCCCGCCCGTGTTGTCGGTGTGGCCGGAGACCTCGAGCTTGAGGGCCCCGTCGCCCTTGAGGAGCGTGGCCACTTCGTCGAGCGTGGGTTTGCTTTCCGGCTTGATCATCGAGTTGTCGGTGTCGAAGTAGATGCCGTAGATGTCGACCGAGCCCTTCGTCTTCAGCGCCTCGGCCATGTCCGCCGCCTTCAGCAGCACCATCTTGTTCGCGACCGCCTTCGACACCACGACGTCGGCCACGACCAGCACGTTGTCCGGATTGAAGTGGAAGGGCTTGTCGCCGTATTTGACGTCCTTGCCCTCCTTGTAGTTCGAGATGTACACGGCGACGGTCACCGACTTGCCGTCCTTCGCGCCGGAAGCCGACAGGTAAGCCATCTTCTGCACGCCGTTCAGCGCGAGGTTGGTCCAGGCGTAGTCGCCGTGAATCTGCCAGCTCTGGTGGTAGAAGGCGTCGGCGAAGTTCTGGTCCCAGAAGGAACCGTTGTCGGCCTTGAGCGTGAATCCCGCGTCCTTGATGGACTGCTCGTAGTTGCGGAAGATCTCGAGCACGGTGTGGCCGGCGGGCACCTTGTAGAAGGCGCGCGTGATCTGGCCCTCGACCGACTCGGTGACCCAGGCGCCGGTGGGATTCTTCGGATCCGGAAGCCACACCTTGTAGGCCTCGTAGGGCAGCGCCTGGTAGCTCACGATTTCCGAGCCCTCGTAGCGCTTGAGGTAGGGCGGATCCTTGCTCCCGGCCACATCGACCGCCCCGGCGGCGGCGGACGCGAGCGCAAACGTGATGCACAGGGACCGGACGGCGTGGCGGATCGTCGTGCGCATGGCTCCTCCCCGAGTCGGCGCGAAAGAGCGGGGATTCTACGCCTCGTGCAAGGATTGGGCGCCTCTGGCGGCAGTCGCCTCGCCGCGGATCCCGGGGGCTTGAAAACCCGCACGGCCACCCTAGATCTGCCGTATCGGCGGGTTCCGCCGCACGACGACGAAAGGAGAGGCCCATGTTTGCGTCCCTGACCCGGGGTTCCGCCGACCCGTTCGGCGACCTCGACTGGTTCCAGCGGCAAGTCGAGCAAGCGCTCGGCGGCGGCTGGCCTTCCAGCATCCGCGCCGCGAGCCGCGGCGCATTTCCGCCCATCAACATGGGCACCGGCAACGATGCGGTGGAGATCTACGCCTTCGCGCCCGGCATCGACCCTTCCAAGCTCGAGGTTTCGGTCGACCGCGGGCTGCTCACCATCGCCGGCGAGCGCGCGAGCGACCTGCCGCCGGAATCGGACAAGGTGAGCATCTATTCCGCCGAGCGCTTCGCCGGCCCGTTCCGGCGCGTCGTGAGCCTGCCGGAAGACGTGGATGCCTCGCGCATCGAGGCGAAATACCGCGACGGCGTGCTGCGCATCGTGGTGCCGAAGCGCGAGACCGCCAAGCCGCGCCGCATCGAAGTTCAGGGCGCCAACTAACGGAGGACGAAGCCATGGACAACAGGAACCAGGCGGAACGCTCCGCCGAGCAGCCGGCGCTCGCGCCGGCGGTGGATGTGATCGAGGACGAGCACGGCATCACGCTGCGTGCGGACCTGCCCGGCGTGTCGAAGGAAAACCTCAACGTGCGGGTGGACGGCGAGACGCTCACCGTGGAAGGCGCGATATCGCTCGGCGAATCCGGCGCGCTCACCGGCGTCTACGCCGAAGTGCGCTACGCGCAGTACCGCCGCTCGTTCGTGCTCTCGCGCGACCTGGACACGTCGGCGATCGACGCTTCGATCCGCGAAGGCGTCCTGCAGGTGCGCGTGCCGAAGCGCGAGCAGGCGAAGCCGCGCCGCATCGAGGTGCGGTCGGAGTGAGCCCCTAGGGGGTGCGAGGCTTCGGCGGAGGGTTTCCGTACTGCGGCGGCGGCGGGCTGCCCATGGGCGGCTGCTGCCCGGGCGGCTGCGCCTGCTGGGGCTGCACGGAGCCGGGTCCCTGCACCGGCTGGCGGCGCGCGCAGTTGCACTCGCGCGCCGCGTTGCGCACTTCCTCGAAGAACGTCGCCGCGCCGTTCTGCATCTGCGCGTACATCCGCCGCTGCATGATCGAGCCCAGCTCGCGCGCGGCCTCGCGCGAAGCCTCGAAGTTGCGCCGGCCCGAAGGCGTCTCCAGGTAGGCGATGGCGGCGTCCACGTCCTCCTCGGAGACCTTCGCCGAGTAGCTGCGGACGTAGTTGTCCACCAGCTCCTGGGCGCTCCACTGCATCCCGAAGGAATCCGTGAAGCGGTGGGCGGCCGCTTCCACGCGCTGGCGCAACTCCGGCGGGAAGTCGTAGTTGTTGAACGCCTGCTGGAGCATCTGGTCGGAAGCGCGCTGGGCCTGCTGCTGCGCCTGGCCGAACTGCTCGGTGAACATCGCCGTAAGGCCTTCCAATTCGGCCAGCTTGTGCACCTTGGCGTCCTTCGATGCCGCGTCGGCGAAAGCGGCGGTGCACGCGAGCGCGCAAGCGAGCGCGGCGACGATCCTCTGCATGGAGCCTCCTGAAGGCTGCGGTTACCGTTCCATCATAACCGCGCGGGAGCGATTCCCACCGCGGCGACGATCCTTTCGACGACGATTTCGGGCGCCGGTTCGATCCCCACCACGACCGGGTGCTCGTCCGGGCCGGGCTCCTCGAGCGCCTCGAACTGGCTCGCGAGGAGCGAGACGGGCATGTAATGATGGGGCCGGGCGGCCATGCGCTGCGCGATGAGCCCGTGGTTTCCCTTGAGGTACACGAGCTGCACGTCGCGGCGCGCCCCGATGAGGACGTCGCGGTAGCGCCGCTTCAACGCGGAGCAGGCAACCACGGCGTTCTCGCCCGCCGCGCGCGCCTGGTCGATCCACGCCGCGAGGGCGGCGAGCCAGGGGGCACGGTCCTCGTCGGTGAGGGGCGTGCCGCTGCGCATCTTCCCGACGTTGGCGGGCGAATGGAAACGGTCGGCCTCGGCGAAGGTCCATCCCAGGCGTTCGGCGAGGCGCGCGGCGATGGTGGTCTTGCCGCTGCCGGACACGCCCATGACTACAATGACGCGAGGAGTCATCGGGCGGATTATCGCAGCCCCACGAGAGAGGATCCCATGCACGTCGGAATGGTCGGGCTCGGAAGGATGGGCGCCAACATGGCGCGGCGCCTCATGCGGGCGGGGCACACCTGCGTGGTGCACGACGTGAGCGCCGAGACGGTGAAGGCGCTCGTCGCCGACGGCGGGAAGGCCGCCGGCAGCCTCGCCGACCTGGCGAAGCTGCTCGCTGCGCCGCGCGTGGTATGGGTCATGGTGCCCGCTGCGGCCGTGGACGGCGTGGTGGAGGCGCTGGTGCCGCTGCTCGCGAAGGGCGACCTCATCGTGGACGGCGGCAACACGCACTTCCCCGATGACGTCCGGCGCGCCGCCTCGCTCGCCGCGCGCGGCATCGCGTACGTGGACGTCGGCACGAGCGGCGGCGTGTGGGGGCTCGAGAACGGTTACTGCCTCACGGTCGGCGGCGAGGCCGCGGCGGTCGAGCGCGTGCGGCCCATCTTCGAGGCGCTCGCGCCGAAGGGCGGGTTCCTCCATTGCGGCAGCGCCGGCGCCGGGCACTTCGTGAAGATGGTGCACAACGGCATCGAGTACGGCCTCATGGCCGCATACGCGGAAGGGTTCAACCTGCTCAAGGGCGGCGGCTACGACATCGACATCGCGAGGGTGGCCGACGTCTGGCGGCACGGGAGCGTCATCCGCTCGTGGCTGCTCGATCTCACCGCCTCGGCGCTGTCGCGCGATCCGCGCCTCACGGGTTTCGCGGGGCACGTCTCCGACTCGGGCGAAGGGCGCTGGACCGTGAAGGCCGCGGTGGATGCGGGCGTGCCCACCCCCGTGCTCTCGGCCGCGCTCTTCTCGCGCTTCTCCTCTCGCGGCGAGGACGACTTCGCGAACCGCCTGCTCTCGGCGATGCGCAAGGAGTTCGGCGGGCACGTCGAGCCGAGCTAGCCCTCGGGGCGCCTCGGGCACGCCCTTGCGGTGGCCGATCGCCGCCGATGCGATGGACGGCGTCGTGATCCACGACCTCGCCGCGTAAGGCCGGCTGCATCCATCCGACGAACCGGTGCGTAAACACGTATTCAACCCACGACAAAGGAGTCGCAACAGATGAAGTCGCAAGACCTTTCCCTGGTGGCCGCCGTCGCCGGCCTGATCGCCCTCGGTTCGGCGTCGATGCTCGCCAACGCCGCGGATACCAAGGCCACCGAGAAGTGCTTTGGCGTGGCCAAGGCCGGCAAGAACGATTGCGGCACCGCCTCGCATGCGTGCGCGGCGACCACCACGAAGGACAACGACCCCAACGACTGGAAGTACGTGCCGAAAGGGACGTGCGAATCGATGGGCGGCAAGCTGGGCGCCGCCAAGAAATAGCGCAGGGCGTTTGAACGCGGGCAGGGCGGGGATACCGCCCGCCCGCGCGTTTTTTCCGTTAGATTTGGCGCATGACGAACAAGAAGATCATCGCCTGCGCGTTTTTCGTCACCTTGTCTCTGGTTGGCGACGCCCTCGCCGCCGCCACGATCGGCGGCTGCCCGGTCTTTCCCGCCAACAACTACTGGAACACGCCGGTCGACAGCCTGCCGCTGCACCCGAGCTCGGCCACGTGGGTGGGCTCCATCGGGTCGGGGAACCTGCATCCCGACTGGGGCAACGTCCTCTCGGACAACTACGGCATTCCGTATGCGACCGTGAGCGGCAGCCAGGCGAAGGTGCCGATCACCTTCCCGCCCGACGGCTACGCGGACGAGAGCGACCCGGGCCCGATGCCCATTCCCGCCAACGCGCCCGTCGAAGGCGGTCCTTCGAGCGACGGCGACCGGCACGTGCTTGTGGTCGATACGACGAACTGCATCCTTTACGAGCTCTACTACGCGTTCCCGCAGAACGGCGGGGCGAGCTGGAGCGTGTTCTCGTCGGCGAAGTTCGACTTGCGATCCAACGCGCTACGCCCGGCGGACTGGACGAGCGCCGATGCCGCGGGCTTCGCGATCTTCCCCGGCCTCGTGCGTTGGGACGAAGTGGCCGCGGGCTCCATCGACCACGCGATCCGTTTCACCGCGAGCCGCATCTGGGGCAAGAACGGCAACTCGCCCGAGTACCTGTGGCCCGCGCGCCATTGGTCCGGCAGCAGCACGGACAACACGCGCCCGCCCATGGGCGCGCGCTTCCGCCTCAAGGCCTCGTACGACTTCTCGCATTTCGATGCGCGCACGCAGGTGATCCTGCGCGCGTTCAAGAAATACGGCCTCGTGCTCGCCGACGCGGGCAGCAACTGGTATTTCCAGGGCGTCTCCGACGAGCGCTGGCCCGACCAGGTGCTGAACGAGCTGAAGTCCGTCACCGGCGACAACTTCGAGGCGGTCGATACGTCGGTGATGCAGGTGGATCCGAACACCGCCGAGGCGAAGCAGCAGGGCGGCACGCAGCCCTTCACGGCGAACCTGCAGGGCTTGTGGTGGCGGCAGGGCGGCACCGAATCCGGCTGGGGCATCAACATCACGCACCAGGGCAGCATCCTCTTCGCCACGTGGTTCACCTACGACACGGACGGCAGCGGCCTGTGGCTCGTGATGGCGCGTGGCGAGACCACGGGCAACGGCACGTGGACGGGCACGCTCTATCGCACCACCGGTCCCTCGTTCGACGCGAATCCGTGGCTCACCGCGAACGTGGTCGCCACGCCGGTCGGCTCGGCCACCTTCTCGTTCACCGACGGCAACACGGGCAGCTTCACGTACACCGTGAACGGCGTGACGCAGACAAAGCCCATCGAGCGCGAAGTCTTCGCCGCGGTGCCCACGTGCGTGGCGGCGGAGACGTTTGCCGCGGCGTCGAACTATTCGGACCTCTGGTGGCACGGCCCGAGCGAATCGGGCTGGGGCGTCAACATCACGCACCAGGGCGACATCCTCTTCGCCACGTGGTTCACGTACGACGCGAACGGCAAGGGTTTGTGGCTGGTGATGGCGCGCGGCGACAAGATCGGCCCCGGCGCCTACTCGGGCGCGCTCTATCGCACCACGGGGCCCACGTTCAGTGCCACGCCGTGGGACACGCACCAGGTGGGCGTCACGCAGGTGGGCAGCGCGACCTTCAGTTTCTCGGATTCGAGCAACGGCACGTTCAGCTACACGGTCAACGGCGTCGCGGGCTCGAAGTCCATCACCCGCGAATCGTTCGCAAGCCCGGCGACCATTTGCAACTGATCCTTTGATGCGCCTCAAGGCCGGCCTCCCGCGCCGGCCGAGAATGGGGCATGAGCGATTCGCTGCCTGCTTCGCACCTGAATTGGCGGGCGCTCGCGCCCATCGGGGTGTGGCTCGTCATCTATCTCATCCCCGTGCCCGAAGGGCTCAAGGCCAACCAGTGGCACTATTTCGCGATCTTTGCGGCGGTGATCGCGGGGTTGGTATTCGAGTCGATGCCGCCGGGCGCGGTGGGCATCATCGGCCTCACGCTCGCGGCGATCAGCGGCTACGTCGAGCAGGATTCGGCGAAGGCCCTCAAGTGGGCGCTCTCCGGGTTCTCGGACGGCACGGTCTGGCTCATCGTCGGCGCGTTCGTGTTCTCCATCGGCTACCGCAACAGCGGGCTCGGCAAGCGCATCGCGTTGCTCCTCGTGCGCGGCCTCGGCAAGAAGACGCTGGGCCTGGGCTACGCGGTCACCTTCGCCGACGTGCTCCTCGCCCCGGCCACGCCCTCGAACACGGCGCGAAGCGGCGGCACGATCTACCCGATCATCAGCAACATCCCGAAGCTCTACGGCTCCGAGCCGGGCCCAACCGCCGGCAAGATCGGCACGTACATCATGTGGACGGCTTTCGCGGCGACCGCGGTGACGAGCTCGCTCTTCCTCACGGCGCTCGCGCCCAACGTGGCCGCGCTCGCCATCGCGAAGAAGACCACGGGCGTGGAAGTGAACTGGTCGCAATGGTTCATCGGCTTCGCGCCGCTGGGCATCCTGCTCCTCGCGATCGTGCCGGCGCTCGCCTACCTCGTGTGCAAGCCCGAGATCAAGGAGAGCCCGAAGATCAGCGAATGGGCCGCGAACGAGCTGCACGCCATGGGGCCGCTCACCCGCAACGAGTGGGTGATGACGGCGCTCGTGCTGCTCGCGATGTTCCTCTGGATCACGGGATCGAACCCGAACATCAGCCTGCCGGGCCTGGGCTCCAACTTCATCAATCCGACCATGGTCGTGTTCGTGGTGATCTCGCTGCTGCTGCTGACGGGCGTGGTGAGCTTCGCCGACATCACGGCGGAGAAGGGCGCGTGGGAGGTGTTCTTCTACTTCACGTCGCTGCTCACGCTGGCGGCGGGGCTGAACGACATCGGCTTCATCAAGTGGCTCGCCACGGGATTCGCCAAGCCGCTCGCGGGCCTTTCGCCCACCGTGGCCGTGATCCTGCTGGTGACGCTCTTCTTCTGGATCCACTACTGCTTCTCGAGCATCACGGCGCACACCGCCGCGGTGCTGCCCGTGGTCCTCGCGGTGGGGCTCGGGATGTCGAACGTCTCCACGCCGACCCTCACGATGCTGTGCCTCTACTCGCTGGGGCTCATGGGCGTGATCTCGCCGTACGCGACCGGGCCCGCGCCGATCTACTTCGGCAGCGGCTACATCGGCAAGCGCGACTTCTGGAAGTTCGGCCTCATCTTCGGCGTGGTGTACTTCGCCGGCCTCATCTTCGTCGTGATGCCCTGGCTGGAGACGATCAAGTAGCTGTCGCGTAACGACGCTTGCGCGAGGCTGTCTAACCGCCCAGTGGTTCGGCGTGCCGACCGCGAAAGTCGGGACGGTGTTCCCGAATGTCGGCGCGTTCCGCGCCGACACTCGGGTTCCTGTGAGCGGCTAGATCGTCACCGCGGCAACCGCGTCGCCGAGCGCCTTCAGGTCGGCGCGCATCTTGGCCATGTCGGCCGCCAGGGCCTGCTTGTCGGCCGCGACCGCTGCTTCGTTGCCGGCGATCTGGTCGGAGCGAAGCTGGGTGCGGTCGCGCTCGAGCACGAGGTGATCGGCTTTCACCGCGGCCTTGGCGGCCTGCACGGCGGCGTTGGATTGCAGCGCCGTATGCAGCGCGGTGCGGTCGGCCTGCAGCTTGCCGAGGGCGGCGGTGATCGCAGCCTGGTCGGTGGCCACGGCGGCAGCGTTGCCCGCCTTCGCGTCCGTGCGCAGTTGCGCGAATGCCTCGTCGAGCGCGGTCTTGTCGGCGGCGATCGTCGGGTTGGACGAGAAGCGGTCGTGCATGCCGTGCATGCCGTGCATGCCGTGCATGCGGCCCATGCCGCCGCCCGGGCCGCCACCGCCCGGCGCCTGGGCGGTGACGATCAGGGGGATGGAGAGCGCGGCGAGGAACGCCGCGGCCAGGAATTTCCTCTTCATGTGCTGCTCCTGCGTTGATCGGTCGAGAGCACAGCCTAGCCCGCATGCGCGGGGAAGAGGGTTAATAACTGTATCGGGGTGTTACTGCCCCACCGTGTCCGTTCGGCGCATGGCGTAGCCCGGCCTGCTACGATGGATCGATGGATTTCCCCACCGTCGCCGCCATCGTTCGCGAGCGGACGGGCGCCACCTGGTCGCGCGCGAAGCAGCTCTGCATCGACGGGCGCGTGACGGTCGATGGCGAGCGCTGCCTCGACCCGGCCACTCGCGTGTCACGCGATGCGCAGGTCGTCGTCCGGGAGCAGGGTCCGAAGGCCGAACGCGGCCCGCTCGCGCGCGATGCGATCGTCCATCACGACCGCGACATCGTGGTGGTGGACAAGCCCGCGGGGATGCTCACCGTGGCGGATGAAGCGGGCAACAAGGACACGCTGGCCGAGCACGCGCGGCTATTGCTGCGGCGCCTCGACAAGCGCGCGGCCGATACGGGCCTGGGCGTCGTGCACCGTCTCGACAAGGACACGAGTGGCCTCGTCGTCTTCACGCGCACGGCCGAGGCCAAGCGGACGCTGGCGGCGACTTTCAAGACGCACGACATCGAGCGCGTCTATCACGCGCTGGCCCATGGCGACGTGCCGGCTACGCGCGTCGAATCCGACCTGGTGATGGATCGCGGCGACGGGCTGCGCGGCTCGCACGGGCACTACCGCCGTTCGCGCGGCGCGCCGCCGGGCGACGCGAAGCACGCCGTCACGTTCGTGAAGCCGCTTGCGAAGCTCGAGGGGGCGACGCTGGTGGAGTGCCGCCTGGAGACCGGACGCCAGCACCAGATCCGCATTCATCTCGCCGAGCTGGGACACCCCGTGCTCGGCGAGCGCGTCTACATTCGCGACTACGCAGGCCCGCGGATCGAGGCGCCGCGAACGATGCTGCATGCGCGGACGCTCGGGTTCAAACATCCGCGATCCGGGAGGCCCGTGTCCTTCGAACGCGAGCCTCCCGAGGACTTCCGCACCCTGATGCAGTCGCTGCGCTAGGTCAGCTCCCCGCGCCCCTCGTACAATGCGCCGTGGCCAACAACAAGACGCCGCTCTGGCGCAACCGCGACTACATGCTCCTGTGGAGCGGGCAGGTCGCCTCGAC